>JAAUXT010006928.1_pt1 | contig 42705 bp, 35 predicted proteins | sample 7278171 | NCBI WGS metagenome assembly JAAUXT01 (sample SAMN14350112, study PRJNA611818) | marine sediment metagenome | isolation source: surface marine sediment (1.8m) | place: French Polynesia: Moorea | collected 2018-08
CATACACACATACACACACACACACACACACACACACACACACATACAATCACTCGAACTTCTTTCCACCAAACGGAACGAAATTGACACACACACACACACACACACGTTGGCATGCCCGCACGCACCACACACACAACACACGCACACACACACACACACACACACACACACACACACACACACACATCCAACAGTTATTCAATCACACCAGTTTGAAGACTTTCACGAAGTGACGCTCTTCACACAATTTGCTTGCAGGAGGGAGATCCAGTATCCACTTTGTATCTTGCACTGTTTGACCCGCTGTGTACAAAACTAACCATCTTCCTTCAGCATCCAGGATTAGATTGAGAACGACGCTGGGTGTGGTCACTGCAATACATTATCTTCCGCCAGGAAATGAGATTTATTTCTGCCGTTGAAGAGATAACTGACTTATGATCTGACGCTGCATAAAACTCGGATCATCTCCAGCTTTATGGCGGTATATTTCTTTCTGCGAAGAATAAGTCGGGTGCAAGGGCTCAGACGCAAGGGGACGCACGCCTTTCTCAACCAACAATGTCTGCACGTTTTTAACCCAGAGTCGCGCATTTCAGATCAAAACCCCCACCCCCACCCCCACCCCGCCCCACCACCTTGTCAAAGTGTTGCTACCAAAAGTGAGCACCCCACATAATATTTTTGAAAACATTCAGACGCAGAATTCAGAGTTGAAGTTGGCCCTCCCACGGTGGTCGGGTCCCCCTGGCCTGGACCCACCTTCCTTGGTTTCCTTATCAAACGAAATGCCAACTTGTCAGATGAGCACGAGTAAGTATATCGAGGTGAGTGAGTATGCATACTCCTCGCCCTGTTCGTCTGAAAGTATTCATACTTCCGCAGGAAACAGAGCGTGAAGCGAGAAGCACTTTTTTTTTCCTTCACGAAGGGAGCCAACCAAAACCTGTGCTGGTCATGTGCATCTCGAATGCATCGCATGAGGCTATTTGGTCATGATGCACCAACACAAATGCTGTTCCCTGATACCAAAGTATCATTTTCGCTGATGAAACAACCGCACTCATGTGTAATTCGTGCTCGCATGAAGCCACAAGTTGTTCCATGCCGACAAAAACCATCGCCACGTTTCCATAACAACGCACTAGTGCTTGGAGTTGTTGTTGTTGTTGTTGCTCCGCTGTTCAATTCTTTGAAACGAAAGTGTTGGAAGCCCGTGAACTTGATCAAGCGTCACTTTTCTTCGCACTCCAAGTGTCAAGTTTAAGTTTCTCGGAAGTTGCGTAGGAAATCGGGCAAATGCTCTGGCTCAACTTTGACACAGTTCCACCCGTTTTCCGCGACATTTTCTCGCTGGAAAGTGTCAGATGCGAGACAAGAAAAACACTGACTGCGTCAGAAACGGATTTTCAGTCCAAATACGTCATTTCCTCCTCATTTTTCCTCGTTTATGTCCAAGAGATAAGGAGTAATCAACCAGAAACATACAAAGTCGTTTACGGAATGTAATATAGGAATAAAACTGCACGAACACCCTATCAGCACACAACGTGGGGCCAGTGAATAAATATTTGAGCCGTGCGCAGACCTGGTGCTGGGAGCAGGGGCTGTGTGATGCATTGCTAAGCCCCGTGCAATCAATATCCAGACAAATAGGTGTATTTGCAGGAATTATGATCTCCCTTGATGTGTGGAGTTAAATTCGGCTGCGTTTCTGCGGGGCCTCGTTCCCCTGTACATCATCCGGGCCTCACGATTCCAGAGAAGACCTATTCATTCTCAGTGAATTTTTAGCGGGAGAAATATTCTGAGTTTGGATGTAAAATATCTCGAGTGCAACTCGTATTGACAAGAGACGTCGAGCCGGGGCCTGGAACCCATTCCACCTCGCTTGCTCCTCCGCAATTCGATCAGAGTCCAAATAGACGAGTTTTTTTTTGCCTCGGAAGACGAATGCTTGGATCCACTCACGCAGTTCGTTTGCCGAGCAGGGTCCATTTGTTTGGAAGTGCGCCCGGCCCTTGTTCGCTTCGCCCCTGGGGAGAGAGGGACCCCACCCAGCCGGCGCAGTACCAGCCATTTTCTCTCAACTCGGTTTTTGGGTTGTTTTGGCTGCAGCACACAACACACGGAGAACTCGTGGCTGGTATTGGACGCGACGCGCGATGTCGTTTGTTGTTTGCTCACCAGACGTCGCGCGCGACAGCGAGGCTCAGAGTGGAGGGCATTTCAAACGCATCCTGACCGCTCTGCGCGCTCGTGTGGTGTCGCTTTGGCCCCTGAAGCGAAATTTGTTCCTGGAAACCAACAAACGGCTTGAAATATTTTCTCTTCAGCTGTTGCACATCACAATTATTTCAATTATTACGAGTAACAGTGGTGAAAATGCAATTGCAGAAAACTTGTGTGGCCTGAGGTTTTGTCATGTTTTATTGCCTGAGTTTAGCACAAACGTAACTTCTCCTTCACTCTGATGTTTTGCAAAAAAAAGAAATGCAAATGCTCAAAATTTAAGGTTTTAACGATAAAATCATTTGAAGTGAAAAATAAGATTCTTATTCACAACTCAGGCCGATAAACACCCACATGGCTCGGTTATCAAAACGAATATACGATGCACTCACCAATCATAAATTGCACAATGCATTATCAATTATCATATGGAATGGAAAAAACGTATTTGCGTCCCCCATGGGTCACTTGATGCCTTTCAGAACGACAACCCTTTGCACTCTGCTCGCATAATTGAACAAAGGTTTTTCACCCTGAATCTCGTTTCAACTTTCCGCCTGTGGTGAAAAACCGACCCCCAATTCTGTCCATCAACCAAACATCAAATATTTGTGAGCGCCTGTACGTTCGCGCACCTCCTGGTTCCGTGATTGTCACGTGGGAGAATAATGGGACCAGTTGGTCAGGGACCACAGCCCCTGAACCCGGGAGTCACTTGTGGTTTCTCACCTCTGGGTGATGACGTTGTTTGGCGGGTCAATTGCTCTATTGTCACAACAGATTGAGCGTGGAGGGTCCGGTGTCATGGAAACAACGCCTTCGACCACAACACAGGGACGCTGTCGCTCACTTCCACTGAATTTGTGGTCAGCTCAATTCAAAGCCTTCGCTCAATGCACCAGACCCCCACTTTGGAACAAAAAGTCAGATTCAGTGTGTGTTCGCACCAAGGTGTTGCCACTGACAAAAATATTTTTCCTCCGTCGTGCAAAATTGAGGCAGCTGCCAAAAACTTGCACCGATTTCTCTTGTAACTCAGTTTCTATCTTGTGAACATTGATGAAATGATACACAGTTCTGCGTCCATATCGATCGGGGGAAAAAGCTTCAACAACAAAGGGAGTTGCATATGTTCGATATTGATATTGAAATTAGTGCTTGTCAAATCTGCACCCAGTCTTATTGAAGGCGACAATGCAAATTTCACATCAGTAGAAATGAAATGCAAATGGGTGTCACTGGGTGCGTTTCAGTGGGAAAGTGTCAGGTTGGTGGTGAGGACCTGGGTCAGCGTCAGGCCCTGCAGGCCCCTGGACCCGTCTCTTTCCCAGGTCATACAGAGCCTGTCGCACGGTGCGCTTGACCCAGGTACAGTTGAGCAGACAAGGACAATTCTAAAGGCAGGAAGGGACCCGCGCACGCACCAGTCCTGCCTGACCTGAACCACTCGTCGTCTCAACGCAGGGGAAAAAGAATCTCAACTTGTTGCCTGCAAGCTGGTGGCAGGCAGTAAAGGGAAGAACTAAACCTGTCAAACGGGGTGAGACGTCATCCATCACCCGCAGTAACTAGGCAGTGATCTACAGGTTGCCACTGCAGTCGGGGTTAAAGGGCCAATTGCTCACCACGACCGGGGTCGCTCGTTCACCAACCCGATTTGAAGCTAATAAAATGCCTCCCTTTAATCAGCCATATAAATTGCGCTTGTCGCGTAAGGCATCTTGTGCCGCTGAGGTTTCCAAGGTGAAAAGGGGCGAGCTATTAGGAGGCATAAAAAGTCAGATGGTGTCCCTCCCGACACGACGTGCTCGAGCTGAGTGGGCTTCGTCTGAGTTACGGCGTTGCGTCATTTCAAGCTGCGCCTCGAGAGGCATTCCTCCCGGGGGTCGGGCCTGCGCCCCGGGCGACCAGGCTCGTATTCCCCGGGCAGCTCCAGGGGCGGAGCCACGGGGCCCACGGCCCACCGGGCAGAGTACCTCACTCCTTAATTTTGCGCCAAACGCGGTGATTTTTTGGAATCCCGCGCAAGGGGTGTGGCCCCCTGAGTGAAACACTGGATCCACCCCCACTGCGCCCCCCCCCCCTGAACTCCTCCTTTCACGTCTCCACTTCTCCTTTTCTTTCTGCGTCCTTCTTTCCAACCCATTATTTCGCATCAAATGGCATCAATAAGTCTTGGCGGATGCTTGCTACCTTTTTCCTGGAATTCCTGGTCCGGTGCTGGGAATGGCGGGGCGAATGAGTCGGGGATGACAATGGTTGAATGCCGCTCGGGTCTAATGGTCATCACTTGTGGCAAATTGCATTGGTGGTGCTATTGTGCCCACCACCACAATGATACTGCTTAATATGTATCACTGCACAACCGCTGCCGCATACCAATCCTCCTGCTCCTGCTTCTTTCTCAAGACCAAAAAGTTTTGAAACACGAGGAGTGAGTTTTCTCCTGTTTTGCTTGCTCCCTTGTGGAACTGCAGGCACCTGCAGCTGTCGTGAAGTGAAACCGATACCTGTTTGTGAGGTCTTACCTGCTGGTAGCAATTTGCTTGACCTTTTGTTTCTCGCCGTGTGTTGACCTGTTGTTGCCTATTGCCAGCAACTTTGGAGATATCAGCAGGGCTGAGACACTTTTCAATAAAAATTGCTACCTTGGAACAAACCAACCGCATTTAGTTTGTTCTCAGACAGAAATTCTCATTCAAAGTCTTTTGCTTGTGCGCAATTTCCCAATTGCGTAAAAAAGACATTGAGTGCGTGTCTGTCAGGTAAAATTTGTTGTTGTCAATTATGATGTCATTTAGTTTGATGCATTTCGCCCTAAAGGGAACAGCTGAACGCTGCAGCAAAGGGGCTTCTCTAGGGGGGGATCGAGGGCTTGGGTAACGGAGAGCGTCCCCGGTGGGGGGGGGCGACGGGTACTCACCCCAACTTTGAACAATAAAGCTCAGGCAAAACGCAAAAGACTGTGTCTCAGCCTGTGAAACACATTTCAGCGGGAGCCAGGGGCGGCTCCTGGATCCACCACTTTGCAACTCACTTTTGCTTTCGAAAACCAAGTGTGTTTTTGCAAAGAAATTTGAGTTCAACATTTTTCGAGGAAGCGGAGGGCAAAACGTCTGAGACCAAAGCAACAAGTTCTCAGCACACGAGGGCTCGCCGACCTTTTACAGCCCGTGAGGCAATAGGAATGGGCAACTAAGTGGCCCCATTCACTCATCCATGGTTTTAATGACCACTAAAAATGCCACAGCTCCCTGATAAAGCCCTGATGTAGACTTCATCCGAGGGTCTGTCTGTGACCAATTCTGACCCGTGTAAGGGCCTATTGTCTGGCACAGAACGAAATGGACTTTTTTGTTGTTGCGCAGATTTGCATCCATACGGTGATGGGTTGTTCAGTGTGATGTAATTGCTGCTTTATGATTGGCTAATTATGGTTTATGGAAAAATGAGTGATGTTCAAACACATTGGACAAAAGAAAGCACGGGGGTTCCAACCCCCCTTTCTGCTGGTAATGTATTGGAGGGAGAAATGTTGAGTCTGTACAGTTGTTTTCTTCTCGGCTCTGTGTGCGGGGAAGAATCACTCAACAGGTGAAGCCAGCAAGCTAAAACAAAAGTTGACTTGTGGTGGATAAGTCATTCGTTTTATTTCTTCAGGGACAGCGCGTTAGTGGGTGTTGGGCTCTGCATGGGCCCCTCTCATTCAGCGTCCGACCGGTGTCGTGGATGCGTCTACAACACAGCGGGACTGCTCAGTGTCACCCAGGCTCTCTCCTGGCATCGCACCACAACCGCACCTCTCTCCCTTGGAGGTCTTCTTCTCTCTCGTTGCCAACTTTACAACAGAACGTCGTTTGAGTCGAGCGGGGGACTTGCAGGCTGTGCCGCAGTCCACGCTGGTACCCCCCCACAGCAGGCGCTTCTCGCTTCTCTACAAACAGATTGGATCCTCGAGCCGAAGCACCAATAAAAAGGCGACCTTCCACAGCAACACTTCAGTAAGGCCGCCGCTCTCTCTTCCAATTGGAGATAGGCGGCGAATCCAGCGGAGGCAAAAAAAACCCTGATCCTGGCAGCCTGGGCAAATTGAAAAAAGAAGAAAGCCGTGTTTCTGCGCAGTGGACTATTTTCTGACGGTGTGTTTACAGGGCGGAGGTTTCTGCGAGGTTGCGGCGGTGCTGCGGTCGACTAGGCCGAGTGACACGCTGGCTGTGTAGGCTGGTTTGATTGGCCGAACCCACTTACATGCCATTAACCGAGGAATAGTAGTATGTTGTGTGTGTATGTAGGACTTGGTCATAGAAAAGATAGAAGCTACAAATCATTAGTGTGTGGTGTATCTAACTGTGGTGATACTACCTGAGGAACCAACGATGATGTATTGGTGAAAAAATGAACTCTTATTTTCCCAACCCCTTCCTGTCGTCCCTGCAAGGAGACGGGCAGCCCGCGACCAGTGCATTGCCCTGCAACTTCGGCGGGTTGTCCAGCAGGTATGACCACCAGCAGGGTTCGCAGACTGGACTTTTCTGCGGCACAGCGGGCAACCAGGGGCTCGGTGGCGGCCCCGGCGGACAGTACAACTCGACGAGCCCGAACCATCACCACCACATGACGGCGGCGGGCGGCGGTGGCGGCGGCGGCGGCGGAGGAGGAGGCGACCCGGGAGGCTGCGGGGCCACCCGCCCCAGCGAGGTGAACGGCTACGAGCAGGGTGCGGCCGGCGGACACCCCCTCGGCAGCCCGACGAGCTGGCCAGGCGCCGCCACGCCGACAGCCGGAGGCGCGGGCGGACAGCCCTCGGACTACAACAGCCACAACCACAACCACCACACGCCTCCGATCAACACTGAGAATTCCATGCCCTGCAGTACCACGTCGCCAAACAGCTACTCGACCAGCCAACCCATCCCGTTCTACCCTTGGATGGGAGTCGTGGGTAAGTGCAACAACTACCCTGATTTACTCTGGGGGTCTTCTCTTGTCTCCTCGCGAATTGGGCCACAACACGTCATAGTGATAATAGCACCGCATAAACGTTGAACTGAGCGAGACTGGTATCACATAACAATGGTTTATTAGGCTATTCAGGGGCCCGAGCCCTGCGCATCAAGCCAAAGCGTTTATGAGCCATTGAAGGCAATTACCCGACCACAAACACACACCTCACCCGATGCATGCCGTTTGTTTACCACCCTGCACACGCTACAGTCCCAAACCGGAGGGACCTTGCGAAGAAAACACAGATACAGTAGCCATGTGCTTCAGTTTACAACAAAACTACGAGAACAGAGAAAAAAATGGCGGAAAACTTGCAAAAAAAGTTGGGCTTGGAGCAGAAGCAATGGGCTCTCACTCGCTCATTGGCTGCGCGAGCCAAAACTGTGCCAAAGGTTCAGGTTCCATCAATGAATACAAACCAATATGGCTGCCTTATTTGGGTTTTGCCTTTGCATTGCGTTTATTCGGGCCTTTCCAGCACAACCTGGCTCAGCACTATTTCTGGGCTCGGTCCCAGCAGTTCCAGGAACTGCAGCTGGCAGAATGTGAAGGTCGCCGAACGCAGAGCGAAGTAACCTGATTTTTTTTTCCTTGCGAAAGAACCTCGCGTCCTGTTTCCGCAGAAATCGACGTTTAGATGCATAATCAGAGTGTGGCATCATCATTGGGGGAAACGCAACGCAGAAACGCAGAAAAGCAGAGAGTGAAGGAAAGGAGAGAAAATCTAAAGGGCTTTCCTCAGCAGAGGGCAGAACCGGATCATGAGAAGCGGCTGTGTGGTGGCACAACAGTTTGCAGGGCTGTGGATCTCTCTCTCTCTCCCTCCCGCGCGCGAACACGCGAGAAGAGAAGCAAGCCAAGCCGTGCCGTGCCGGGGTGTCGGAGCCTGAACATTGATCTCAAGTCATTAGCAGCTTCAGCAACTTGTCAGAAGTGAAGCCTGTATTGACCATCAGGCTGCGAAATGCGGTCAACTAAAAGCTGCGATGTGTTGCGAGAATGCAGCTGTGGGTGCGCAGAGCACTGATCCGGGGGCCCGGAGGCAATGGGCCCTAACAGCCCCTTATCTGCAACACAGGCCTCTCAATCTGTTTCTCCGATGTGTATGCAGGGTCCCTCGGTAAGGCAGCCACGTTTAACCCGTTTAATATCTTGTGAACATTTTATCGCCTTTCCTGCGGAGCAATTCATCTATTTTCTTACATCCCATAGATTACCACAGGCATGCCTGCACTGCCAATGACAACAGACCTGCTGAAAGGCATCCTGTCGCAAGAAAACAATGGAGGGCAGGATTTGTGTGTTTGTACACTGTCAATTTTTCTCGCTGCGAAATCTGTCATTGTCAGAAGGGTTCGCAGGGCAGATCAGACTACGAGTGTCCCTTCCCTTGGTTGTGCCCGGGACCCTGAGTCTGTGATGGGTGTGTGTCCATCAGTCGTGCAGTCCTGCAGACAGAAGGGTTGCAGCTGCAACAAGGCAGCAGGCAGCGAGCCGAGCCAGCAGGGGATGAACAAACGCGAACTGATCACTTTTCCACACAAAGCAGCTCTTTTTCTTTCTCCTCATTTTCCTTCACTTGAGTAGATCCATCCAGGGGTGAATCAGAATCTTCTTCTCCAGGATCCTTTGCATCCAGAGACGCAGGCAGCAGAGGCGCTGGGGTTGCAGGGGCTGGTTTGTGGTTTGCATTGTTTTGTGTCAGATTGAGATTTGTGTGAGTCGGGGTGCGGTGGGTCAGATAGATTCACACCGCATCTCAGTGAGTTCAAAGCCTCTACCTGAGCATCCCTGCCTTCAGCAGGGTAAACCGAGGCCTCGCTATCAGAGCAGCTGGATCCGAGTGAAAGATCAACAGACCCGGCAGACCTCTCCTCTTTCCGCCCAGAATGCGGTGTCAATCTTCCTCTGCCCCTGGTACAACATACACGGCCCCTACACGCACCTCTGCAAATAATCCTTCACTCAGCAAATTCACTTTGGGTCGGGGGTTTCCTCGCCCCTGTTTCAGCTGCTTCTAATCGAGTCAGCAACTCTCATCACCAGGTCGCGAGTCCGGGGGGCGAGGCCCGGGATGGATGTCTGTAACTGGGGGGTCCCACCGCAGTAATGACATTAGCAAATGTAGGCAGCAGTCCTCAACAGACATTCCTTCCTGCCCCTGGTCTCTGAATGCTTTTTCTCATCACGCGCGCCTGGACGGCAGGAAACAACAAAGCTCTTTGTTGTTGTGCAGCGAGAGATTCAAATTCAAATTGCTTGACGCAAAAGATCCTTTCTTTGCCTCAAACGCGCACAGAGCCTTGTATCAGAACACAGAACAAAAGTGTGAATTCGACGCAAAACAAGAATGCTTGTTTGCGAAGCTGAAGTGTGTTGATGCAATCAGCGTGTTTTTCCATGCTCTGAAATCTGCAGGATCGCGTGTGCCCACACAGTTATCAGCACCCCGAGTTTTACGAGCTGTTTGTGTGAAGAAACGCAATCGCATTGGACTGCGAACACGACAAACATGTTTTTGTCATTTTCACCACCATCTGAATTCGAATGAAAAGTTGTGAAAACCCCTTGAAACCTCCACGAATTTTGAGGAATGTGAGCCTTTTGCTGCCGAACCATCTCCAAGATCTGCGTTTCACATGCTAGGGGGGGGGAGAAGAAGTCTCACCACATACTGGGGTGACACCAGGCCCAGACAAGGCCCGTTCTGCTCTGCAGGAGAACACCATCACACCGGCAGGAGAACACTCTCACACTATCACACCGGCTGGCTGGGTGCAAATCGCCCGGCTTATCTCATTTCTCCGTGTTATCTTCAGAGCCCTTTGACTTAACTGAGCAGAACGGAAGGTGAGATGTGCACGAGTAATGGAGTCGGGGTGCAGCATAAAACACGCATAAAAAGGGCATAAAACGTGAATAAACCCTCCATTCCGTCGAGCTCCCTGGCCCAGGGTCCCGGGCGCACGCGCTGGTGCTCTCAATTGAAATTTATGTCACAGCGCAAAATGCATCTGAAGTTACGAGCATGAGACATTGGGAACCGGGCTCGGGGGTGACGGGGAGGCGTCGAAGCAGGTTTGCGTGGGTGTGCGTGCGTGGGTGTGCCCTGAACCATCTTGAACGAAGCAACACTCACTTTCTTGGAGATTCCTATGAATGTACTCGATTGTGTTCAAATTTCGTCAACAAAACAAGCGGAGAAATTTGCTGCTCAACGGAACTGATATTGCTCAGGATTCTGCCAAAAACAACCAAAGACGCTGTCAAGAAAGAAATGATCGCAGAATCGTGAAAGTCGCTTCAAACCGAAGTTTGCACATTCAAAAGAGCAGAATTTTTTCCGTCTGGTATCACGCAAGAATTCAACTGTTCAAACACATTTGCTTGAAACATGAAACAAAAGAAGCTTGATTTCACAACCGGACAGCTGCATATGTTGTGCGTCAGCTCCACTAACAGACGAGTTTGAGATCTGTGATCACAACACATACAACATTTCACTGTCCGGCAGTAATCACTGACAACTGTCTCTAATTTCACCGACTTGACCAACAAACCACAATGCGTCCGGTGCAGAATTGCGTGAGAATCCATTGTTCAAACACATCAGCTGGAAAACATGCATTTCGATTTTTATTGCAATGCACATAAAACTGACCGGCAGGAACTGACCACTGGTTGTCGTGGTCAGTGGCTGGGCGCCCGGTCGGTAGCTTGGCCGGCCTCGCCTTGACCTACATACGCCGGACTAGGTCGTTCACTGTGTACCCAATTAGTGATGCGTGTATGTCATAACTCGGCCACAAATATGGCAATAATGGAGCACAAAGAGCCCGGGGGACTCTCTCTTATGAGCTCCCACTGAAATAGTGCCATACAAGATTTACTATTTGTTGCCAGTCTGTCTAATAACGGCATAAATCTGCGTAGTTACGATGAGAGTGCGTCAGAATCAAGAAGTAGAATCCAGACGAGAAAGGGCACGCGCTTTTGGCAAAATGTTTCTTTTGGTTGTCCGGTGGAATTCTCACCCATTTCTGTCACAACACGAGAAGCCATGGCGACAGAAACCATGGTGACGGATTCTCCAGCGCAACGCTCGCTTTTGATCTCGCTTCTGGCTGTTGCCAGGGAAATGAGCAGGGTGTGAACGGGTTTGCGTGACAGAGCAACATGAAGAAAAAATAAATTTGCTTGGAAGTTGTTCAGTTTTATTCAACGAGACTTGCGTTTGAAAAAAAAAGTGTTGTTCAGGTGTGGAGTTCAGTTACAGATTCATGGCCTGGTCATTCCAGGGTGTACCTCAATCCAAACCGAATTAATCACTTCAATTCATCAAATAGATTTTTACTTCATAAATTTCCAGCCAGGAGGACACACTGGGTTAAACACAAGTGGGGTAGAGATTGCACCGGCGTTATTGCTGCGGCTGGGTGTAGAATTCCCTTGATTTGATTTCATGCGACAGAGATAGGGGGAAGAAATAAAGGCAATCTGCGACAGGTTGTTTGAACAATTTCGCTCGTAAACTAAACGTGGTTGAATGGGTTGGCTTTGCCCCCTCTCTGGGGTAGACTGACCTCGTGGAGCCCTGTCTGTGTCCTAATACAGCGGCGCCTATTGTAGCCCCGGAGGTCGATGTAATGGGGTATAATACAGCGTAATACTTGCCTGGGGGTAAAGCGCAGGTCAGGGGCGGGCATAATGGAGGCTCAGTCGGTGCCTGAGAACCAACCGCCACACCTCAGTGGAGCGACCTGCACTGTCAAGAATCACCGCAGCGTTCAACTTTTGGCACATGCCAACGGTCGTGCCAACACTGTTGGCAATTTTTGTGAAATTGTGCTTTCAGTTTCTATAGCATTGTTTGAGAAGGAAGTTTTGAAGTGATCGTGCCCTTTCTGTCCAATTTTGCATTGTCACAGCTGTTGAGCAAAACTTCACAGAGATCGACAAAAATACCTTCCGGGTACGTTTGATCCAAAAGGTACAATTCTCCCAACACAAAGGGGGTCATTTTGTGCCCCGTTTTCTCTCGCACTCGTTACAGTTATGCGCGCCCAAGTGAGCAGTTATCTCACAGCACAGATGGCATCAAGGCTACAACGTGCAGTTCTGTACTCTCAACATGAATGTTACTCAAACTGCGCGCAATGAAATTTGATCTGACGCAGTCTGTTCTGCCCAACACGTACGTGTCTGTCAGTGAGTCCTATCTGTGACTGCGACCACAGCAGATAGAATCGCGTCGCTTATCGCAATGAGGAAACATGCATGTAAGATTAATGGTACTCAAAGTCCAGATTTGTTGAACCAGATTCGGGAGGTCTCTCACCGCAGGAATCTCCACCATAGCGGGTGGAATGTGATACAATTGTTGCAATGGGGCGGAACAAGGAACCAGAGGCCAATGACCTTTTGTTTTGACATATGTGGATTATTTCCTGCGACTACGCAGCTGTGCCGCAAGCTGTGACAAAGAAATCTGCATCCCAAACAAGAACTGCAAAACACAATTGATGCGGCATCTTTTGGTGAGAACCCAGTGGAAAATCTGGGGGAACTTAGTCGCAATTCAAAACGATGGATGCTGCAAGAACGCATCCATTGCCTGTGGTTGTTGCACAAAGAACCATTATGGATATTTGGGCCTATTTCACACTGGATGCGCCAAGCGTTGCGTCTGTGGACAAGTCAAATGGGGGTGTGCGTCGTTGCTGACAACGCAACACTCAATGATTCGCGCAGGGACGCAATGCGTGACGCACCCAGTGTGACTCGGACCCTGGAATCTGTCTTTGCCTGGTTGTTGTCCGCGCCTCCATTGTACGCGGCGGGTAGACATCAATCAAGAGCCACGTTTGATCAATCCAGTGAGCGATGAAAGAGGAACATCCAATTAGAACCGCCACCAGCTTCATAATCAACATGATAAGGACATGAATATTTAACCCAGTTTTCTTTTTCCTGTTTTTTTCCAATCCATCCAGGTCACGACATTTGAATATGCACAGCCACGTTCAACTGCATCAGTCCCGCAACTGACTTTGATTTTTGAAAATCGTTAGATTTCAGAGAAAGAGCGATGGGCATCAGCTTTATTGAGTTTTGCCGGCTGTCAAAAGACCTCACTCACTCACTCACTCACTCACTCACTCACTCACTCACTCACTCACTCACTCACTCACTCACTCACGTGCAAATCAATCTGTGGTTTCATCCATTTAGAACTTGCCTTGGCAATTGTGGCTTTGGTCCACTTTGTGCAATGAACAATGGTTGTTGCGCTGGCTGGATTGGTTTGAGTAGCAATTGACTCAACACAACAATCTGAGCAAAACAGATGAAGGAATTTCAATCCCAAATTGCTTTTATCTGTTTGTCTGTCTGTTTGTTTACCCCAGAGTCACGTGGAGATACCTGGATTGCCAGGTTCCATCTGCCTAGATTGGCTTCTATCAGCCTGTCACAGACCAGTGGTGTGGTTCCTGGGTCGGGCGCGGGTGGTTCGTCTCCGCTCAAAAGAACTAAAGCCATTTGTCCTCCGCGGAGACGCAGCGAAAATTGATACCCGCTTCTTTGAATCGGCGAGGATCGTTCTCGCGCTGAGGTTGCGCGCGACATTTGTCAACCCAGAACCGAGAAGATATTTGAAGGACTTTTTGCCTCGCAGCGAAGTACAACAAGAAGCGTGAGGTAGCGCGAACGGTTTGATTGATGAAATTGTACTGCTCTGGCCTCCTTACACCTGACACATCCTTGAGAAACTGTGTTGGCCGCTACACCAGCTACACAAGAGGTGAGACTCCAGCTACAAATTCATATGCACTGAAGTTCTTAACTGAACAATAACACTTCCTGGAACTGTGTGTATTTCTGGGTGTTCAGTTCTTGCGTGGACCCACCTTGAGAATGAGATCTCGCTGTTCCCCTTGTCTTGAAGAAGACGCAACTTTGCGCGAAGAATGGGAGCAGAACTTAACTTTGCGTTGCACGAGGCAATGGAGCAGGCATCCCATCCAGGGCATCAGTCTTTGCCTGCAGGTGTTGGGTGACACCTTTTGGGGGAAAAACACTCAAATTTTAATCAAATGAGATTGTACACGGTGATGGGTTGAGTACTCGGTTGGTTGGTTCACATTCAATTGCAAAGGGACAAAGACTTGTTTCAACAGGGTCCTGCACTGCAGTCAGACTTCGCTCAGTACGTGAGTTGGAGTCATTTGTCACGGGCGGCTGCTGTGGTTGAACCTGTCCTGACATCAACATCAGGCTATTATTTCCGTGGCGTCCTCCACGAACTTGATGAACGCGCTTCACTTCGGATGGACTCCCTCCCTCCATCCATCCATCCGTCGCTCTCCTGCCGCGAACCCCCCAACAGCACCACCCGACCATTGCACAACTCAATGCCTGGGTTGAAACTGTTTTCTGTCCAATGTTTCTGATTTATGTAAAAATTTCAATTGGTTTCAAATGCGGTCACACACACCAGGTGTCTTGTCGTTTGAACCCAAAGTCCTGTTCAGTTTGTGCTCTGGGCTAGTTGGTTCCCAACGGACCCTCCTCAATCGTGTAACTGACAGAGTCAACGTCCAAATGATTCAGTCTTCTTGGGACCATGACTCTCAGTTCGTCGGGTTTGAAATGCTGTCGTCAGCAGAGAATGAGGCGTCCCTGCGCGTGAGGCAGGACGCGGAAACAGCGGCAGCAACGTGAGGTGAGGCATCTGACGAGTTCAACGTCTCTGCGACGACGCCGCGCGAGCAGAAACTCGCTGTTGAAAGGAACCATACCAGGTGGAGGAAACAGATTGCGCACGCAACCCCACAAGGCCACGTTCACCCTGGGTGCGTCATCGGTGGGTGGGTCTGGCGCGTCATCAGTGGGCGCTGCGCAGCAAGCGACAAAGCGTGGCGTCCAACAAGTAGGCGTAGAAACAAACGACGCCACGTCATTGACGTCCACGTCGTCACACGACGCGCACGCGTGTGTTCCACGCATGACGCTCTGAGCACAACGCGTGAATTTCACCTGCGACGCGTAAATTCCACGCACAACACGTATATAGACTCCACGCTTGACGCGTGGATTCTGCGCACGACGCGCAGTGCGTGAACGCGGGGCGGCGGCGCGTTGGTTTGGGACGGGACTGCGTGCGCCCGCGGATTCGCTCGTATTGATCGCGCAGTTCCTGGAACCCGCTCAATACTGTCCGACTCCTCCACACAACGGGGCCGCGGGCGTCTCTCTCTCGCTCCGTGTACGCCACGAACGCAGTTGTTGAGGCTTCATACCGTACGCCAGGCGATGCGATGGGTCTCTGTGTTATTGGCGAAGTTTAGCAGATCAGTCCGGTATCGCAGACCCCTATTCGCCAGTTCTGGGACACAGTCATTTGGTCACTTGTCATTGGCTCTCTCAGGAATGGCACAAAAATAAAATCGCAAGCGACAACGTCGCACCCGCTGGGTACGAGACGCAGACATACCCAGTGTGAAACAGGGTCACGCATGCGCAATACCAGTGCAATGCGCTTGTCGCGTTCGAGTGGTCCGAATCCGAATTGGATTCTGCGCTCTGTTGACACTTTGCACTCATTTTGGACTGTGTTTCACGTGCCTGTCAATCTTGGCTTTTACACTTGATTCCTGATCTGATCAGCACGAGACAACGTAGTGCAGGTGCAAACTCTACCTCCCTCGGTGACTGACCGGAGCATATCAGCCTCCTCACCGCAACACAAGACAAATTGTCACAGGACACAATTTCTGGGTGTTGACAAGACGCATCCATTTTCCTGCAGAATGGGTATCTTTTCTATTATTCATACGTACCCAGGAGAGCGTTCTGGCCAATAACCTCATATTTCAATCGTCCCTTGCCTTGGCTATCAGTTTTGCAGTGTGAGGAATTGCGCTGACACGGGTCATGATGAAAGGGAGGAGCTGGTGGAACAAAGAGAATTCGTGCATTGCGCGTTGCATTACAACTGACCAGGAAACAGTTGGGCAGAACAAATGGTACAGAGAGATTTGCACTCACACACCACACGGGCACGCACACACACGCACGCAAATGTACCACCCACATACACACCACGCATACAACACACAAACGCACACACACCTTTTCCAAGAACACCCTTCTGGATATTTGCCGTGCTATGTTCGCGTTCCATCAATTTACGAACGCGCCAAGCCTCGATTGGAAACGCCAACAAGTTTCTCGTTCCATTCGCTCGGTGCTTTACTGCCTCTCATTTACGGGGCACTGAAACGCTGCAATAAGTCACGCTTAAAGACAATAAAATCCACATAAAATTTACTTTTAAAGCCCAATAAGTACCTCGGCAAAAGAGCTGAAAATTGATTCGAAACCACAAATCCCTGTCATGCAACCTATTCCCCACACGTTGTGCGGCCGGGAGAGCCACGTTCAGAACAATGGGTGAGTTACAGCAACACACCCTGCATTTCTTTGCAAGGGGCGGGGGGGGGGAATGTGGCACCCAAATTACCAGATCAGTGGCACACAAAAAATTCAAGAGTGGCCTTTCTTTGCTGTCTGTGTCTGGCTGTACTCTTGAGACAGAATCTGGCACCGACCTGGCGTTTTGGGCCAAGTTCCACGAATCTTTGTCTCTCCATTGGCTGTGTCACAAAAACCTGCACAGGGATCACTGCGCATTCGTGCGATCACTTGATCGTGTGATCCAGCAGCGGAAACGAAGCTGCGAAAAATTCTGGGGTTTTCTTCTCAAATGCAGCCGAAAATATTTGGTGCATGTCTGGGGCAGACATAAAGCGATGCAAATGGGAGACAAATTGACCTCGGTATGGCGGGAGCGAAGCCACTGGAGCTCGGACCCATGAATACATTAGTCCGAGCCATTTGCATAACATGTAACTCGGAGGTTCGTCTTGCAGAAAACAACAGCACTGCTTCTCATACAGCAGCTGTTTGTGGTCTGCTCCCTTTGTGCAACTTCAATCCCTTAATTTTTTTGTCCAACTTCATTTGTTCAAATCACCAAAGCACACCTGGAGATGCCTATCTTTGACACTTAAACAAAACAAAAATTATGTTGTTTGGACTGCTGAACCTCACCAGGTTTTCAACAAAAAAGATGATTCGTGGAAAGGGACAATAACGCACGTCCGTCCAGGGGTGGATTCAGGATTTGGTCGGAGGGGGCGTCCTGGCGTCAGTGAGAGATGACTGCAACTTTTCAAATTGCGGCTTGCCCCAGTTCCAATCGGAGAGGGGCGTGGGCCAGGCCCCTGGACCCCTGGATCTGCACCTACCCTGGGTTGCAGTTGGGGATGGGAGGAGAAGGGAAGCATCCCCCTCCCCACCAAGACGTGACCTGTTCTAATGACAGGATCCATCATAGGTCAGCTTCCGGTGCCGAGATGAGGGATCACCCTCCTCATCCAGGGGGATGTCCCCCCGGAGATGGACATATTTCCTTCCCTCTGCTGCTCCCGGATACATTTCCCGTCCAGGGGAAGAACCTGGAGCCTTGACCCTCCATTCCTATGGAACACATGGACCTTTGGAGAAATATTTGAAAGCGTTGGAACTTCGTGCTTGTTGGTTGAGCCGATTGATGATTCTGTCGAGGTCACGCAGGGGTATTCGATTCCACAAGTTGACCACAGCGTTTCAAACTGACTTGAGATGTGGAGTGCTCTGCGACCCACCAGCTGAGGGTCTGATCTTTGGTTCGCGTAGCGACATGGTTGGGCACGAGTCCACGTCAGTCTGTTCTGAGGCCCCACGTCTCCTCACGCAGTTCCTCCTGCCTGAAGTTTTGTTTGAACGCATTAAGGGATGCAGGACCTGAGCTGAGGCAGAGAGAGAGTCCCTGAGTGAGTTCTTTTCAACATTTGGCTGGGAAAATTGGGGGCAAGTCCAGTTTGCACCTGATGCCCTGAAATTGATGGAAAGGTTGACAAATGTATGGGTGTCAGGGTTTTGGGCGGCTTCTCTGTCACCCTCCTCTGGATACACCCCTGGAGAGGACGCTGTACTGAGCGTTTGACTGACAGATGACCAGAGCCTCCCAGGACAAGTCCCGCTGTCAGCAGCCTCCATCCGTCCCCCCGCTCTCGCGACAAAACCCAAACCCTGCGCAGTAACTCACTGCCGACAGGCAGGAAACGTTCATTTTGCGGGAGGGAGACAAAAAAAGTTGGTTCTCCATCCATCAGTGAAACTTCTGAGGCTCGCTCAAATGGGGGAAGCTTTTTTTTCTGCTGGGTGACGTACGCAGCGCCATTGTCGTCGGAGCCCGTGGGATGACGGAAGGCGTCCCGTTTCCTGTGCGCGCCCGCGACGGGGATCAATCAGACGCCTCGTCTCCAGCACTCACTCCCTGCGCCGGGGTCCAGTCCAACCACAAGGCGCGCTCGCTGTCGTCACCACCACAAGCTACCACTGAAAATTGCCACCTGATATCTTCCTTTCAGGTTCCCGAACAGAACTTTCGGTCAAGTGAGTGCACTGTACAAATGCCGCACAAACTGCATATTGCGTTCACCTTTCCCCGCTACTGTCTCCCTTGCAGGCGCATTTCAGTGCAAATTTGTTGCCCATGGAAATGACAGTAAAACTGAATTTTTTTTCTGCACTTTGTTTTTGCAGGTGGCGAACTCCTCGCATTCCCCCCCCCCCGCCAAAACAAATCGCCACGAGACAGTTAAAATGACACGTTTTCCCACCTGGTGTGTTTGCAGGTCCCAACTCATCACAGAGACGGAGAGGCCGCCAGACGTACAGCCGCTACCAGACTCTCGAGCTTGAAAAGGAGTTTCAGTTCAACCACTACCTGACCCGAAAACGACGAATAGAGATCGCGCACGCGCTGTGCCTCTCCGAGAGACAGATCAAAATCTGGTTCCAAAACCGCCGTATGAAACTGAAGAAGGAGCGCCAACAGATCAAAGATCTGAACGACGTGACCGGCGGACCCACGAAGCCGGGGGACTCTGACAGCATTCCGGCGACACTGAACAACAGCCACAGCTCGACTGGCTCCACCTCAGGGTCTGAAGACGAGAAGAAGGAGTGAGTGGGAAGGGACACAGGCCTCTCTCTGCATGTACCTGGGGTGGGTGGGGTGTGTGGGAGGGGCGGGCGGGTGGGTGGGTGGGTGTTGTGCATGCTGCGTGTGTTGGTTTCATGGTGAGTTTTAAAAAGTTGATATTGAATATCCACATCCTTTTCAGTTCGGAACCAGTCAAAAAAAAGCAACATTTTCGGGAACTTGGCGTTGAGGGACGTGAAACGTCTCAGCAACGCCCTATTTTCACCCTGGATCCAATGCAGGCGGAGACAGCACTGTAACCTAGGCGAATTGTAGATAGCTAGAAATGTATGTTGGTCTTCACGTTTTCGTGGTGATACTCTAGGTGTGGCAAAACATACAAAAAATAGTACAACATGAAAGTGTTGGTCGGCGGAGAAGTAAACGTTGCTATGTGTGTCCATCTGTGAAGTAGCGATCCTATTGGTAGAGATTGTGGTCACATGACCTGGGAACGGGCGCATGCGCGCTGGCGTCGGAGAGTCCACGCTTGATTGATTTCAGGAACCTGTCCATGTACGTAAAACGTCCAGAAGTTCTGTGTAAACGGCAACGGCTTTTGGGGGGAGGCGACTGGTGGGTGGGTGGTGGGAGGGCATTGTTTTATTTCTCACAAAATGCTGAGCAGAAAGTCTTCAATTCTCTTTCCGCTCAACGAACAAAAGAACACGAGCTAAGTACTGCGGACCAAATCACAGAAGAAATTCTGACAAATGCACTGATCAAACATTCAAGTCGAAATTCGTGCTCTTTGTTCAACAAATCTATCCAACTTTACTGTTTCTTGTTCCAAACATTGTTCTTTGATACTTCGTCGAGTCTGTTGTGTTGAGAAATCTCATGACAAAAGGTTTCCGCGTGGGACGCATGGTCGCTGGGTTTTCGCTCTCAAACAGAAAGGCTGCGGTTTTGGAGAACATTTGGTCTTCGCTTTGTACAAATTGGTGTGCAAACTCTCCATGTTCAATGTTGATGAAATTCTTTTGACACTGTACGGGATCTCAGAACACGTTACTGGAGGAGCATTTGGCCGTGTTCACGCCGCGTGCGTGACGCGTTGCGTCCCCTGGACGGGTCAGCGGCGACGCAGCACCCGTTCACTCACGCATGACGCAACACGCGACGCAACCGACGTGAACCGTGCCTCGGGTTTGTCTTTGTCATACCCTGCGTCTGCGGATGGGTCCCTCCTTTGCAGTCCTCACCGTGCTTTCTGTTGGGCATTACGTTTTCTTTGGAAATCCGTGGTTTAGTTTCTAGCATTACACACTTGATTCTCTGGGCATGTTCGATTCGCGTTCACTGTACCCGCGGTGCATTCGGTGAGTGGATCGAACAGCCCCCATCTTGTAGCACCACAAAAGGGAAAAGGGCCAGGGTGTGGGAAGGACAAACCAACGTTCAAACAAGGGTTTAAAACTGAAATTCCCAACTTGTTACACAATACCTGATCTGACGAACCAACGACAACGCAAAACAACGAGTTTCTCGGATGGCAAACGTGTTCTGCCAAAGACTGGTGAACTCGCCAAGGGTTCCCGCTTGGTACAGACTGGACCCACACGAAGTACTAGAGAAGCAACGAGTACATTTTGCAGCCTCCTCCTCACAATGGTCAGTGGCAGCAGTGACCTCGATTGTCCAACGCGATGGTCTGTCTGGAGCAGAATGTTGCTCAGTATGAGGGGGGGTCACGACGCTCCAACCTGAATGCACACGTCTTTGCTTTTAGTGTTGTGTCGCGTTTGGGTTTCCTTGGAGCGAGGGTGCCCCCCCTCAAAGGAAGTGTCCAAGTCTGTATCAAGTGAGGAATCCCCTCGGTGGTTGTACATAGCACAACGTTCGTCGTTTCTATCCGTGAAACAACTCCTGCTGCTGTGGTTTGTGTACCTGTGTCCAAATACTGTACAAACGTGAACAAAGCAACAAAGAAAGAGCTTTGAAACCAAGGCAGACCAAACTCAGGAGAACTCATTGTAAATCTAGTTATCAAAGTACTCGATAATAAAAAGTACTCTGTACTCTGATGGGCAGGAAATCAACAGATTCATGTAAAAAAATTCCAATGATTGCTGACTTTATCATCGATTTTTTGTTACCCCCTCCCCCTTCCCAACATGTTTTTCCTCTTGTCAGATTTGGAGGGTTGAAGATCCTTGACCGTTGTTTGTCAATTAACCAGAAGCGTTTTAACAAACGAACTACCTCTTATGGGCAAAATTATTATTCGTGGACGCTTACACATTGGATGTACATATTTTTTTGATGACTGAGCATCACTTCTTGTACAAGATACTTCGTAACATGGTCTATATCTTTCTGGAAAAAAGGTCATTTTTGTGTGCGGAAATGCATGACGCTATTTCAATGACTGTGCAATTTCTTTGTGGAGAAACTGAGGTTTTTAGATGTGATTCTGTCCATCTGAGGACGCGGCTACTCGCTCGTACTCTGCTCACTCTGACGTCGTTGAAGGAAACGTGACGTCATCGTCTCTTCTGCAGCCAAGTGTCCGACCCACACGACGCGAACGCACCGTGACACTGGTCACTGTTGTTGACACCGCATGGTGCTCCAATTGCCCGGCACAGAGAACCAAATTTGCACTGAGAGCCAATTGCCCAAATGACACCTGAGAGCTCTGGTCTTTTGGGGCACACAGGCCGAAGACCGCACGCATCTGCTAAAACTCGCCATTCACATTCAGAATGACGTGGAGTCACAAAACTGTGGTGACGTCGCGTCGTGTGTGTCGGTCAATCCCTCACTCGCGTGAACGTTTTTCACTGCTTCTCGCCCTAAGGCCTCATCTGAACAGATTCTCTCGGTCTCCGTGTCCCATAACTCGTTCTATAGTCGGGTCCAACTCGTCTATCTGACGATTTTAAGTTGATTCATTCCAGACTCTATTTTTGGTGACTGTAAAACGAAAAGTCCGCGTGCTTCAGATGATATCTTTCTCGTGCACAAATTGACACTGAACATCCTGAGAAGTATTCCCTTACCCACGAGCTCAACTACTCACGGGAGAGGGAATATGCGTTTGACTGGCCTCAATCTTGCTTTCCAAAGCTTCAGAGATTTTGCGATGCATGACTTTCAGCTTCGTTAAGTTATCCCTGTTTTCAGTCATTTTGTTGTATATTTAGTTTCACACGCTGTTTGTTCAGGAAGTTGAAGGCATGTTGCGTGAAGCTGACGTATATATTCGAGATACAAGGGTTTATATTGTGCACTGTACGTGGTTATTAGAGATGGTATTGTTTTTCCACTTTCGCTTTGCTTCTTCCCCTCCCCTCAAGGACGCTTTCGCACAACTGAGACGAAGGTCCAGAGAACGTCCAGAGATGGTATTCAGATAGTTGCAACCACTTTGAACGAGAGTGACGAGCAATACCTGGATTGTCAGACAGGTGTGGCCCCCTCCAAAAGGTGCTCCCCCCTCTCACCCACCCCCTCAATACCAGGTCCGCTTTGAGTCAGGTTTCTCTGACAAAGCTCCTTCCCACGCATGCGCAGTTGACCACAGGTCAGCGTTGCCCCTCGCCCAGCAGCCGCGGACGCATCACGTGGTCCGGGTACCACACCCATCCCCAGCAGTTCGGATAGAAACCACCCCCTTCTTTGCGATGGAAAGCCTCCAAACACCGAACCAGTATTGCTTCCTGCTGAAACCATCCGTTTGTTTGAAAACTCTGGATTATCACATCACATGTCATCAGAGATGACCCTGGGAGGTCCTTTTCGACACAAATGGTCAGTTTTGCGACTGTGTCATTCAATGTCATGACGTCGCCAACGTTTGAAACACTTTCCCTCAATCTTTCCTGTCCACACCCCTCTGATGGAAACCATTCGGAACCACACTCGTCTCCGGCTGAATCGAACTCGGCGAACTCGAACAACTTTTGAAGGTCAGTTCGAATCAAGCGGGGGCGACTGTGCTTGTTGTTCAATATGAGCTCACGCAGGCTTTCCAAGGGGACCACAGCCTGTTGTTCAAGCACAATACCACGCGAATCTGAGCCTTCGCCACACGGAGCAAAAGACGTGGTGACTGGCCCAGCTCTGTGATACGCTAGTCAATTTACGAAGCTGGCATGCATTGTACATAGTGGGATCCACCCGTCTCTACACAGCCTCAAGCCTTTGCCAATTGATCCATGACACAAACACAGAAGCGACCGTGGCACGATGTGTCAGCAAACTAACGTTCTTCAGGATGCATGTTGCTGTTCCCAGTGACGCTTCAAGCCATTTGTTAGAAAACTAATCTTTACTCTGTTCTCTCACCCCCTACCTCCGCCGCTTTCCAACGCTTCAAACGAACTACGTCTCTGCGTCTGTTGCCCAACGCCGAATGTTGTACTTTTCTTCATCACCTCAGCGAAGACATTTTACTCGAAGCTCGCGACGCTAACGTTTTGAAATTTCCTATTTTTATTGCGTTATTGAGTACGATATGAATTGAATTGAAAAACTATGTGTCCTCTATGTCGCTGTTACTCGTGTTGTTGTTGACTCAAGAAATAAGAACAGAATTTAGGAGGCGCGGCGGGTGTCACACTGTGTGGTGTTCTTGTTTTCTGAATCGCCACACTGGACACACACCGACCGTTGTGATTATTTCTTGACCAGCATTATTGTGGAGGTGGAATTTTTGTATCAGACGCTGTACTTTTAAGACAGGAAATCATGTCCCGATTTCTATCCGTGTATCATAGTCGTAGAATTTGAATGTTGCGTTGTGACGCTGGTAATAATGAAGAGCAACAAACAACAAACACCCTCGTTTTGAAAACCGGTTGCCATTGGTGACCAAAGACCTCTCTGAGTGGCCATTTGGTATTGTACATTGTACACAAAAATGTATCGTACTAATAAATTATTAAAATGTTTGTAAAATAAAAAAGCCTCTTTTGTTCAATTTCTTTTGCACTGCTTCGGAAGAACCGCCAACGCACAGGGCGGATCCAAAAAGTTTGGCCGTCGAGCGGGGAGCGACCTTGTTTCTATTGGCGATTCCATTCTGGCTTTGCATGAAGGGTTTGAACAAAGTCGGAGCTCTGGTGGGGTGCCGCGTGGATCCGCCCCCATCACTGCAAACAATGACCCAGTCACCGAGACGCAGACATTTGCTGCCCCAGGCGAAGTCGGAAGAATTTTTCTCCAAGTCAGGGGGGGGGGTGCATCGAGAGGGCGGTCCACTGTCAGATCAAGGTGCGGTCGTCCCTGTGTTGTTACCCCCACCCCTCTGGCTCAAGATCCGCTGGGTTGCACCCCGCCCCACCCCGCCCCACCCCGCCCTCTGGCTCCAACCTTCTGCCCTGTGGGTCACCCGCCCCACCCTATTGCTCCATCCCCACCCCGTGACTGATCACCCCTCTGACCCCCCCCCTCAGTGTCACCCCACCCTGCCCCTGTGGCCCCGGTCCTGCCCTGCCCTGTGTCACCCCACTTCACCTGGCTCCAACCCTGCCCCCCCCCCCTGGATTTTGCCTCTCGCTCTCCGGCTTGAACCCTATCACTGGTTCAGGAGAACAACAGGAAGTGGAAAATAACTCACGCTTTCTTGGACTGCATTCCGGGAGATCCAGGGTCGGGCTCTGGGACTGGGACTGGGATTTGTAAATACTTTTGTTCCAGCTCGTGACAATACGAGGAAACACTTGTTTGGTCTGTCAGGGAAAACAAACGAGAGGTTCACAGCCAGACGGACTCGACACCGATCCAGTTGTGTCACTGTTCTTCGCAGTTTTGGGGGTGATTTGAATGTGTTGTTCTTGCTATTCTTGGTCGTGGGCATTCTCGTCCCCTGTTTTGTGACAAAGTCCACCGAAGGACACTCATTTGGTTTGAAAATAGCAGTTGTGAAGCAGTCGCGCCATGACGTTCTGCACAAGTGCTTGAGGATGTAGGTACAGATTCTATATCGGATATGCCCAGGTTGTGGAACAGGAGTTGACAAAAGATTCTGCCACCATTGGATGCCATCACCTGAAGTGTGCGGACAGAGTGTCATTGGGTGTGTCATTGGTCCCTCCCTGGTCTTGCATTGTGATGACAGACTGAGATGGGAATCCTATGTTGTCAACAGGTGCAAACACACCCCTGTCTTTGCTCACCCACCAACACTTATCTCACATCCAATGGCACCGCCTGTGTAGTCTCCAGTTGGTGTCGTGTGATTGAGTCTTGGAGTACTGGACAAAGTTCCCTTGGCATTCCAAAGAGTTCTTTGTAATGCTGGAAAGATTCAAGCCAACACAGCACCACACACTTTCCTCAAGAATTTCTCTGTCCCCTTTTGAAGCTGCTGCAGAACACTGAAGGCACACCTCATCAGGGCACTGCAGTTCGGCATGTCATCATGTCTGTCAGTCACACTTCCTCACAGAGGTCAGAACCTGTCATGATGTGGTTCTCCAAAGTGTGTGGCCGAGATACTTTTTCCTGGAAAGGCACCTGAATCCTCCTGATCAGAAGATGCAACAACTTGATTGAGTGTACAGCAGCATTTTGTCAAACAGCACATCATCATGCACTTTGAGTGTTGCTTGTGATTGAATGATCTCATATTGCAAAGACAAATCTCCTCAGCCCTCAGCTAATGGAGTCAGTTATCAGCTGTTTCCAACACCCAGATACTTGCTGTTTCTGAACAAAACTTCCATTCACACTTTGTGCAAGCTTGCAGAACTCGTGTGATAGTTGATTATTGAGTGTCCTTAAATTTCACAGTTATTTGTGATTGCTCAGGTTACTCTGTACCCCTCAAAACTGCTGAATCTTTCACTGTGAAACTCAACAGGGGGGGTTGTGTCAAGATTTTCTTTTGTTTCTGATCAGTGTTTTTCAACCAACTCAACCAGTAATGTGGGGGATTATAGTTTGAAAACTTGCTGCCACACCTGCAGAAAGTTGGCCATATTGAATCACATCCCTGACACTCTGCCCCTGGTGTCTTCACCCTTCATCAGCAGACAGGAGGAGCTCTTGAAACTCACTTGCATTGGACAAACAATGGCAACACATTGACTTCACTCTGAATCTTGAAACTGGACCTGCTGCTGTGAAAAGCCCAAGGCTTGAAAGAACAAACTGGTACTTGGGCAGACAACACGTTCTTCTGTGTCTTGTTGAAATTTTCCAGTTGATAAAATGTTTGGAAGGATGTACAGTCATTCTGGAGCTCTGTCAACTGTGCTTCCAATTGACCTTGTACAGGATACAATACTCCATACTTTGCAACAGGATCCAGTACCGGATGGGATAAATTTTCCTCATTTGAGCACAGAAGCCTGATCTGTGGAGGCCAGTTTTGGTCAGGCAAATATGCACAACCTAGATCTAACTTTTCAATGTATGCTGTCAACAAATGGAATCCAACCTTTTCATTGATATGTACAGTGGCAAAACAAGAAAACAGGGTCCTATCTGTGGGTAGGGCATCCCAGTGAGCAGTTCTCTGGACATTTCCAAACATGACGAAGGGGTGTCATTGCCCCTGAAGACAAAGAGAAAAATTTGGGTAACAATTACCCATCTCAAACTGGGATTCTGACAGTGACTTGGACAACAACCAACTTGTGGACCAGCCTCATGAATTTGCGAGTGAATGCAACATGAGAGAAAGTGGTGAACTGAAAGTGGAAAACTACAGCTGTTGTTGATCGCAGTCAAGAAACATCCGAAATATGAACTTCAAACTTTTCTCTGTCCATTGGAAAATCCTCAAGAAAGAAATCAGAAGTTGTGGTCGTGTGCACAACTGGTTCAAATCCAGCTACATTCTGTTGACAGATTCAGTCCCAGAGAAGTAAGAAAAATGTTGTTCCAAAAGGCAGCAAAACAGTTGCGTGGCATATTGAGTCAAAGGTCTTTTGGTAATTTGAGGAGGTTGCTCAAAAGGTGACCGAAACAGGGCGACCAAACCAAATGCAGCATTTGTATGTGTGCAGCAGTTTCACAGTGAAGATGAAGGTCAAACAAGGATTTTTCGGGCTTTTCTGGTTGAATTTGGGTGGAGGACAATGCTTGAGGAAGGAAAATGTAGGGTTATATTTTTGGGGTTCTTCAGGTCAAAAAATTCAAATTGGGAAGGGCTGAAAATTTGAGGCATGGTTGCACAAACTGGTCATATCTGAGAAAGTACAAATATTTGGTGACAGAAGCTTTTTGATAAAATATAATATATTGTTTGGGTGTTTGAGTGGTACTGTTCACTTTTAGATTTTCAAGATTATTTTACATTATTTTTAGGTGGGGCTGAAATATCAGGTTTTGTGAAAGTGTTCAAATGGTTAGTTAAGTAAGAATTGGGTTCATTTGTGTGTAATCAGGCATGAAATTGTTTAATTTTTTTGTTTTTGTGAATTTCAGTAAGTTTTTAGGTGCATTTCAAATCAAAAGTGAGGTATTAAATTTGAGACTTTATGAAACAATTTGGAACAGAGTTGGATTCATAAAAGTTTAGAAACATTCGATTTTTATTTTTGTAACTTTCCATTCCTTTGGATCTGTTAAAAATGAGTGCAATGGAGGCTCCTAAGAGATTTAGTTTCAAAATGATTAGTTTCAAAATAAACAGCCCAAACATTTTGATATCATCGGGAAAGCCCCTTGAATCACGCCGACGTCCATGTTGGACTATTTATTATTTTTCAAGAAGATGCAGAGAAAATCCAAAACTAGAGCGCCTGCAACCCAAAATCCCTGGGTGGCTTGATTCTGTTTGACACCGGCTGTGAGCCTTCCACCGCAAAACTTCGCTTCGGTCACAAGAATTGGAGTGGGCTTTGCGACTCAGCCCTGTAGCAATTCAGGATGGACTCGTGCCAGACCGCTGACATAGTTTTGCCTTTTTCGTCCAACACACCCTGAGGTGAACTTGTGCAAAGGCGTTCACCCTGGCCATGGCCAGCATCAGACTGAACCAGATTTCTCAGACGGGCTGCGTACCTCAGGAAGCTGAATGCGATGCAGGTACCGGCTGAACTGAACCTGATGACCTGCAGATGAGCGGATGAACTGATTCGCACTGCAGGAGCAGGCCACACTCCAGTCTGGACGTACTCCATCCAGGGAAGGTCGAGTGGGCGGATCCAAAGGGGACGGGTAACCCCCCGCCCTACCCCGAAAACATTCCTTCTTTTCGTTGCACTGTTTGTACTTTTCAAGGTTGAACCTCTTTCCCCAGGGTTTGGGCCTCTGACCTCAATCCACGATACGCGAGAGGGTCAGCAACAAGAATTCCAATGAGTTTTTTAGTGTATTGATAGCAAGATTTCCCTGTAAATTTCTGAAGATGGGATTGTTAGTGCGGCGTCTGGGAACTGGGCCCGAGCAAAATCTTTTGTCCCCTGGTCAGGGGTTTGGTTTCACTCGCTGCCACAGACGTTTTGTGACGAGCCCGTCTAATCTGGCACCGCAAAACATAGATCTATGAATTGAACTTCATTCAAAATAAATGAATAGTGCGACGGTTCATTCCTTCTGACACAAGAGCTTTCATTTTTACATAATATTCACAGAAATGACTGGTCTGAAGCGCTTCAAAGACCCGAAACTTTTGCACAGGCATTGTTCGATGGGGTATTGAACAAGACTTATTACGTCGTAAAGTCGAGCCTGATGGCTATTAGGGTACTCAAGTACCCCCAGACAGGTACTGCGTCTGGCAGAGCCAATCAGGACGTGTACTGACCGTCATGTGACGTGTCATCAGCCAATACGTGTTGACGGATTGCCATTTCTCCCACCTGACTGACCACTTCAAACTTTCCTGCCCGGAGTTTGAGAGACTTGTGCAGGTCAGGGATAAAAATTCCTCCCGGATGAACCAGACAACGTGGAGTTCAGACAGTTCAGACAATACACGGATCTGCGTCTGAGCAGGTCTTGTCCTGCGTTTTGTGAAATGAAATGGAGTATCATGTGTTCCCACTGCAGGAAACAAGGCACACTGCTGGTGAGTACCACACTCCATCACTCAACACCTTTTGCTCAAAAAACTAGCAACAACAATCATCAAGATCGTTGTGGTCATCTCCATCATGGGCACATCAGTTACATATCAGGAGACAACAGGGGAAAAGTGGCATGTCACCGATAAAACAGCAACAAGTGACATTCGTGCGTCGAAATAAGTTCCCAGGGTTCAAATGGTACAGGGTTCTCATGGTCTGTGGTTGCCGCATTCCGGAAAAGGCTTGTTCTGTGTGCGGTGGGTAGATGCGAGGTGTGAACGGACACCCCCAACCTGCTACATTTGTCTTGCCTGGGACGCCCAGTATAGAGGTGATGCAATGCTTCCCAGATCAAGAGATCAACAAGGGATCAAGTCTACACGACCCCGTTATAATTGTGTCAATGTGAGTTTCTTTCCCATGAGAGAATGACAAGAGAAACGAGTCTCCCAAATGTTCGCCACAATTTTTTGCCACCATTCTTCAGGTCTGAGACACGTCTCAGGATTTGATGGGGATGTGACAGAAAAATTGTGCTCGTTGTCGAAAAGCTGCAATGAAATCCTTCGCATTCCTGCGTCTGACGAACAGACGTAACGCACGTGACTCATCTCAGCTTTACACGCACAATTTTGCCACGATTCAAATCAGAAAGCAAACATCACAATGGATCGATGTCAATGGGTCGATATTCGGCGGCATCTGTTTGAATCACGCGAGCTGCTGAATACGCAGATTTTTGTGTTGGGTGGAACCAGATGTTCTGCTTCAGCGTCAGGATTCCCCCTGCACTGGATTCTCCCGGAACGTTACAAGCTGCAGAGCCAGAGCCGTACAGAACCTGGGGAAACATCCGCTGCTGTTCTGCTTGGAGCTGTCTGTGTGTGGGTGGGTGGGGGGCGTCTCTGCTTCTGGCAACGTTGCATCTCTCCTTCTGAACCCAGGTTCATGATACCGCAGACCATGATCTGAGTGCAACGCATGGCTCCAGCGGATCCAGAGGGTTGTGGGGGTCCTGGACTCTCCCGACTGCCAAATTATCCCCCCCTAAGATTTGTCCAAATACAAAGTTCTATTTTCAAACTTCAAACCTGGCCTTCCTTGGAGGTCGCCCCGGACACAATCCTGGATGGGCCTGAGGTGGTGGGTGGCCTCGTTGGGTAATGTTTCCTCAGAAAACTCCTCAGAAAACTCACTCACTCTGTGCCTGTGATACGAGGAACAGATGAAACGATCTGGATGCATCTCCAGAAGCATCCAGTTTGATCTTTGGCCATCCACGATGCAGAACATAGAAAATGCAGCCTACTGGGATACTGGATCATACGCAACAAACTTTTTGTCTGTCGCAATGTGGTCAGATTTCTCAAATTGGTTGGTGGTCTACCGCCCCTCGTGCTGCTAGGAAACGATACATGTGACAAGACTCATGCCATTTGAAGCTCTCGTGTCAAAAGTCTTCAAAATTGTATGGCCACATGCACACGAATAAGTGGTTTGAAGGAGGGATGCTGGTGAAAAATCTTCATCTGCAAGCCAAACTGCTGTTTTGGCTTGGCAAGAGAAAAGAAGAAGGGAAGGAGAGTTCGTTCGCAATTCAATATGGCTCTGGTGCAGTTGTCCCTGCATTCCACACACGCACACACTTTATTCGCGCTCCTGCCCCTTGTAAACGCAACAAGGCAAGAAAATGCTTTCTCAGGGAGGACCTCGGCTCATCCATTTCAATTTGCCCTGGATTAGTCCGTATTGAGGCGCGGCCGCTCCATAATGATATTGCAGCGCAAACGCACTTCTGATCCAATTTGATCAGCCCCCCTAATAGGGCGTGCTGCGTTCCTGGGGCGCGCGTACACGCACGGGATGAGCGTAGAGATAACGCCAAGATGGGCACGGAGGGGCAGACGTGTCACGTAGATATGGAGCGCGACAGCTGTTGAAATTGTTGTCACATTGACCCTGCATTTTCTGCTTTTGACGTGTCTGATCAACATGAGATTGTTGTCACAATCATCATTTTCTTCGATTGCCTGCAAAAACTCATGCAATGCCGAACACGAATGGACTAATTTCAGAGCGTGCAAAATGTTCACAACCACAAAGACAAAATTACTTTTCTTTGATCTTGCACTGCAGTGACGACCTTAACTTTCCAGGCCCGATGCAGCAGCAGTAGGCAGCCACCTTATCCCTGCTGCAGGGTGCGGCTGCAGGGTCCCTGCACGCGCTTTCAGCAGGCGCGCGCGCGCCGCGCTCTGCGCGCGAGCCCGTCAGTCAATACGCTGCGCGCACCAGAGCTGCGTTCACGCGCGATGCGACGTGCACTGCGTCCGCCCTTGGGCGATGGCGCAGCGCCCACAAACTTGCACAGGGACGCAGCGCGTTCGAGCACTGCCTGACGCACCATCTGCACCCTGCAGCGCACGCCACAGAACCACACGACGCCAACGTCACTCACGACGCATCCAGCGCGCACCCAGCCCCGTCGCGCGGCGCGCGCTGTTTCGCACGTTCTCGCTGCTTTATGTGGCGCTGCGGCAGACTGATGGCGAGGGGTCCCGCACCCCTGCGCCTCGCGCAATATTTTTTATGGAGCGCGCTGGTGTCATTTATCGCTGATGGTATTAGTGCCTGTTGACACGTCGCCCGACGGTGATTATTCGCCTCCGAGTCCATTGCCACGGATTGGGCGCTGAAAGCTTGAACTTATAGCGCGCCGGGTGAACGTCTTGTCAGGTTGGGTTGGAAAACTCACTCACAGAACCAAGATCAACTGAAAAATGCTGCTCTGGTGGATTCAGGATTGTTTCGTTTGTTGTTTGTTTTGTTTCTTTTTTTTTGGGAGGGGGGGGGGGTTCCTGGACAGGCCAAGCTGTTTGAAATAGAACTATTCTTCTGTTCGTCCTATGGTGTTTGGCACACAATTGCGGCAGATTTTCATCGGGGTCAGGGCCCCAGCTGGATCCGCCAGAAGAAAGCAACAGCGGGTGGGGAGAATTTACTTGCACCCCTTCCACGTGAAGTCTATTGCAGCACTTCTTTGAAGTAATTGTTCGCGACGGTCTTGATGTATTCGAGCGTTTATCTGCACTCCTCATCAAAAGTGAAAACTGATGGAGTTTTCAAAAATCCCATTGTGAGATTGAAAGAATTGTCAATGGTGAAGGAGTGCGTAGAATCCACACATTTTGGATGCGCTCTGGCAGTGATCTGAATCAACGAGGAGAAACTGAACTTGTGTGGTGAATTGTGGTGCGTTTCCCTAGTATCCGGCTTCTGGGCAAATCGCTGCGATGTAAGTCTCCACATAAATGAGTGTGAAACTGATCGGGGGGGGTTGAGGTACGTGAAAAATGTGAAACGAATGAGTTTGCGCTCACGCTGTGCAAGAAGCTAATCATTTGCCTAAATAATCCATTTCGGTTTCTATGGAACGCGTTTTCAAGCAGCGACGTTGTCTTGGTTTCATGGAAAACATAATCGCTCGGTGAATGTGGATCAATTTGTTCCTCGCAGCATATTTCGCCCGCGATGGAATAGGGAGAGAGGAGGCTGGTTGGTTGGTGGAGCGTTGGATGAAAGCAGGATCTGTGAACCAAAGCAACGGAATGGACCGCGCGCTCTTTTCTCCCAGATAACCAACCCAGGATCCTGGAGGGAGGGTGTTTCCAGAAAGCGTTTCCCCTGCAGACTGGCCCCGGGCCCGGGGCCCTTTCCTCCCCGGGGCGGTGGTGGTGGACAGGCCCGGAGGGCGGGGGGGCGGGAGGCCGCGGGCATATCGACGGACACGCGGAGCCTCGGGGCATCCATCACTCCACTTCTGTCAGCCGCTACATCCATTTCACAGGGAACCAGTTTGTGAGACAAATTGCGCTGCAAACCGAATCTCGTGCGCCATGTTGGGATGCGCTGGTTCTCTATCTGACGAGGCCAACACATTTTTGTTGCCCCCCAAAAAAAAAAAACCGTGAAGCTTTCAGAATAAAAACTCAAAAGTTGCATTGTGTGCTGTGAGGGTTTCAAAGGGGACTTCACGCAATGTTTCAAAGGGAGATTCAGAAAGTGAAATGAAATGCACTTCAGTACAGATTATCGCAAATATGAAATCCATGCCTGATTATTTCATACAATATGCGTGACTGAAGGTGAGAAGCTTTGAAGCCTGTACATCAAAGCCTGGGCCGCAGGGAGACTCGGACTGTGGGCGCGCCGCTGCTGGTGTGAGGGCGCCACCCGCTGGGCCCGCATTTTCTGCGTCTGCGCAGCCGCCTCAAATCCTTATCTCGAGTTCACAAGCTGCAGGAAGATGCAGAGGGCCCCGGATAGGGTGTGTCCAGCGCAGCAAACACAGGCGAATATAATTAGCTTATCTGAGGTTCAATGGCTCCTGGCCAGTACTCAAGGGATAAATCTCTTCCTGCCTGTGTGTGTGTGTGTGTGTGTGTGTGTGTGTGTGTGTGTGTGTGTGTGTGTGAATACATGTACACGTAGGTCGGAAGATTTGAGATGCTCTGCCAAAGACCTGAGCTTCTTGCAGTAAAGGTCACGGGCGTAAGAGAGACTGGGTCCAGGTGCCAAGCTTCATTTTGAGGCTTCTGCAACGAGCTGTTAACGCACTCCTCACTCCGTCTCCACCTGTCTTCTTTTTCAGTCCCCTACCCAACAAAAATAACCCACCTGAATTCGCACCAAGCAACAAAATCTCACAGTTGTGTGAAAAGTTATTTCACAGAACTGAACGTTTTTCCTTGCTGGGCTTGGTACTATTCATGAAACTTTAAACGCTCTTCTCTGGGGTTTGGCGACAGGGCAATATTTCTTCTGCTTGAAAACTTGAGTTTCTTTTGTGGTTTGAGCATTTGAGCCATGACATCTGGTGGTCGACCTTTATCCTGCAGAATTGCCTGAAGAATGAGCCATATGCAGCGCATTCATCTGACGACCTGGTGTCACTTTCCGACTTCTGAAGGGATAACTTAAATGAGAAAAGTCAGGTATTCTTGACCCCAAACTCATTTTTCACTTGAGTCGAACTCTCATTGGCTGAGCCGGATCACATGACTCAGTGGTCAGCGAATCCCAGACTTTGCGCCTAATTCAAACAATGAAACCCATTTTACACTTTGACACCTCTTATTATTTTCACCAAAAACAACTGTATCAACTGACAAAGTGCCACGTTCAACCATCCAGCTGCAAAGTTTTCCCAGGTAACATATTTCTGCTTTTACTCAAAACAAAAAATTCGTGCCACAGTTCCCAGGCAATTATGAACGGGATTCATTTCAAAATTTCCATGAGTTTCACATTTCCAAAATTGCAGAAATGGCTACCAGGTCGCGGGGAGGGCAGCGGCCAAACGGAACCTCGTGTCCAGCTACGGAGCTCCACAGAAAGGTAGGAATACTCTCCATACCACGGCCATATCAAGTTGGTATCAGTTCAAAGGATCCGTGCTGCTTATTTGCTCTGATGACCGTGTGAACAATATTAATCACATTGAAGCGGAGACTGAATTCAACTGGGCTTTAGTTTTCTGGTCGTGAGCAAATAGGAGTGTGGGGCGGGCGGTGAGTGGCTGGGAGCCGGGCCAGGCTCTGCCAAGCGCGGCGGGGCCTGGCGACGAGCCGCGAGCGTGTCGGGTCGGGTCGGGGGGAGGAGGTGGGTCCGCGCCAACACCGTGTGGATCCCGATGGTCCGGTCACAAACTGAGTGGGACGGGCACACACACACACACACACACACACACACACACACACACACACGCGCGCGCGCGCGCGCGCACGCAGATGATGTGGATGACCCGATGCGTGAGGTCAAAATCTTCATGAACCTTGCATCGTGTCGTCCAAGCCAAAATTAAAATCCTGTTGCAAGTCCCATCTTCAACAGTTTTCATAGGGTTTGAGTCACAGGGACGTTTGTTGGGCTTGAGGAACTAAGAAACCACTCTTCGCAGTGGAACCCAAAAATAAACAGCCCACAAGGTGACAATATTCTCAGATCTAATCTGTGGTGTTCAAAAGCAGTGAACCCCTCAAACAATTTTTTTTTGCTGTGGCACACATAATGACACGCACTGAAAATTTGTGGCACAGGCGATGGCACAGCCACGTCCCTTCCTTCGTGAAGCAGACCTGCCATCTGTACGGTAAATTTTAATCTCGCTTTTTTACCCCAGTTATTCGAGCAAATTTCCCAGGGAGGGATTTGCTAAGCTGGCTGTGAAACGATTGCATTCGAGGCGAGGCTGCTTCCAGGAATCGTAGATGCAGAATGTATGTTGTGTGCCAGGCAAATACGAGTAGGAGCTCGAGTGTATGCACTGAGCCCACAGGGAGTAATATCTTGCGACAATTTGAGAGACAAGTATTGAAAAGCAGAAATTGGGGCTGTCGTGGGGGGATTAATGGTACAGGCCACAGAGCTCACACGGACTTTGGCAATTTTCTCGCTCCGCCCTTGTTTCGTTGTGCAAACACTATTTCGTTCCACAAAGCCTGATGGCACAGGAAATAAGAATGCATTTCCGTCTGTTACCAAGGACCTCCTCAAATTTTGGGGAAAAATGTGAGTGTGTCCTTTCCAAACTGCTGACGACTTCGTTGTGTATGGTTGGAAAGGAAATGGCAATCTCGATCTTACAGTGACTGGCACAGGCCTCAACCGTATCCAGTTCCCCAGACACAGATCTACGTGTCCAAACTCGTAAAGATCAGGCACGTGTCGTGAACGAAAGAATACGGCCAAAAAAACAGCGGTGTCAGCTTCAGAAAAAAAAACACCACTGACTGGCCTGAATTTATTCCCCCAATACTGACGATTGGTTTTGCCACGTCCCTTCTCGATTTGTTGGCACGATGTGCGAACATCGCCGCAACACAAAAGAGGTGCATTTCGGACACGTGTTTCAGTTTCACAAACTCAGTGGGAACTGAATGCCACGCACAGATTGGGTTAAATAATTCAGGAAAATTTTTGGAAACGCTGCACAAATCCAATCAAGAAAAATGCATTTCCGCAAAAAAGCACAAAGCAAAATCGATGTGTCCTGAGACAGAAACCCGGCATTCGCTGCATCTTTTATGGGTTAAAAGTGGCTGCCCGGCCCTGTATGATGCCACGTAGGTGCTGAAAATGCTCAGATGTCAAAAACCTCGGGTCATAGAGAAGTGTCTCTCTTCCCCACAAAGTGCGGGAAAATAGTGGAATGGTGCTGGCTTTATGCATGTATGGTTACGAGGCTCTCCGATGCAAATTGAACGTTATGTGCTATCAATATCAAAATTTTATAAAACGCTTGGCAAATTGGAGGAAGCGATACAAATTTGCGGATAATCTAAATAGTTCTGCCTTCACCCACCGCTCGCGTAGCAGCGCTTAGCTATCTAACTATATTCCCAATACCTTCGGTATTATATTTTCTGAGCTGGCAGATAGCGAAGAGAAAAAAAGGGCCAGGGTGAGTTTTTTTTTGCTGAGCTCTTTCATTGATGGATGAGCAGGCTTCGGCTGCCTCGGCCCCTGCACAATTATTCCTCTCGAGTTGAATATCTGATAAGGGACTCGCTCAAAATCCGTTTTGGGTCTTGTCTTCAACCCTGTTCCGCTACACACGAATTTGCCATGTGCAGGTTAAAAGATTGGGGGCCTAAATTCACTTTGGTCAGTTCTCAACCAAAACACATTTTGGGTCAATGTCACTGGGCTCTGGGATCTTTGAAACCTGGTCAAGTGACAGACAGAGAATGGTTTTTTGAATGGGGTAAAGAGGGATCGAGGTAGCTGAACCAGTTCCCGTATCACGAAGGAATCCAGTTGGTGCGTCTGATTCTGGTCTCAGCCAGTTTCTTGAGAAGTTCCACCGGACACTTGACCAAAATTGAGATAAACTTGATCGTGTTGTTGTTGAACACTGACCGTCTGGAATACGAGAGAGAGACAGAGAGAGAGAGAGACAAAGAGAGACAGAGAAAGTGTGGTGTGTGTGTGTGTGTGTGTGCATGTGTGTGTGTGTGTCAGCGGTCAGGGTGAAGAAACATTGACGAATTCCTACATAGCAAGGGTCCAATTTTGAGGTGAACGGATAAATCTCATACTTGTTCAAAATCCGAAGTCATCTCACTGTCGTGTTCAAACAAACAAACAAAACAGCCACGACTGTTTTCTATCCTGAAGTCGTTTCTGCCGTGAAAGGACAACTTCAATTTGAAAAAAATAAATTGAAAAAAAATCCAAAACTGTGCAAACAACCTCAGTCTCCATTTCTGCCAATTTGCACAAGTTTTCTGTGTTTTCTCACTGGCAATTTATTTATCGACGCTGGGCATGTTTTTCATGTCGATCAGTCTGTAACAGTAAACAAGTCGCTCACTGACAGACAATGGTTCAAAGTGAGGCGAACGGGGCCACAGATAAAAAACCCGCGAATGGATCTACGGTCCGCAGTGTGATCTATCTCACCGCGAGAACAGAAAATTATCTGCCAGTTTGATTCCCAAATGCATCATGATGATTGACATCCCCATTTTGGCAGCATTTTTTTTTTGTGTGTGTATGGACTTTTCTGGTGGTGGTCTCGTTCGCAAAAAACAATGCATATGCGGGAGAGTTGTGCGTACCAAGTGTGGTGTGCAACCTCGATCTACAAAATCAACACGACTGACACAGCGAGCGACTCATTCCCATTTGCATTGACAAATTTGGTTGAGTTGCAACACTGTAATGGAACACATACACACACACACACACACACACACACACACACACAGAGAGATCCCAGTCAAATCCAACAAGTCTCGAGCAGGAAATGCGGAGAAAATTCAGCATGTTGCTGGTTTCCATGGAATTGACAAGGAGGACAGGGGAGTCATTTTTCACACCAAATTAATTAAATCCAAGTGTCCCCCTCAACACAAGCTGCGTTTGTTCAGCGCCAAGTTTTTTTTCTCTCTCACAAAGTCTCAGTCACCGTTGAATTTTCTGAACTCACGTAGCAGACAGCACGATGACAAAAGGATGTCATTTTTTTTCTGCTGTGCATTGCTGGTACACGTACAGAGCAGCCCAAAAATGTTGAACTTGTTCTGAAATGCACTGCTCAAAATTTTTGCGGAGAAGATGGACACACAAAACATACCCCAAAAGTTCATTCAAACTGTGCCTTTCAAACACATTTTCTGAATTCACAACTTTGGGCGAAATCAAACGAAAACTGACGAATGTGTCCGTTGATTTGGTAGACAGAACAAGTGCGCCGTTTTATGAATGGCGCGCATCAAAATCCGATAAAAACCAACTGTCTTCAATATTTGCTCAATTATGTCTAATTTTGTCCCAATAAACGACAGCACACTTTGTTTTTTAAAACCTGTCCATTCGTCTTCAAGGTGGCTTGGCAGCGGTTGCAAAATGTGCACCTCTGAACGACACCTGCCTCGGGATAAGAAACAGCACGAGTGCAATTGGAGAGGAAATGTGTACCTTGGGTTGACTGGCTGTGACAGCAGAGGGACTGGTGTTCTGTCCATCGCTGTGCAGATTCCATGTCCAGATGGGATAGAGACAGACAGAGAGAGGGGGTGTTTGTCCTTCTCAGCAGCAAATAGGACTTTGGGCCCCGAGCGCACTTGCCCTGAGTCCAAATTGATAGTCTTCAGTTGACCGATATATTTTCTCTCTCTCATTTTTTTGCGACATCAAGATGGCCTCATCGTGAGACAACTCCACATGTATTTGTCAATATCCTGAGCGATTTATTTCCTTTGTTGTCCGCAGGTGGACAAACATTTACTGGCCTCCAGTCACGACTTGTATTCCTGTGTACAAAACGTTCAGCGTCTGTAGAATCTTGATTAAAAATTATTTGCTGAAATCTTGAAGCAAATGGCTGATACACATCTTGGTGTTTGTACAGATGCGTAAGATTTCAGAACAGAAAAAAAAAGATTTTCGGTTGTATTCCCGCCAATGTTCTGTTTTTGACACCACCATATTGCACCAAGTGAACTTCGGATCGATAACTTTCTTTTTCTGTCTGCTCCTCTTGTTTTTCCACGACAGTTAATTATTACAGCCAAATAAATTCAAGGCCAAAGTTGTTGCAGACAATTAGAACTTGCCTCGATCCCACAGTGGTAGATCTCCCATCTCCAGCTCAGTCCAACGTGTCAAAAATAATGATAACGTACTCCATTGATTCGACTCACTCCGAGTGTACTGTGCACAAAACAATCTATCAACACATAAAAATTGTAAGGTGTAAAATCCACAATAATTTAAAGTCTGAATTGGATCAATCGTTGAAAACACTCAACGGATCCACCTTCTATTTCTAACAGCAGTCCACTCGCGAATTTGCAGCGCTTTTTAAAGGCAGGGGGAAAAAAAGTCAACTCAAATATGGAGAGTGGGGATTTTTGTTTTTCTCCTCGCTGCCGCGAAATATAGTGCTGTCACTGAGTGCAATGCAGTTGCCGATTACTCAATAGGGTTTCATTGCGTAACATCCCCGTCGCATGTCAAGGTCATACACAAAATATACGCCTTGTTTTGCTTCATAAAATTTGCCCTTATTCTGTGAGAGTATTTTTACAGCGGTGAAAGGCCGCTATCCAGACGCTTCCGGGTCTGATGATGATGGATCTCTCCCCCCCCCCCCTGGTCACTCTTGTGATTTCACAGCTGATTTTGCTTTCATCTGTCCAGGAGATACCCGATGGTCGTGGACGGGTCGGTTATTCGAGGTTTGTTCATCAGGCAATGTGACCGCTACTGAGAGACAGACAGAGGAAAATCTCCTGCAAGCGCTAAATTTAGGTTCAGGGGGACTTCGTAGCCGATACGCACGGGGAAAATGTGTGTGTGTCCAGGTATTACGCGTTTTGCCTCGGAAACGCAAGCGTCGATTGAAATCACAAAATGTAACATTGCTGACAAACATGCTTCCACAAATTTCATTCGAGAAATACTCTCGAAAAAATTTGCCAGCAATTTTTTTCTGATTCAGAAAATTGTGCAAAATATATTTTTTGAATAAGTGATGGCGGATCTGGAATCAGCAACAGTGAGTAACTTTCACCCATTTCAAAAGCTGGAAAAACCCGAAGACAAAGGCTGAAAGATATGTCTTCTGAAGACACCAAGAAAATCTTTGAGACTTTGAAAGTGGGTCGCCGTTGTTTCAGGGCGCATGGTCGCTGAAAACTGTGTCATGACTGCAGACGTCTTGTTTGGACTTTTTGTGTTGTTTTGATCCAACGTCCACACGAGTACGTATCTCTAAATCAATATTTCTCGGAAATTGAGAAGACGGTAAACAGCATACGTTTGTCGGTGTCAAGGTCTTTTGCCTTACGTAAGGGAGACAACGGGGAAACCTTGACAGGTTCTCGCTGAACTGAAGGACAAATGTAGCAGAATTTTTTTGTTTTTCAAGCTGTTTGTTGCTGAGATATTGGAATGTGCGATCGAAGGATGTTCATTGGGACCACGTTGGAGATGCACAATTTTCTCAGTGGATTTTTCACCCGCAGAATTTTTCACGAATGTTGGAAATATTGTGTGTGAGAGTGACAGATTTTTTTGCATTTTTTTTTCATGTGGGAAATCTGACGGAAAGTGGAAAATCTGGAAGAGACATATACTCGTATTGGCCACTCGTTCAATATTGAAAACGCTATTCAGGTCACACTCACAATCAGGACACCTTGGGCAATTTACCCTGGAGGAGGGAGAGCATCAGGAAGGACCCAACCAATCCCTTAAGAGGATCTTTGCATGCGAAGGGGATTAATTTTGTACTGGGGAAATATATCCCTTGGAAATGGCAGTTGTTGGAGTGGTGGAGAAAAGGAGGGGAGGAGGAGGGGGGATGGGGGCCGGAGCCTGGAGCCTGGAGCCCGGCACAGGAAGCGGGGCCGGGCCGGGGCAGGGCGCCCCCCGCCCGCCGTCAGACCGTCGCCCGTCCGGGCAGGAACAAACACAGCCTCGCTGTCGCGCTGAAACTGCTACCTCGCATTGATTCTACACACGAAATTCCCGTGTTTTGATCCAAGGAGAAATTTTCACGCAAACTACGGGGGGGGGGGAAGCGAGTGAGATTCGTTTGTATTTTCAAAATTTACAGCAAATGCCCGAGAGGAAAACAATGATGCAAAAATTGCTCAATTGTCGCCGCATTTCTCAACTGAATAAACGTCGCGTTTTCAACGGACAGAAAATTTGCAGAGGCCTTTGCTATTGTCAGTTGTTTTGTGCAATTTTCCAGAATCGCAAAATCTGGTCTGGCAATGGGTACTCGGGTCGAGTAGACCGACTGAACCCAAAAACGCACAAAAACACAGAATTTACAGTCAAGCAACAAGGCGCAACGAAATGTTTACTGTAAATCAGACCCAAACCCAAACAGGATGGGTTTTATTTTCTCTGCAATTCTAGGCAAACCTGACCCCAAGTTTCTTTTTTATGTGACAGAAAACGAGCCATCAAAAAATAATGTATGTAGCCATTTTTGCCAGCCCAAAGCCTACTTTAACTCGCTTTATGGGGACAATTTGAATGTGTACTGGGGATTACGGCTTATCCCTTCTTGTTTTAATCTCTCGCAGCTGTTCGTCGGAAGTCAGTTTGGGTCGGAAATCAGAGAGAAAGGGATTAAAATTCGCTTCTGTTGCCCGTTTTCTCGAGACGCAGAATGTCGCCGCCATGTTGGATTTTTTACCTTCACCAGACGGATATTGATGTGAGTTTCCCTGGATTTGGCTCAACCTCATTTACTTTGGAACCAGTGCAGCAGCGCTTAAAAATGCCCAGAATTACGGTAAGCACTGATATCTTACAAATTATGCACATACCTGACGCATAAGGACTCTGTGCTCAACCAAAGCCAGTCAAAACAAACTCGGCCGGCCCGGCAGGAGTTGCCCTCGCTGCCCTGACCTACATTCGAGCCCAGAGTTTTTTTGTTCGAGAAAAATGTCAGTTTCCGCATCCAGGGCAGAAATCAGAGTCAGTGCAGTCAGTCAGCAGGACTCGTGGGTGAGGGAGTGCCATCCAAGGTAGGATTAAATTCCTACTGTGTGGTTTTGCAGGAGGACATTCTCGAATGCTTTGCTGTTACACTGTGTCGAGAGGCATTTGTATAAGGTCTGTGAGAACGTTCAGAAGAACTTGCAATTTTTGCAGTGTTTTTCTTGGTTGAGACGAATTGATTTTTTCTCGTTGCACAAATCAAAAAAGATCACTGGGAGAGTGTTCAGAATAATGTTTGTGAGTGATTTTGTCAAATTCAAGGTGTCTCACTTGTCCATGGTTGGTCCGGGATAAACCGCACTCTGGGGGGGGGGGGGGGGGGGGGGGGGGGGGGGGGGGGGGGGGGGGGGGGGGGGGGGGGGGGGGGGGGGG
>JAAUXT010137092.1_pt1 | contig 42688 bp, 42 predicted proteins | sample 7278171 | NCBI WGS metagenome assembly JAAUXT01 (sample SAMN14350112, study PRJNA611818) | marine sediment metagenome | isolation source: surface marine sediment (1.8m) | place: French Polynesia: Moorea | collected 2018-08
GGAGGTCCACGAATTGGCGGTTTCTGTCCACAAAGTAGCGATCTTTTCGAGAGTGCCGGAAACTCTGGAAATACTGGACAGAAACCGCCAATTCGTGGACCTCCCTCGTACCAATAACATTCAACGAGTGTCGGGTTGTGAGAGCCAATCCTGTTTCCGACATTTGCAACAGACCCACAAGAGTCACTTCAACGTTGCAATCTTCAACGAGATTAGCCAAGTGTGTTTTTTCTCTCCAGATCAAAGAAAAGATATTTATCTTTTTGGATCTTGAACTGAAAGTGAGAGTACAACAAAAGTTTGGTGCACTCATGTCGTTTCCCTCCTTTGTAAGACCTGCCATTTCACAGATGTGGTGGAGCAGAATGATCTCAGTACACAAGACACCCCTCCTGGCCAATACTTGAAAAGAACAACCAAAACTGACGTTTGTACCTGTTTCACGGACAACTCACTTCGGAGTGAAGAACTTTGGAGTCGTCATTTCAGACCAGATTTACGTGGATTGTGACTGTACACATCTCTGGTCTCTGGTGCCACCTTCATGAAACAGAATGTCAAACACAAAGCACCGCTCCTGACTGATTTCCTGACGGAACCCTCTGTTGACCATTATTTTCTGCAGGTGGGGTTTGGAATGAACATCGACGCCATCAACAACCCGTCGCACCCGTTCACCAAGGCGATCAACGACGTGATGAAGGCTGCTGCGGAATCCAGCTTCAATCCTACCGCTGCGGTGGGTGCACCAAATATGGAGATTCCACCCAGAGGCATTCCTCGTCACAGGAGTATCAAAACCAAACGTGTTGTCGTGAATGTTTCACCGAAAGAGTCAGTGTTTGAAAATTAGGGGTAGAACTTTTGTCGTGAAGGACTTCCAGTGTTTGGCATCATGTCCCTGCATTTTACGTCCCTTCCTGTATTTCGTTTATTCAAAAACGAAAAGAAAGAGTGGAGGCGGTTTGCGAGACAGCGAGAAAAAGTTTGGTGTTCTGCGACACCCAGCAATTATTTTCAAGGGTCTATGCAGAAAAATTTATGTGCGTTGCCTTGAAAACTCGCGGTTCAGGCGTTTCATTCGTCAGCATATCCGCAGCAAGTGTTACATCAAACGAACTTTCTCTTCAAAGATTCAGGATATTGAACACCTCACACATTGAATGTAAAGGCAACAGAACACAAACGGTGCAAAGTACGGAGTTTGACAGATCTGTCCGAGAGCAACGGTTATCACCTTGTCTGTCTGAGTGGCCACTGATCGAATTCTGTTCAGATGCGAAAAGTAACAAGTTTTGATACATTTGTCAATCTCTTCTGCAGTTTTTTTTTTTTGCTTCATCCTGCACACGATAGGGCCGCCCAGACAGGGGCGTACTTTTTTTTCCAAATTACTGACCTTCAGGTCTGCATTAATTTTTCTTTTCAGTGGGATCCTTCGACATCAATGAGAAACTACAGAAGGAACAGCGTCGCGCAGGCCAAGCTGCTGAGGCGATACAGTCATGAGTGCATCGGGATGCGATATCAGGACATGTCGAAAGGGCGCGAGGTTCCCCAGGACATCTTGACCAAGATCATTGACACGGCGTCGCGCGTGGGTGGGATGACCCGGATGGATCTGCAGGACGAGTTCGCCACGCTCTTCCTCGCCGGACAGGAGACGACAGCTGCGAGTCTCGCCTTCCTCACCCTGGAGTGCGGCCGAAATCCGCACATCCTCGCCAAGTAAGGCTGCGAACTCTTTGAACACCGAAGTTTACACAATCTTATACCGTGACTGGGAACCCACGGAGGATTGAGGCTTCCTGTTCTGGTGCTCTTGTGCAGTGATTTCATTTCATTGCCACGCACGTGGGAACTCAAAGTGACTTAACTTCGTTCCAGAATGAGGGAAGAGGTGGAGGAGGTTCTGGGAGACAAACAGGACATCAGCTGGGAGGATCTCAACCGCCTTGAGTACCTGCACTGCGTCTTCAAGGAGACGCTGCGCATCTACCCGGTCGCCCCGGCAACAGTGCGTCAAGTGACGGAGGAGACGGTCGTGGACGGAATCAGGATCCCCGCCGGAAGTCCCATCGTGGTCAGTGTGGCCTGCAGTCCAGCCGCAAGACAGGGCCTCTTTGACGCTTGTTGTTCTACGATTTGAGGGCCAGAGTTCTTCTGTGTGTGTGTGGGGGGGGGGCTGGTGATTTTTTTGCGACAATCAACATTCTCTGTTTTTACGGAATGCTTCAGGTCGACATCTTCACAATGCATCACTTGAAGCGGAATTTCGAGGACCCGTGGGACTTCAAGCCAGAACGATGGAGTTCCACAGCTGAAAAGTGAGTGTTTCTGCAGAATTCAAAGGAAACGTAGTGGAAGCTGAGCAGCCCAATGCACGGCTTGACGTCTGCTGTTGTCTTTCAGACCTGCCTTGTACACTTACATGCCCTTCTCCATCGGGCCACGAAACTGTGCTGGACAGCATTTCGCCACGGTACGAACTTGGTTCTGCAGGTGTCGCACGTTCACGTAAACATGAGAGCTTTTCACTGCCAGGAACAGAAAAACACTGACTGTTTCTTCTCTTTCATGCAGATTGAAGCCAAAGTGCTCATCGCCAAATTTCTGCAGAACTTTGAGTACGAGCTGGATCCAACACAGGATATCTCAGTGAGATTTCAGTTGACCCTCAAACCCAACGGAGGGTGCAAAGTGACTCTCTCCCCGAGGGTCTGAACTTATATATCTTGCAAACTGGACAGTCTGTGCGTGTTTGACATGCATTGGAAGAAACTTATTTATTGGTCTCTGTTTGTGTGATTTCCGGACGTTTCTGTTGATGTTTCAAGAAACAATTGTTTCCTGCACGATCACGCATGTCTTCAGAGACGGTCAAAGGTGCAGGGCTTTCTGCATCTGGCCGTGTGCGACTGCAAGGCCGCCGTGGAGACAAGTCAGCTTGTGCAGTTTCTGGACAGTGACGCTGAAAAGGAACAAAGGAAGTCGGTTGCTTCTTTGCCTGCTTGGAACCAAAAATGTCTCACGTGGGAATGAATCCACAAGAAGCAATCGATCTGTGTTTGGAATCCAAAAGCAAATTAGGCAAATTGCCTTTGAGGCTCAACAAATACATTTGTTTCTTTGCCTTTGTTCTTTGTGGTTGCCTTTCTAGCCAATAATATGACCCGCGACAGTTCTCAAATGTTGAATTTTCCAGTTCGCAAAAGTGCCAGACCGGCCTTTCGCGTTTGTGGCAGCTGCGCTTGTTGGTTCAGATGCTTTGAATCGCTGCACAAATCACGGTGCTGCGAATCAAACACCAAGAATTAACTTCAGGTCCTCACAAAGCACTGTGGCGAGAACCAAGCCGTTGGGTTTGGACGCTGCTCTTCTCAGTCGGTTGTGTCTTGTTCCCAAAGTGAAGGTATCTCTCTTTGAATTGCAAGGGCCGGACTTCCCGTACTCACCCGCGAATAAGACTCACTTCTGAGCAAAGTAAGGAGCATCTTGAACACGAGTAATGTGTTCACCCTAAAGTTCTCAATGGGACACCACAGTACCAGAAAGGCAAATGTTGGGGTGTGTCTTGTTCTTGAGTGCGACTTTTGATGGGTGAATACGGAGGATGCCCACCATGATCTGTTAGTGCAGTTCAACTCACAACGACGGAAATAAAGTATTTTCACCAAGTACACGTCTTCTTGTTTGCGAACAACCAAAGAACCAATCCTTGATTTCCTTCTGCAAAGCTGCACGCATTCCAGAGAAAAAGGTGAGACACGGTTCAAAGGGTCAGGATGTTGTGTTGTCACACAGAAGACAGAACCCATGCAGTGAGCGACTTTTTGGTGTCTTCAAGTTTGTGAAAACTTTCGGGATTTTCGGGATGTCTTCTGCTTTGAAAAGTTTCTTCAAAAGACAAATGCACTGCGTTTCCTCTCAGCTTTTGATCAGCTGTCGCTACGACGCAAATTAGTTCGCCGAGTAGTGCCAATGTTTATACCATTCCTGACCGGCTTCTCTTTGCGTGTTTACTTCAAAGAAACCACAGTGGTCGATTTTAATTTTGTTCAAAGAATCGACTTTGATGAGATCCCGGAATCAAACAATTCTACACGCTGATTATGGCGAGCCTTTCTTTGAGTTCAATCAGCTGTGGGTGTCTTCATTAGTTCGAGTACAGCTGCTTTCGCCCGACTCGCGCTCAAACTCCACCAAGAACACAACAGGGTTGCGCAAGTTTGTTCAGAACAAAGAATGGTGTGCTGCGAACTGCGTTGAGGCGCAGAGAGGTCTCATGCACAAACAGCGTGCCATCTACGAGACACTGCAATGGTAGATAATGAGCACAGAAAGCACTTGTGCTCTTTGGTGTATTTTGAATTGTGCAAGAAACATTCCTCATTTTTTACAACCATTCACAAAGATGTTGCGTGAAATTTGAAATCTGCAACGTGGAAAATGTTCGAAAATATCCAAGCGCGCTGGTCTGTTTCTGAGTTGCCGCAGGAGGCACTCAGGTCGTCCCACGGCAAGATTTGCAGTGTGCTGGTAGGGCTTGTTGTGACCGAGAAAAAAGGACGCAAAGCCGTTGCAACAGCAACAAAATGCTTTGTACTTGGCTGTCCAATTTGCATTTAAAGCAGTCTTGGAAGTTAAGCTCGAAACAGATCTTCAGCAGGCGCAAAGCTGTTTTATATAAACTCAGTGCAGGTTTACTCTCCAAAGAACAACATTCAACGAATTCGACGCAGACTTTGGTTTCTGTCAGTTGCGTTTCAATCACAGTTGGTCAAAATTAATTGAACATGAAGAGAACATTTTGTCTTTGTCTGGGCTTTACCATTTTACTGTTGGGGTCAGTTCAGTCACAAAACAACGAAGGTAAAGGTGCGTCAATGGCAGAAGCAAATCCGACGATGATGTATGACGAGGGAGAACCAGAAACTGAAACGGACAAAACCGCGGAACCTGAAGGAAGGGCCCAAGTTGAGAACTCTCGACCTGAAGCAGAGCCTGAAGCAGCAAGAGAGCCAAGTGATGCAGAGTCGGAATCAGAGAAACCAGAGTCTGAAGACACCTCTGCGGGATCAAACAAACCAGAACCCGAAGGGACTTCTGCAGAATCAGAGAAACCAGAACCTGAAGACACCTCTGCAGAATCAGAGAAACCAGAACCTGAAGACACCTCTGCAGAATCAGAGAAACCAGAACCTGAAGGGACTTCTGCAGAATCAAAGAAACCAGAACCTGAAGGGACTTCTGCAGAATCAGAGAAACCAGAACCTGAAGGGACTTCTGCAGAATCAGAGAAACCAGAACTTGAAGGAACTTCTGCAGAATCAGAGAAATCAGAACCTGAAGGAACTTCTGCAGAATCAGAGAAACCAGAACCTGAAGGGACTTCTGCAGAATCAGAGAAACCAGAACCTGAAGGAACTTCTGCAGAATCAGAGGAACCAGAACCTGAAGGAACTTCTGCAGAATCAGAGAAAGCAGAACCTGAAGGAACTTCTGCAGAATCAGAGGAACCAGAGTCTGAGAGCACCTCCAACAAGACAGTTCAGCAACTTGCAGCTGGGTAAGCACGAACATTTTTTGACTCGGACGCGTGACGTTGAACTCTGATCGGTTGAAAGAGATTCGTATTCATGTATTGCGCTCAGTGGGAGCGACATCACGCAGCATTGCCAGTTGTTGCCTGGCGACGAAGTGTCTCTGTAGATGCTGGCACATCAGTTCGCGCAGAGACCCTCTGAATGCACATGCGTATCTTTCACCATTGCAGGTACCTGACGACGAAGATCGGTGTGGAAGTGCACAGGTACTACCTGCCGGTCGTCGTCGTGGTCGGGATGGTAGGTAACACGATCGCGCTGTTCGTCATGCTGCAGGAGCACAACAAGCGCATCACCTGCTGCGTCTACCTCGCCGCTCTTGCCGTCAGCGACAATCTGTTCCTCTATGTCGGCGCACACTACTGGATCATGTCCGTGCTCCTTGCTGACCGCTTCAGACAACCCATGTGCAAGTAAGTCCAGATCTGTTGAAGAGACACTCGACTGTTTGAGTTTGTGGTGACCCCAGCGCAGTGCAACTTGTTTACTGCTGGGGCTGGCAATTCACCATGGCCAATTGTGGGTGGAGGTTTGTGAAAATCTAACACCTGTCCACACCCTGCAAAAACGTGACTGAACGAGCCGTCTGAAAAGAGTCCACCCATGCTTGGTTGGCGGGCTTGTGGGCTTCGGCAGTCAAACGATGCACAACACAGGAAATCCGCATCATGTTTTCTACGACCATGGCAGGTCCGCTTTTAGATTTTGTGTCGAAGCAGCGACTTTGAGAGCTGTCATTGAGAGTTTGACAACGAGAATTCATTTTTTCGTTGGTTGGAAGATGTCACAGCCGAATTTGCACCAGAGGCACAAGTCAAACGAAGTTCAATTTTCGTTGGCTCTCCTTGATAAATGAGGGGTCTGTCGTGTGATCAAGGTCAAGGAATCTACATCTTGTGTTGTCAAGAGTTCGTTGATAGTTTGAGCTGTTCGAGAACTCCTGTTTTGTGTTTATCAACCTGAGGACAACCTTTTCTCAAGCAAACAAATCAATCAAATTCATGTTTTTTACCACTTGTCAGTGAGATTATGTGCCACGATTATCGACGGTAAAATAACATCAAACGAAACATCAAAGTCACCGGAGGACATGCTCCTCCTGATCAAATCCAAGTGTCAAGTACTCTTCACGATGAACTTTTGCACCAAAACAGTCTGTTTCTGCACTCGAAACGACAAAGTTTCCTCGGCAGCAAAAGGCACCGACTCATTTCCAGTCTGAATTTCACTGCAGATTTGACTGAAGATCACACGGAAATTCACACACGTGTTCTGAAATAATGGATCGAAATGACGGTTCATTCTTGCAGCCTGCAGGGTTTCCCCGCAATGAAGCGCCTGCAGTGTTTCCCCGAATTGCAAAAGAAACTACGAACAGAACGAACTGTTGTCAGCCAATCTGCCTGCACGCGTGCGTGTACTGAAAGTTTCAGCCGTTAGCTCTGGGGGTATTTGTGGGTATTGTGCGCAATATTCACTTGCACCAGAACAAACCACGAAAAGACAACACAATTTCTCAGTCAAGGTCACCACTATTCGCTTGTTTCGAGAGAAAAACGCCTCAGAACAAACTACGTTATCGTCACCACAAAAATGAATCACAATAAAAGTCACAACTGTTTTCCCGTGTGGCGTCTCAAACCTGTGGCGTCTCAAACCTGGCTTTTCCGTGATTGCCTCACAAATGTCGTGAATCCGTTTCCACGTGAACCAATTTGTGTCGGACGCAGCAATACTCGGGTTGTTCTGAGGTTGGGCAAATGCAATTGCGTAAAAGCCTGGTCCAACAAAAACCTTCCGCCAGCTCCCTGGCTTCCATTCTTCGGAAACTTCATTCACGGAAGCACCGACTTTGGCAGGTACTTGGCCACCATGTTCCAAACGACGTCGAACCTGAGCGCCATTCTCATCACCATCGTGACGGTCGATCGCTTCCTCGCTGTCTGCTTCCCGCTCAAGCTGACGTCGGCGCGCCGCCCCGCCGTCGCGCGCAAGATCGTCGTCGCGGCCTACATCTTCGCCATCTCGTGGAATGCGCCTTGCATCTACACCGCCAGGTCCTGAACCTACATATCGCACTCATAATCTTCTGATGCTTTCCCCCATGCGTGGTGCCAACACCCGTCAAGAGTAACAGATGGGTTCAATAAAAGGCAATTGTCCACGAGTGCTGGACGTTTGCAGGACCGATAAATCACATCTTTTCTTGTCAAACGGCCTGAACGCACGCGAGTCTAAAGCCAAACAACTTGGAAAACACACTCGCGCTTCACACAAACACCTCACGTGAGTCCCTCTTGAAGTGTTTGCCTGACGCCCATTGCACCGAACCTTTCAGATTGATCCCGAAGACGACCAACTGCGCCGCGATCGGCGGAACCAACCTGTTCAACAAGGTGTACTCGTGGCTCACGTTCTGCACGAACGCGCTGCTGCCCTTCTTCACGCTCTGCGTGCTCAACCTCTTCATCATTCGGGCCATCAGGAACAGGAACAAGTACTTCGACCAGCTCAAGAATGCCGAGGACGCGCACAACGCCGCAACTGGCAGCAATGCAGCTGTTCCCGGTAAGTCCCGCAAGCAAAGGAAGACACCACGATGTTCGAACTTGCAATCAAGATTCCACAACAAAATGGTCTCCCTTTTCAGGCAAGCAATCTGCAGCCGCCACCAACAAAGAGACGGCTGACGCAAACATGGAACGCCAGCTGTCCATCATGTTGCTCATCGTGACCGTGGCGTTTCTGCTCCTCACGGCGCCTCAGTACTCACGCTACATCTTGTTCACCTTTCTCGAATACCGCCACGACCCCAGGCTCTTTGGAATCGCGAATCTGTTTTTCCATATTTCCAACAAGCTCCTTTGGACAAATTCGGCGGTAAACTTCTTTCTGTATTGTGTTGGCGGATCAAAGTTTCGAGCAGATCTGAGAATGTTGTTTGGTTGTCAGAAACCTCCGACTAAAAGTAAGAGCTTTTCAAGTCTTACCAGCGTGACAGAAATTCAATCGTCTCAGTAACTCTTTTGTCTGACACTGCTTGGTTCTTCTCTTCACTGCAGTAGATCTTGACATCAGTTTTTGTTTGTTGGTGACTGCACGCGCACCAGATAAGCCGTGTGTGGGCCAACGGAATTCGTTCCAACCACCTCACAGAATGAAGAAAAGGTGCCCACCGATGGTTCTTTCACGCTTCCCCATCGGAATGGACCTGTTGTAGTCAAAAAACAATCGCAAATAAATCTGGAATTGTCTGCAACAAAACTGCCATCTTTATCTCTTTTTCCGGAAACTTTGTACGCACAGCAACATCGAAGAATACTTCAAAGCAAATTACGTTTTTCACTTCGTGTCACTGCAGAGCAGCTTTATGTCATATCACAGTCAATTAATTCATAATTTGCGAGAAAACCCTTCCACAACGCATTCACAAAATTTCTGTTGATTAGTTCATTACAACTTCTTTAAAACTTTCCCTTTTACGAAAAATGAAACGCACTCGAATGCATTTGGTTCGAAAGCTCAACTGAACATCAAACCAACTTTTCCTCGTCTGGTGAAAACAGAAACACAAAAGTAGAGACACAGACAACCCATACGCACTGATTCAGTGCAGTGGCCTGACACTCAACCCACTGGAAGGATGTTTGCAACTGACATCATCAGGATAACGCGCCAGTCTGCTTTTGAGTGCCCAGGGTCTGTTGTAGCGTCGCGTAGTACTGCAACTCTTCCGCAGAAACAGACGGGACGAGATCGGACACCGCGTGCAAAAAATCTTCCTGTGACACGAGCAGACGTCCGTCTGTCCCACAGCCTGAAAAATTAGCACAAAAGCAATTTATGATGTAAGTTTTCTCAATTGTTGCGCCGTGAGGTTCACGCACAAGACGAAAGAGCTGTCAAAACGAGATTGCATTTCCATCGTTTCGTCAGCATGAAAATGTGGAAACTGAATCGTTTAGGCTTTGTGTTGTTCACCGTTGCAGCCATTGCGGATCGCTGAAGTTTTATCTCACGAAAGCTGACAGATTCTCTGCTCATTAGGAAAACTTCCGAACCAGATCCGATGTCAAAGAACCGAACAGGAAAATGAGTATTCTTTTATCACCACTTCTTGGGAGTTAATGGTTCGAAAGAATTCTTCGCATCAACAAAATAATGACTTTCTGAACTGTACACACTCGCGCACACACCTGTTTCCAGCTTCTCAATTTCCCGCTTCATCGCGTTGAGCATGGCGTCAGAGCAGAGAGCGTAGAAGTCTGCACCGGTCAGGCTCAGCGGACACCGCGCGACAACCGCGTCCAGGTCGCAGTCCGCAGTCAGTTTGAATCTGACAGTGCAACAGCGAATGTGCATTGAATAGAAATACCGTCCATCTTCCACTTCATTACTCAAAGCGTGGCACAAAACTGATCATCCCTTACGTGAACGCACAACAGCATTCGAAAAATACTCAATGCCACCTGTTTGATGCCACCACTTTGTCTTTTACTGTTGTTTACGCGTCCTGACCATGGCATGGCATGTTGCTGCAAGGCACCCTGGAAAATCTCGCTGGAATGTCGAACTCACTTTCTTGTCAAGGCCTTCAGAATTTTCAACTGCGCCTGTTTGTCTTCACTGACACCAAGGAACAACAGTTTGTCGAACCTACGAGTGAGGAAAAAAAGGAGAGACAAGATGACCAAGTGTTCAGCGGAGAACAACAATGCCACGCGTCAATTCAGTGAGCATCGCGGTGACGCACCGTCCAGGTCTGAGCAGAGCTGGGTCGAGTAGATCAGGTCTGTTGGTGGCACCAATGACGAACACATCACAGCTTCTGTGGAGTCCATCCAGTTCAGCCAGCAGCTGAGAAACGACCCTGCAGCAACCCGTTAGAACAAATGTCAGCTTTATTCTCCCAAACAAAAGGGTGCAAGAATGAGACACAGCAGTGAGGATGTGTTCTGGGGACTTTCTCTCAAGCCATCTGCGGCTTGAAATTCAACATTGAATTGTGCTTGTTTGAGAAGGATTGTTGTAGTGTCTGACATCTTGCTTGTGGGGTCCAGGACCTGCAGTTTGTCATGTTGACATGGATTCGCTGAAGAGCAGCTCACCTGTCCATGACGCCGCCGGAGTCGCCGCTGCGTCCGCGGTTCGGCGCCAGCGAGTCGAGCTCGTCGAAGAAGATGACGCAGGGCGTCGCGCTCCGCGCCCGCGAGAACACTGAAACACAACGACGCGAGTCAGTCTCATCTCGACCACGTTTGACTCAACTGGAGACACTCGTATCCTGCTGTCACGAGAGCGAAAGACTTTTTACCTTCTCTGACGTTCTCCTCGCTCTGTCCAACGTACATATTGATCAACTCTGGGCCTTTCACACTGTCAACAGTGAACAAAATTAACAATCAAGTGTACAAAACCAGTGCAGACACATTTGTGAAGAAAAAACATCCATTTTGTCTAGGAAGCAAACCTTAGAAAGTTCAGCGAACACTCCGTCGCGACCGCTTTGGCAAGTAACGTTTTTCCAGTCCCAGGAGGCCCGTAAAGCAACACTCCTGAAAAAGGAGAAAAAGTTCAAATAATAGTTGTTGGAAGATCCTCAGAAAATATTTCAAGGGCGAAACGCCAGTTCACCATTCCGGTGAAACATAACTTTGAATTGCAATGCGGATCAATGCCACTGGACACCAGCGCAACAGATAAAACTGCACAACCAACACACCAGATCTGCGAAGTCCAGCAGCAAACAGTTGTGGATGCTGCAACGGCAGCTGAATCGTGTCCAGTATGTCGGCCTTGACATCCGCCAGTCCTCCCACGTCATCCCACTTCACGTCTGGAATCTGGAACAAAGATTCGTGATCAGCAGACTGACATTACCCTCTCCCGACATATGTGAATCACCACTCTGGTACCTTTGGAGCACCAATTGCGTCTGAATGTGCCGCCTGTAGTTTGTCCAGAGCTCGTTCAAAGTCCTCCTGGACCAGGGGAATTCCTATTGACACAATTTCCTTTTCCTCCTCAATCGACAAGGGATGCTTTCCAACTTTGCTGAAAATGTGAAGGGAGAAAAGAAATGTGATAACTGACTGAACAAACTCTCTGTTTTTGGCACGTGAGCTGTTGCCGTTGTGGAAACGGGTGAAAGGCACAAAATGCGCTGGGAGTTTTTATTGACTCACCAATGAGTGACGATCCGAGCAAATGCGTTCTGTCTGGCACGGCTGAACAGCGCGATGAAATCTCCCAACACGAAGCCCTGCACAATCACAATGGCAACATGTAGAAAGCTGACTCCAAACTCAACTATGCCCTCTCCCACCCCGTGAACAACAAAGCAAAACGAAACTGATAAAAACATCAACTTGTTTTGTGTGCACAGCTCCCCTATGAACCGCGCAACTCACCGCTGTACGCTGTGCAATGTACGGGACGGACACATCAGAATTGGACGGATAATTCTCCAGCAGGTCTTCCAACATCTGCTTTCGAGTTTTCTCGTTCGGAACCTGAAACAAAGACGAAGTTGGCACTCAACGATCCTGTTGTCTGCAACAATATTGCAGAGAATAGAAACTTCCAACGGACTTGCAGCGAACAGCTGGAAGCCCTGTGACGGAACAAACTTGGTTTGTTTTGTTTTGCTGCCATTTTTTTTCTTGGCGACAACAGTGATTTTCCCACGGCGTTTGAAAAACAAGAGAATCTTGTGACTATTTCCCATGTTTGCAGCACAAGAATGAAAATGACAACACTCACGTCAACGCTGAACTGGTGCAAGAATCCCCCGTGTAGATCCGGGTTGATCATTTTCGACTTCGCACTTGTAGCTACGACGACCACAGGCCACTCGCTTGAGCTCAGAGCATCGTGAACCAGACTGTGAAACGCTCCCGAAACTCGAGGATCTGGGCAGCAACGAGTCATGAGTGTGGTCACGTCAAGCAACCTTTTTCACAATGACGTGATTGTACACAACCAAAAATCTTTCACTCTGAATGTCGTAGAACCAAACCAACACTGGTGACACGAACAAAATTTCACCTCACCTTCTGCGTGCCCATCTCTGTCCTTGCCCAGGGAATGGATGTTCTCCAGCTCCAAGACGCAGGGGGAATGTGCCACAGCTGAAGCAAGAACGTCACCGCAGTTGTAAAGCAAACACTCGATAGAAATCAAACTCCAACAATCGTCAGGACAAAACAAATTTTGACTTGCGACATCATCAAACGGAGTGAATGCCCGAACGAAAAAAGAACCGACCTCCTTGCATGACGGCTTTGATTCTCGCTTCAGTTGACGCAGATGTGTCTCCGCTCAGTCCGTAACAGTTCACCTGTGATAGCACTCAGCATGTGTGCATCGAATGGGGCTACGAGAAGTTTTGACAGGAGTAGCTCTTTTCACACGATCACGAGAAAAGTGCTGAACATACCTTTGTGAAATGCACGTTGAGCTTGGTGGCCAAAGCTTCGCACACAGACGTTTTACCACAGCCCGGCGGCCCCGTCAACAACAGCGCAGGACTCTCCGTGTTGTGTGCAGCGTGCCTCTTGCTGAAACGATTGAAAAACAATGATCAGCGTCTTCACAGTGGTAGACATGAAACGCTCCAGAACTCACAACAACAAAATACCTAAGTTTCAGCAGGTGAGGCAGCACAACTTCTTCGATTGTGCTCACTTGTGTTGACAGTCCGCGCAGCAATTGAGACTTGTCGCCCAGACGATTCATTGATCTCGGAATGTACGATTTGACAGGACCTTCCTGAAACAAGAAACGCGTGTGGTCCATGCAAACGTTCACAGTTCATGAACGCCTTCGAGTTCCCACATTCTGGCATTGTTTTATAATTATTTTTTTATGGTTTTCAAATGTTCAGTGATAGTCACCAGTCATTTTTAAACTAATATGTGACCTGGAGCAGGTTACATATTTGTTTTAAAAACTAATATGTGACCTGCAGGTAAGTCACATACTTGTTTTTAAAACCAATATATGACCCAGGGCAGGTCACATTGGTTTTAAAATATTCATTGACCAATATGTGACCAAGGGTAGGTCACATACAGGATTTAAAAACCAATATTTGACCTTGGTGAAAAATCCAATCTGTGACCTATGAGCAGGGGGGGGGTCAGGTCACATAATGGTTCTAAAATGTTCAGTGATGGTCACTGATCATTTTGAAACTAATGTATGACCTACCCCCCCCCCCATGCAGGTCATATATTAGAATTTTCAAAAAAAAAAAAATGTTTATAAAATGATCAGTGATGAATTCTGAGTGCCCTGATGCCAATATGTGACCTACCCCCCCCCCCCTGGTAGGTCACATATTACACACACAGACACACATACAGACTGATGGTGATTGCATCAAGCGTGTGGTAACGACCCTTCGGGACCACACGCTTAAAAATGGTTGTGGACGATGCGCTCAATCGTACACAAGTTATACCAGAACATTGACCAGATGTTCCTGAGTGCTGTTTGCTTTTAATGTGGATCCGCTCTCCACAAGGAAAAAATCCCGAGCTCTCACCTGGAACAGGTCTGTATGTTTTGAATCAGCGAGAAAAGTCAGGGCAACAGGGACTTCCGGAGACACGCGAGACACTTTGAAGTAGACGACACCACACTTTTCAGCTCGGAGCTCGCCAGCTTCGATCTCCAGTTCAGGATCAACTGTTAGCGAAACAAAGTGACAAGGTTTTGAAACGTTACTTCAGTGTGGTTGGCAACGTTTGAAAATGATCCGCTCAGAGGAAAGGCAACACCTACAAGCGGCCGAAACCGCAATGATGTCTCCTCTTCTGAGGTGCCTGAAAATAAAGAACCACTTTCTAGTGATGCTAGCAAGCCCCTCAGCTAATGCCTCAACATTCACATCAGTTTCGTGTGGACATCAAGACAAAATCACCTCGGTGTAGCAAAGAATTTCTGCAAGATAGTTCCATACGACGACGCCTGGCTGTACGAGGGTGACACAACTGGAGATATGTGGACGGTTGTTGCGTAGGGAAGCTCACATTTCCACGACGGGCTTTGAGAGAAAGACCTCAGGCGGATCTCATCGCTGTTGCTTTGGTCACTGTGGATTGTGTACTTCTACAAAGTCAATGAGAAGTTCGTTCCCATAAGCAGCCAAAAACCCACGTTGTTTGTGACCGGAATGTTGTTCCAGGCAGTCAGACAAAATGATATCCTACCTTCACAGTGATGTGGTTGCCGCACGAAGGTTTCAGTCCTTTCCAAGACTTGGTCAGGTTGAACCACAACACAGGCAACATGAGAACTCCATCTTCATTGCCTGGTATCATCTTCACTCGAACAACCCGTTCTCCGTGTGCTCGCTTGTGACATTTACTTCTGGATGCATCAGAACTGTTCCTCACATATCCCACAGTGGCAAGACTATCGCTGAACAGTCCACATTTCTTCATCGCGTCCTTGCACAAGCCTATCACATTGCAATTATCTGTGTTCGGAAAGTCAAGAATCGAAGGGTCTGTTGTGATGGCTGCTTCTAACACAGTGCTGACAGCACAAGAGTTTTCGGAGAGGGACCCCAACTCAAAGGATTCGCCAAGACCCTGCGCAAAATCTGACATCAGGACGCACGCATCCGAATTGTCACTGGAGTTTCGATCTTCACTGCGAGTTTCGGGGTTCAGCCTTGTGAGAACTATCTCCGTATTGACTGTGATGAGTCCGCAGTGCAAAGGCTCGCATTCCAGGACTTGCAGCTCCAACAATCTGTCGTTTCCACAATCAGATGTACGCCATACATTTTGCGGAAATAGCGAAGGAGACAAAGACAACTTTTCGCCTGCGCACGCTCGAAGCTGAGTCTTACATGAAGCCAGCAGCAGACTCGTACTGAATTTTTCCTCGCAAACCGACTGAAACTGATTTGGGTCTCTTGACGGAACACCCAGCACGACTCGCCGGAGTGGACGCAACTTCGCCAAATTCATACCGATCTCCGATCTGAAACGATGCCAACGACAAACGGTCGTTCTGACAAGGAGCTGTCAAGATGCGGACTTCGACTTTGTGTAATATCGCCCAAGTAATCACCAACTTCTCTGCAAAGCGTTGTCATCATACGACTGACATCCACCGAGAAACACTGAGTACCATGTTAATCATTTTTGAGACCAATCTCACTCAATAAAATGCATTTCATCAGAAGTTACACCGAGAATAACTGAAGCTGCCGACGAAACTGACCTGGGCGCAGACATCTTGCGCACGCACACGAAAATGAACTTCCTGTTTTGCAAGCTGGAAGCCGGAGCGGCATTCATTTTGACAGTTTAACTGGAAATCTACCCGCAGTTTCGACATGAAGTAAGCTCTGTCTTGTACTGGAGAGAACTTTATGTCAAAATTCGTCTTCATGAGGTGTATCGATGCTGCATTGTTTGCGCAGCCTGTAACGGTTATCTATTATCGCTCATTTTCATGCCTGCCAGTGTGCAGTTGTCATGTGTGTGTGTGCGCGCGTGTGCGCTGCTGCACAGCGGGGGTGGGGAAATTGTTTCAGGTCAGGGCCCAGTGTGGGTCAGTAGCTGTTGCCAACCCCCATCGACAGGTGAGGTTCAACCCTGGGAGCTAGACTGACATTTCTGGGGGGTCTGGCAGTAGCTGCAGGTCTGGTCCCAGGGCAGGACAGTAACTGCCCCTTCTTGTCGCAAATCTGGTCCAAATGAGCCCCTCCAGCATTGTGATTCACGTTATTCAGTTGACCAGACATGAGGAACACCCATAAGAATCTAGATCTACCTTACGCAAATGCAACAAATCATCAAGAAATAAGTTGGAATGAATAGCTGTGCATTGAGTGTCAACAGAAATCGTTCTGCAAAGCTTTTGGTGTTGTAGCATGCACACAAGTGCTGCGCAAGGCGAGTGGACGGAGAAACTCCTCAGATGTGCAGTTGACACGGGTTGGCCTTGTCAGGAAATTGGGTGCACAAGACTGTGACCAAAGCACGGGGGTCCCTGGTTTGCAGGCCACTTTCTCGGGCTGTCAGTGTCAGGCACCGTTGCGGTCCAGGTTTGTTTGTTTGTTGGTGTTATTTGTTGTTCTTTTTTTCATCAGGCTCAACGTGGACGGTCTGTTGGTGTACTTCCCGTACGAGTACATCTATCCTGAGCAGTACGCGTACATGCTGGAGCTGAAACGGACACTTGATGCAAAGGTAACGTTCTCAGGCTATCGGCACGACCTAGATATTGGCTGATTTCGGTGGCACAATCTTGTTGGGCAGAACCATTCTGCATGAAATGCTGACAAATTTCTTGACATGTTGGTTGGGGTGTGAGTCGGTGTAATTTGTGACAACGCTCACTCCATTGCTGCCTCCCCTGTGAACCAGATCCTTCTCAATCAGATCCATTGCCATTCATTTCAGGGCCATGCTGCGCTTGAGATGCCGTCAGGCACTGGGAAAACGGTCACTCTTCTGTCTCTTATTGTGGCGTATATGCAGGTGGGTTGTTGCTGCGATCTTGTGAGATTTGTAACAATTTTACTGTTCTGAGCGATGAAAGTGTGTACTTTTGCACTGTATTTATTGCAGCAAAGACCATCAGACTTGACGAAATTGATTTACTGCTCAAGAACCGTTCCCGAAATCGAAAAGGTTTGTCAGTCTTGGTTGTCGAAACGCTTTGCCTGCCCAGCTGAGGGAAACGTTGGAAATTTTGTCTTGAGAACGGGGGAGAGTTGTCCGATTCAGCATTGATCTGCTGTTGTGATCAACTGTGCTCATGAGGTCGGGCAGAATTGTGTCCCTGTGCTTTTGTGGTCGGGCCCCATTGTGCCCATTTGATGTTGAGAGACCAACATGGAGATGAAGATGGGTTGTTTAGAGCACAGGTGAATTCTACAACCCGGTTTTTACGAAATCTTTCAACCTCTCTTGAAGGTTATTGAGGAGCTCAAAGGACTGGTTTCGTATTGGAAGAAAGAAACTGGAGAACCACTTGACATTCTGGGGTTGGCTCTCAGTTCGCGAAAGAACTTGTGCGTTCATCCTGAGGCAAGTTTTGATTCGTTCGTTGCATTCGCACTGCTGTTTGTATCAAGTCTTGCAGGCACATGAAACTGACAAATGTTGCACAGTGTTCGTCGCAAAGCGTTCAAGAAATGTTTGCTTGCAGGTGAGCAGACACCGAGACGGTAAAATCGTCGATGGTCGATGCCATTCATTGACCGCTTCATTCGTCAGACAAAAGCACAGTCGTGATGACTCTGTGCCTGTCTGCAGTTTCTACGAAGAATTTGAAGCTCACGGCAAAGAAGTTCCGTTGCCACCCGGGGTGTATGATCTGGTGAGTGAAACAAGCCTGCCCAGCTGGTTGAAGCAGACATGAATGTGGGTTTGGGGATTCAATTTCCCAGTTGCGTTGGTCAGTGTGAATATATTTTGCATTTGTAGGATTCGCTGAAAGAATACGGGCGTTTGAAAGGGTTCTGCCCTTATTACCTCGCCAGACACGCTGTAAGCTCCATCGTGTTCACTTTGTCGAAGGCAGTGACGCAGGCCACATTTGTCAGCAATCAAATGGACTGTCAAGCAATTGCTATCTTACTGCAGATTGTTCACGCCAATATTGTGGTGTACAGTTATCACTACCTGCTGGACCCGAAGATTGCCGATCTGGTGTCGAAAGAACTGAGTAAAACTGCTGTGGTTGTCTTCGATGAAGCGCACAACATCGGTACATTTCGTCTTTGATTTGACGTCAAGGGGGCGGGGTTGGAGGAGCCAACGAACCAAAATAGCTTGTGAAATGTAGCACAACATCCCGTCGTTCAAATCATAACTTTGCGCCCCATTTCAGACAATGTGTGCATCGAATCCATGAGCGTGACGATCAACAGACGAACACTAGACAAGTGCCAAACCAACATAAACAACCTGCAAGAAAATATACAAAAGTAGGATGATCGTTGCGGTTTCAATCAATGGTTTCCCTTCCTAAAATCCGATATTTTGAAAACACTGGTGGAAAGCAATCACGTTTCACTTCTGGGAAATTTTGGGATGATTTTTGTGAGATCACGAGCTGTGATGCAGTGGTGTTCATTGACATGCTGTGGTGACTGTTGTCAACAGGATCAAAGACACAGACGCGGCGCGCCTGCAGAAGGAGTACAGTCAGTTGGTGCAGGGGCTGCGTGAGGCGCAGATGGCGCGAGAATCGGACGTCGTCCTCGCCAATCCCGTCCTTCCTGACGAAATACTGCAAGGTAGTGGAGCTGGATCCACAGCTCGTCCTCTGTCTCCCTCCCCTTATATGCTTTTCTGTACCAGAGAACCGTCCTGTGTTCATTGCGTGTGAATCGTTTGAATTGAATTACCGTAAAATTCCGTGTATAAGACCCCTTCGCGTACAAGATCACCCCCCATTTTTCAGCCACAAAATCAGTACAAAGCCATTTTTTAACATTTTCAGGAAAATTATTCATATACTTGTCCTACTTTCTTTTGATGCTTTACTTTCTCAGTTTAGTTCTCCACTCTTGACATTTTTTGATTTTGTCATTGATCAATGATATCAAAAGTCAAATCCCTCCCCGCTTTTTGGCATTAATTTTTTAGGATCAAAAGGGGGTCTTTTTACGCGGGAATTTACGGTAGCCTGAACTGGAACATTTGTTTTGATTGGTCTTCCTCGCAGAGGCGATTCCTGGCAGTATTCGGACGGCTGAGCACTTCGTGTCGTTCCTGAAGCGCTTCCTCGAGTACCTCAAGACGCGGCTCCGGGTGCAGCACGTGGTGCAGGAGAGTCCGCCGTCCTTCCTCAAACACTGCAGCAGCACCGTCTGCATCGACAGAAAACCGCTCAGGTGCGTGGTCAGAGTAGTTTGGGTGCGCGAAGGTGCGAAAACTGAATGATTGAGTTCCAGTTTGGGAATAGTCTCCGAATTTGTGTCTTCTTGGACAACAGGACATGGGGCGGGGGGATCGTGTGGATGTTCTGATGTGACCAGTGCATATTTGTCGAACGAGTGACCTGAAGTAAGCCTTGGAAAGAAATACTGTGTAGATGTCACGACTGTGTTGTCTGGCAGGTTTTGCGCCGAGCGGCTGCGGTCGATGCTGCGGACGCTGGAGATGACGGATTTGCAGGATTTCTCGCCGCTCACCCTCATCACCAACTTCGCCACCATGATCAGCACCTACACCAAAGGTTTGTGGGCCCAGTGGAAAGATGGGGGTCGCCCTGATATTTTTCAAATCCGTGGGCAGCTCTCCGTTTGTCCGCGTGTGGATTTGGGGTGAACCCCAGCTTCTTGACCCGCCTGTGTTCAACACAGCAGCATCACTTGCCTGATGTCTGATTGTTCCAGTGAGTTATGGTTGGAGTGAACCTGTGTTTAGCTTTGGCAATGTCTGCAAGTTTTCTGTCAGGCAAAATATATTGGGTGACATTCTACCTGTCAGAAAACGAACTTTTTCAGGTTTTGCCTGAATATGTTTTTGCAGGGGAGGGTGTGTGCACCCCTTTCTCCCGCCCCTGCGCTGTTTTTTGAAATTGTGGAAGGTCGTGTCAGGCCAAGTGCCAGTTTCGGCAACGTGCCGATTCAGGCGATTCGGCGTGTGTCTACACTGCCAAGTGTTCGTGTTTGTATTCAGGTTTCACGTTGATCATCGAGCCATTTGACGACCGCACGCCAACCGTGCCGAACCCTGTCATGAACTTCAGTTGTATGGACGCTTCCATTGCCATCAAACCAGTGTTCGATCGGTTCCAGTCGGTTGTCATCACATCTGGGGTGAGTTTCCACTGAAAAAGCAGATGTGTACACAATCAACTATTTTTGCACAATTCGGATTTTTGTTGGATCGCTCCGCAAAAAGTAGTGCCATTGTTTCTTGTTTTGCAGACCCTTTCGCCCCTGGATATTTATCCAAAGATTCTGGACTTCAGACCCGTCACGATGGCTTCATTCACAATGACTTTGGCGCGACCTTCGATTTGTCCCATGGTGTGTTTATCAGCCGCGGTAGCGGAGCTGATATTGGTTTGCGCCTGTATCCGCGTCCGTCCGTCTTGGGGGGACAAAACATCCGTTTTACTCCTGTTCCAGTAATCACAGACTGGAATCACAGTGGGTGCAGACACCCTAAGGGGTACTCTACCTGCATGTGCAAGGAGAACATGATTGGTTGAAAAATAAGGTAAAAAAATGTAAAAAACATGTAAAAAATGTAAAAAAAATTGTGGGGGGGGGTATCTTGGATAATGTCCTGGATACCCTAACTCGGACATTGTCCGGGATACCCCCCCCCCCTGCTTAGCAAATTTTTCCAGCTCGGACATTGTCCGGGTTAGGGTATCTCGGACATTGCCCGGGATACCGGAATGTGCGGGAACGCGGCTGATTTTTCACTTGAAAGTCTAGTTGTGGGAGTGAAAGTGTTTTAGTGTCATTATTTTGGGGTGAAGATGTTCATCTCAAGCAAATGATCCTGCTGAGGACGGCTCAACAGCCTGTCTGGTGGTTTCCTTGAAACGAGACACGAGGTCGGAACCACAGACACATTTTTTGCTGAGGATCTGTCTGGATTTTTTTTCGTGCAAAGAGATCCCTGTCAGTCAAAGTCTCTTTTCCAAGAGAAAGTGAAAAACAGTCCTTAGAGTGCGAGGTTGTTGGGTGTTGGGGGGTTCTCAGCTCACGTGGGTGCGAGAGTGTTATGCAGCCTCCTGTCTGCGTAACGTCCAGGGTCCGTCTAAAAATCCAGTCACCCGTGGGGTCAAGTGCCAGACGGTACTTTTGTTTTGGAGGACCTGCTCACGCACTGAGATACACATGTCATACTGCTGTCAACTACTTCTTGACATGCATCTGTATGTAATTAGAGCAAAAAAAGTCCGTCTTATCCCAGTGTGGAGGGACCACAGCACTTGAAACAGTTCCAGCCATCGTCCGCGGAGAGCGAAACAAGTGTTTGAGCCCAAGTTATGTTTGTTGTGCGCACACATCAAGATGGGCCGAGCCTCACCAACTCAAGTGTCCTCTCTGAGAGAAGCACAGAAATTCACACTGACTTGCAAGATGATCCAAGAAAGTCGCAACGTCAAACTTCGTCGTGTGCAATTGTTGTAGATTTTGTCGCCAAAGTTGCGCCAGACAGGACAGTGTTTCCAGAGTTTGAATGGCGGGACTGTCGCTACAGGAATCCCCGATGCAGGCACCCAAAAATGCAGTTGCCTATTTTGTGACCTTTCATCAATAAAGTACATGCTGGGGCTCATACATGCATGCGTGCACGCTTTTTTTGTTGAAACCGTCTTGGAGGCGCACTTTGTGCATGGCAGCATACCTTCGCCTGCCTATTTCAAAAATACAGGCGATTTTGACAGCGGTCAGTGATTTTGACGTGATGTCGGCCAACTTGTGCTTTTTCACCCACACAAAGAAAAGCTGGGAAGCAAGAAGCAAGACCCTTTCACAGCGACGTTCCTCAAACAGAGAATTCCCTGAGTTTTGTTTTTCACTGACGTCGGCCAACTGAAACGAAAATATGATTGAAAAGGGGACAGTGCTTTTTCCCCAATATTTCTCACAGTTACATCGCGCCCCTCTACCCGAACCTGGTGATGCTCCAGGTTTAGACGATGCGTTTCGCAAAAGGGCAACAACGTTCCACACCATTCTCCATCTGGCGGAAAGAGAGGTCGCAGTGTGCTCGTTGTGATGAAGCACCGTGATTCTAGTGGAAGTCATTCGCGCAGACTTCAAATTTAGCAAGTTAAATGCTTCCAAAAAACGAACAGTTTTGTCGACCAGTGTTGTCACATGATTTTCCACATGCATTTGATGAAGTCACGATGCAATTTTTCTTCCTGTGGGCAAAACCCACGAACCGAGAATTGAGATTGCTGCACCGAATTTGGTGTGACCAGGAGGAGATCAACGAAAACGAACCAAGCCAGGGCAGGGTGACTCGAGCACCCAGCACGCAAGAACGGTTGTCAAAGAAAAACTCAGGAGTGTTCAAACCTCCGCGCAAAGAGACGGACATCCACCTGGGTGGGCTGCCTTCGAAACAAATCGTACTGAATCTTGTCAAAAACTTTGGCGTTTTGCTAGTTCCTGTTTTCTGTGGACACGAAAAGCACACAGGGTCCTGCTGGCCATGGATTGCCACGTTTTCGCAGTTTGAGACGAAAGTTTCTGATTGCCAACCCAGCGGAAATCACAAGAAAGCTTTTGTGTGTGTACTGCGCTGTTTTGGTGAAACTTGGAGCGCTCCATATTTTAGAAAACGCCAGCACAAACACCGCCAACTGTTAGAGGAAAGGCCAGAAATTCTTAAAGTCACCACAAAGCATTTCGTGGCCTGGATAGGAATATCTCGCTGTTATATAACCGTAATTGTGGTTTTTGTGTCCCATTTTCACGCACTTCGGGCGGTGTCAAGCCATCCATTTCTTGTACTCATTGAAAGTTGTGGGAATGACAACCAGTGTGCTTTGCATGCAGAACGCAATGCTGTTGGTTTTGCACCAAACATTGCATGTGCACTGCGTCCGTCAAATGCGAACCGCAGGGTCGACCATATTTGAGTACCCAAACTGCGGTCGCCAATGGGGACTTGTGTGCTTGAGTCCTTGATAGAGGACATGCTCCGTGGTCCCTGAAAGGTGTTGAAGGTCTCGTGCTTCATTGCAGCATTCTGTGGCCTTTTCCCAAACTCTGTTCAATCAAAAACAGAAATTGATTTGTTCAACAAGGAGTTGGAATCCACGTGGACTGAATGTGTGTGTTTGTCCAGAACCCCATTCGATCTTGGGACTGCTTGCTTGCCAGTCTTGACAATCCACATGCACGTTGATTCAACAAAAAGTTGCCCTGTTTTCTTTCCGGAAATGAGAACTGAGCCCGAGGACCTGCAACATGTGTCAACGCCTTTTGTCAACTGGGTGTGAGGCCCTGGAGAGGATCGTGCACACATCGCGCGGTGCGCGTGGCGACGACGTCCTTCCGCCCTGCGAGAGCGACCCGCCATCTCGAGAACCAGTCGATTCGAGTGCGCACTTCGCGTGATTTGTGTCAAGTGGATGACTGTTTTGTTGGAACATTTTGACTTTTTATCTTCCTTTTGTGTACTCAAATCTATTTGATTGTGGCTATAGAAAGAGCAGTCTAGCAAGTGACTAGATGCAGTGCTGGTAGTTTAAATGATGGAATACCTTTTAAAGTTAAGATGTTCCATGGCTTGAGCCCCAGGAATTTCCTATTGAGTCAGAGTGAGGCTGGGTGATCTTTTTGTCAGTAATTTAGACTTTTTGTGAGAGATGCTTGTGTAGACACACGTCGGACCAATAACGCGCCGTGTGGCAGCACACGATGGCGTCCTCCGAGCAAAAAGTCAGGAAAACTTTTGTCATTGAGAAATTATCATATTTAAATGCTTGGAGGCGAAGCAGAACTGGATGCAGCTCCCGCCGTTTCTGACCAATCGGCGCCCACGGTGACTTGGCGGGCGCCGCTCTCTGAACCCTGGACGCGCCTGCCTCGCTTTGCGTCTCCAGGTCATGGAAATTGTGGGAAAAGTCTTCCAAAAATGAACTCATTGTAACTGTGATACATTTTTGCAGAGAGGCCTTCAAAATGCTATTGTCTGCATGTTGGTGCACTCCTCATGGTCAACAATGGGACGCAGGTCAAGCAACCCAAAAATCATAAATCAGGTCTTTTCATCGCAGAAAACTTTGTTGGTGGTGGACATTTCGGCTTCAGACTTATGATCAGTCATGTCTTGATGGCACAGCGCTCCAATGCTCAGTTCTGAACTTGTGAGAGAAATGACACGAGGTAATAAACCTGCATGCTGCATGCGAGGCGATAATAGATTAATGACGGGTGCAGTGCATTAAAAATTCATCAAAGCTATCCTTGAAAAGAATATGGCGAAGGAATGCCAAAGTGCTGCGGTATGCACACGCTTCGGGTCATGACCAAGAACTTGATCACCCTCAGATGGACGTTTATGGTCACGTCTTATCTGACCAGGAGATGCAATCTCCGGTGAGCAGCGACCAAGTGTGCGAGCTGCACGACACCAACACATGCCAACACTGAGGGAGAAAGGCCAATCTTCATGATGGGAGTTTCTTTCTCTTTTCACGAGAAACTGGGGGATAGCTGTAAAAAGAGAAACTGACACGTTTTGTTGAGAGGACTTCAAAGACATGGTGAAAAATGATAAAATTTGCATTCTTCTGTCTTTCATTAATCACTTCACTCGCCAGCGAAATCTCGCCGAGAAGTGAAGTCGGGACTGACGTGAAAAGGATCGCCATTTTGAATCTCTCGCCTCGCGCCAGATTAATCTCAGAATTATTTCCCAGCATTTGTAAGAAACAGCGAGCGCTGTGATAATTGCCCACCTCATTTCTGTGGGCCTCCCGAGTTCAAATCCAAACCCTGTCCCTGAGAGGACCTCATTTTCTGATCTTATGTTGTACGACACCTGACCATTGCTCGCTCATTCACAGCCTCCTGCAGTTCAGTCAAGTGTCCTCGGTCCAGGCGCCACAGATACGAACCCAGCAGATTTTCCTGACACAACAGCCTGACGCTCACGTTGTTCTGCTTTTGCGCCAAATCCAGAGTGTACTCGAATATGACACGCAATTTTGGCATCATTCAATTTCTAAGAGCTCTCGCCTGTGCCGGTGTTCTCGAATGCTACTTGATTGCACGGTTGGTCTCAGTGGACTGTGTCGGCTCCCCACTTTCATCTCTACTTGTTCAATAAACATAACGCATTTATGAAACGTGATGCGGACTGAAGTCTGATTATCAGTGATGTGTACTCGTCAAATCCGTTTTTATTATCCAAGTCATAAGAGGGCATTTCAGTTTGGCTGTGTAGATTTTTTTCTGCCTTGTTTGTACCGGTATAATTATGCTTCTCATATGAAGTTTTAAAATGAGCACGATGAATTAAAGACTGTGCCTCTACAATTGTTCAAGTGTTTGAGCAGAACACAGCTGAAGGGTTCTTTTGTGAAGACATCATCGTAGAGCACACTTCTCGACTCGAGTACATCACAAACTTACTTTTTACCTACAATTGCTTGATTGCTCCGGTGCAATCCAGGAAAGAACTGAAAGAACTCATCACAAATCTTGAAACGGTAACACACGCAGTGTCTTTCGGCAAATACCTCTCCAAGACTGTACCACATGATGTGTTAAGTGTCGGTGTCCGGAGTCAAAGGCTCAAATTTTTGTGCTCCACGTCTGGGAAACGTGAGTTTGATTTCTGTTTGGGAAACACTACTTTGTGCGAACAGATCTCCTCTACTTTGATCGCATGCACTGTTTCTCAGGTGACAAAATGCGAGTCGTCACTTGAGTTCATTGTGTTCTTGATTCCTTCAGATTAATGTCTTTCGCAATCTAAAATTCGCTCAGTGTCAAGATATGTTACACGTGAATGTGGCATCTGCCAAGTTGTAGGGTGGAACTTCGCAACAAAGGGCCTCGTATGACAAAATTGTTGACATCCCACTGGCTGTTATTTCTCCACACATCAATCCCTCCCAGAAGGGTTCTCACCCAGTTGCTGTGCACAGTGGAGAAAAGCCAAAAATCTTGAATCATATCTCAAGCTGACTCTCCGGAGAAGCATTTCGGTGTGAAATTAAGTTTTTATGAAAGCGGAGACATTGAAGGTCTGGAGAGACTGAGAGAATATGCCACTCGTTCGACAGCGATACACCTCCACTCTGTACTCATCACCTGATTAACTGGAGATGTTGAGTTGTATAATGCCGCCGAAATTTTCCTTTGACAAGTGAAGTGGTGAAGTACTTATTACCTGTTTACATGCAAAAGAATAGCTATTTACAAGAACCCGATCTGTGTAAAAAGTCTCATAATGGTGGGCTTTACCATTCTGTCTGGCCGGACATGCCAGTCAACACAAGGTAAATGGAACTTAACTAATACAGTTTCTGTGTCCCTGGACCCAGATTGTCTTGATCTGTCCGTCACTTTTGGATACTGTCTTGATGTTCTTTCATTTTGGTCTGCACAGAATGCGTCTGTCTGGGCATTAAACGTATTTAAGTTGCTTAAGGAAGTGACACACTGGCGATGCTGTGTCATTATGTTGCTCGTTACTCTCCCACTTTGACCCCAGTTTGAGCACACATTCTCCTGGTAACCCAGTATGGTAACACACACCAAGGCCAACACCGCATTATAGCTGAAATGATCTGTTATGTCATTTCACACATGTAAAATTTATGTGACAAGTTCAGGTAAATACCAGTTGTTAAATAAAGAGAAGCACGAGGAGCCAACTGCTATCGAGCGGTGTCGAAGTACACTGACACAAAGGTGACCACAGAATCTGAACGTCTCCTTCGATCCCCATTCTCGGCTTCACACTCACCCTCCAAGTGTACGTTTTGAGCAAGGTGTGATGGGACGTTCTGAGAAACATCCAGTTTCTCCGATGTTTGTCATCCTAAATCTTTCTTGTGGTGTGAGTCTCAGTGACTGAAGACTGAAATTTGGAAGGGACGGTGAAGACCAGTGAGGATCGTATCAATAAAGCTCCTTGACTTTGCATACCGCCAAATGGGTTCAGAGGTGCAACTCTGTCTTTGATCCAGATTCAGGTGATCCAGACAACACCTGCAGGGAAGGTTTAAGACTTCTGATCTTGGTCAAGATGAATGCTGTATGGCGGCAAGAGGTGCACTTTGTCGTGATCTCTCAAAGATCGTTTTTTGCGGAAAGAGGGGGCACCAAAGAGGACGACCATTTTCTCCAAAATGGTTGGTCGTACTCGTATGTTAGATGACGTTGCTTGTCCTTGAAGATCAAAGCAACCCTGAAGGAACCACGAAACCGACTACGCATGTCATCCTTTACATCCCCCTTCCTTTGTGATACTCTCCTGAAACAACCTGCAGATTTACTTGCAGGGGATATGAGAGTTTTCAGGTGGTTGTGCAGCAGAGAACAAGAACTTTTCGTACTTGAGGATGCTCTTCCACTTTCCTTGTCGAAAAATAAGTTCAAACAGGATTCTTCAGAGAACAACAACTTGGTTAGAAAAGGCGGAACGACTCTGATGGTTTCTCCAACATTCATGTGAATCAAAGCCAAGCAGAAATGTTCACTACGAAATCTACGGGGGGTTTTGAGCTGCTAAACAAAGTTCTGTCAACGAGAAATTGAATTCAGAACACAATTCAGGTGATAAACGGGCGTCATAAACCCCTTTTTATGGTTCTTTAAATACTTCACAGAAATGACGTTACAAATTGGATCGAGCTGACACACTTGCCCCGGAGCAGTTTGAGGATCAAACATGACTTGTAGCTCAAGGATACTGGAATTAACCGCCACAGAGCAGTTGGCACTGCGAGCAATCCCAGGCTGCATGGGCGGAGAACCACAGTATCACAGGCAACGTGTGCACTTTGCAAGAAGTCAGGCGGAAGACCAGCTTGACCCTCTCAAGAGAAGACTGGGAAAAGCTGGTTGACTTTTCTTTGAGGAATAAAATAAATCGACACACAAAGAATTTGACCAATGTGAACGTCATTTCAGAAGGTTTGAAAATGTCCAGAGACAATTGTGGTGGCTGCAGATCCTGCATAACTTCTCGAAGATTTCCCTTCGATTTACAGTCAAACATTGATTTTTTCTTAAACATTTTGGGAAATCATGTGGAAGATTGTTTTTGCACTGGCATGAGTGTTCATTTTGAGTCCATTGTCAGGAGAAACTCGTATCAAAATCTCAGAATTTCTGAAGCCATAAGCTCAGAAGACGCCATCTTGGGTTGTAGATGCCAATACAGACCAAGGCTGCCACGCCACATTCTTCAATTCTTGTGAGAAACAATATTTTCTTGCGCCCTGAAACATTCTTAAAAACGAATCAGCACAAAGGATCGTTTTGATTTTTCCATCAAGATTTAGAATTGCAGTGCTGCGTAGCTTCGTCGCAGTCTCGAGAGAATCCCACCCACGGCACTGAGACAGCTACGTGAAATGCAGAAGCTGTCTGAACTTGATTGGTCCAGGTGCCAACAAGGAAACCCTTTCTGTTTCATAACTGCAGCCGAGAGCTGGTCATTTTGTGGCGAAGAGAAGCTCGAAGCAAAAAAAGTAAAGTTTGACGTCCACTGACCTTCCTTCATGCTGTGGCTTCACTTCTGGACGCTGGTTCCGGCTCCTGTCCGGGTCAGAGTCAGGCTCCGTGTGGCGCGCGCTGCCTGCTGCGTCCCATTCAAAGTTCGTGTCGAGAAAGTGTTTCAATAACCACCGCAAATGTATCTTTCTCCCAGTGTATTTTGTCACATAATCTGTCAAAAGATTGTTCACTTTGCCTTTGTGTTGATATTAAATTCAAATAATGCTTCTGCCAACTGACAAAGTAAAAGAACGTCGGTTTGGATCCTCTAACTGCAACTTATTCAAATCTTTACAAATCCCATCAGATGATCAGATGCATTCATGGTATCACAAATTGTCCTCAAACACAGCAAATAAAGGTCTTGTAAGGAATGCGACGTCCCTCGAAGGTGACAATTTCCACGTTGTGCACGTCCAGTGGCGATCCTGCGCGCAACGAGCCAGTCCAGACTTGGTGGTGATTTTTGAAAAAGTTTAAATCACCAACGATGATCATGTCCTTGTGCAAGCGCAAACTTTTTGTGCGAGTGGTTTTCCTTTCCGTCCCAGACAGAGACAGTAATGTGTGTCGTAATAAAGTCTCATGCAAGCTCACTCATCTCTCCATCTACTGTGCAAATGCAGAAGAAGTTGCCGCACAGCACTCGTAAGAAACCACTGTCTATCACGCTACAGAGACAGCACCAAGTTGACATCGATCTGTGTTTGTGTGAGGGAAAAAATTGTGTGCACGCCAGAGATTGAACGTGCATCATGTGCAAACGCACTCCTGTGAAGTGCAGTTCACTCCTCCACAGTGCAGTCTCTGGGTTGACCTGCCGTTGGTGATGGCAGTGGGAATGTCCCAGCCGAGAAATGCCCCAAAATTCAGTTGGAGGATCTAGCAGTCGACCTCGCGGTTCGTGTGTGAATCACACAACTCCAGGCAAGTGATGCAGGTCTGAAAAGAAAATCCTGGTAATTTATGCCCGTTTCCTTTTGCGCGGAAAATATCAGATCGAGAGGCCCCCGTAAAATATTTCAGTGAAACCACACGCTGCTCGTTGCCACGCAGGTATTCTGTCCAAGGACGATTGTTCGCGCAGTGCAAAAAGACGAGCTCCCAACTGACCAAGAAATAACATTACCTTGTTCAGTGGGCATGTCTGTACATCTCTTAGATTCCATTTGGATGAAAAAAGTGCCTGTGCTTCACCTCTGGGGTCATATTTACCGAGGCGTAGTGAACCCGCATCGACCCAGCACACGCTGCTGACCCAACCTCTGTTGACACCACTTCTTCTCTCCTCCTTTCGCTCCGTTGACATTCACATTTCCAAAAAGTGAGTAGTCGGTGCCTTTCAAAATGCTGCATACGTGTTCTCAGGCGTGTGTTAGTGCACATGAGTGGATAAACTCAGAGGGACGCTGCATAAAGTACTCTCAGAAAGACAGGCCAGAAAATACTGAGCCTTCCCAAAAATACGAAATAAAACGACCATTGTCCGAAACAGAATTTGGTGACAAGGACCTTTTCCCCCTTGAAAATGCTTTTCTGACCTAGATCACTCGAAGGAGGGCCTGTTGAAAATACTAATGTCTCAAAATGGTGTTGCATAGTGAGGTTTACATTATGTTGTGAGTGGAGATCTGTGTAAAGAGGTTCGTAGCCAGACAAGTCCTCTTTCCGCCCTGGTGGAGGCTGATGTTGGGAGCCCCATTGAAAGTGTCGGAGACCCCCAGGGCTCGAGGGCTGTCGAGGAATGCGGCTCTTTGTGCGCACAGCCAATGGGAGCGTGGCGGCTCTTGTGAGGCATTGTGAGGCACTATGCCGGCGTTTGTCGTCAACCACCGTATCGTGTGTGCACCACGGGGACACACGCGTACCCACTTACACCCGGTAGTTTGATCCGCACAACATCTCACGTCAACTCAGCCCCATTTCTCACTGCTATCTCCCTCCAATTTCACGAAAAAGTAGTCGGGGGGTTGTTTTTCTTCCACAATGGAAAAGACAAAATGCATTTTGTCATTGAAATCTCGGCATATCAGCATATCAGTTTTTTCCTCCAAGTTGCCCTGTGCTCTAATATCTGGGTCTCAGCAAACATGTATTCGAATTATAAGCGGGTCAGTGCACTTTCACAAACGATTTGTCAACTTTAGTGTGCAGCTATATGAAGGCGAGCCAATGTAGACTTTTCCACTTGAAAAGTATCATGAGAGAGTTGTGTGCAGCTTGATTTTCTTCAATTCTGAACGAGTGATTGAGAGGTGAACGACAAATTGAGAAGTCGAGTGTGTTCTCAAATCAGTCATTTGTTCAACATGAAAACTCCACTGACACTTTCTCCCTCACTGAAACAGTCAGTGTGCAAATGACGATGACTGCTAAATGTGTTTTCACCCAAGACAGTCCAACTGTGGTTTCATTCAGTTCAAAACAAACAGCATTGCAAGAAATTGGGTCCAACATCAGGAATGTCTGACACACGTTTCAAGTCAACAAAAGCAAATGCCCGTCAGGAAAAGTATTTTTTTCAGTGTTGCTTTGCAGAAACTTTCGCTCCGACTTGGAAGCTGGACTGCAGGAGCGTACGAGCCTTATTTACTCACCTTAATTTTGAAGCGTTCGGGCTTCATCAAAATGTTGATGCTCTCATTTCTGAACAAGGTTCTGGATCCTCATGTTCATTTGCAAGGTGGTGTGGCCAAGTGTTAGTTTTGTTGTTTTGCGTTTTCTTGCCCTTTTGCAAGCGCGAAGCGTTGTTGAATTTTTGAGGCACTTCTCCAGGATTCTCCACCAAATGAGTGTGCGCCCTGGAACAACCGGTCAAGTTCACAACATGTTGGGCCACAAAATCGCTCTCCTTGATCTGTGCCGAATCTCCAGTGATTGAAAGTTTCATACGGAACTTTGACAGGCAGATAAGCCCTTCAGAATCTTTTTCTGTGGAGAGCAATTGCGAGAGGGGAAACGCGCTTTCAGTTTTGCTGCCATTACACATTCATCTTGCTCTAGAGACAACAAGAAATTGAAAGCGCTCCGAGAAAGTTGAATCAAATCCCAAAGCAAAGAAAATTGAATCATTCCTGTTGCCAAAATGAACATTCATGCCCAAACAGCAGCTTCACACCAATTAAGTTTTGAGGAGCGTTTGCTTCAGTGAAGATCGGTACAATTTTGGCGTGTGACAAGTTTAATTTGTTGACTAAAAAGTGCAGTCTTCTTCGAATTCAACAAAAACCAAGAGTGAAAAAGCAAGAGTGCATCAGACTTTTTGTTGCCATTACACATTGCTTATTGCCACGATATTGAGTCGAAAGAAAAAAATGCGCAATGTGCTGACATTCATTTCTGGTGCGTCCTTTCACCGTTACGTCTGTGTCGAGAGTTCAGCAGAGTTGCCTCAGACTCGCATGAACACTGAGTGAATAGAGAGAATTCAAAGTAGATTTTCTATTGACAGTCTGAGCTTGGCTCGTGTTTATGATCCTCTTCTTGAACCCTGTTTGCTTGTCTGCGTCGGATGTGTGATTCCTCATGTCCGCAAAGAAATGACGCTGGGGTCTTTGCGGCACACAAAAAGAAATGTTTGACATCTTGGGTCTTCCATTGTCATTTCAAACACAGAGGTACATTTTGCTCAGTTATGTATCTATGTGTCATGCGTGACCTGTGATTCGAGTACAGCTACATTTCAGCAGTTTTTATCAGCTGAGTCTGAAGTGGGTGAACCAGATATTCTTGGTCTTGACGATATTCTTTCAATCTGAACAACAATTTGCCAATCCTCAAACTGCCGTTTTGGAGGGTCACCCAACCTGTGCTCTATTCTGTCATCGGGCAACAAAAATGCAAACGTGACAAAGTTCCGTTACGGACAAGTCTCATCGAAACACACATGCACTGCACTGTCGGTGCTTTGGGTGGCACCACGTTACGTTGTCAATTGGACGGATTTTTGCCTTCAATGCTCAGCGCCATGGGGTCACTCGTAGAGTTCCTTGGACGATGGGGGTCTGGCGTCGACACCACGGCCCAGGTCCAGTTTGGCGGTGCTGGACCAGTAGATTCCACCCGCGTCAGGTTGGTGCTGCCTCTGATCCGGGCCGCCGTTGGGTCCCGAGACTTTGTTCGCTTTGTTGTGATCGACGCAGATGGTGCAGATGTCCCAGATGAGCTCGATAAACTCGAACACGGTGATAACGGAAAGACCCAGCCACAGCCCGACCTGCCCGCCGATGTCCGAGAGAAGGTCCACGATCTGTGGGAATAATGCATGGTAGAGGAGGAAAGTGAAAAGAAGAACTGAAACGTTCATCCAAATCTGATCAAACAAAAACAGTCGTACCCCGTACGATGCCTTTGTGACAATCGCTGTGTAATCCAGTGTCTTGAAGTAAATTTTCATCTTGAGAATGTTTTTCCTGGAAGAGAAATTGACACCTGTGTAAGTGCATGGGTTGTGGCATCTTCCTGCGAAACCCAGAAACAACAGGATGTAAATTCACTCGAAACTGATCGTCGGACGATTTCCAATCTTGAAGAAAAAAAACGGACACTTAGGACCTCAGGTAATTGCTGGGTGTCGGTTCCTTCCTCAGCTTCTCGTAGAGCTCTTCATCCCTCTGATACAGACTCTCCAGTTCATCGTTCTGCAACCATGCAAGTGTGACTTGGATGTGTGTGTGTACTCGTGTGTGCGTGTGTGTGCAAAGGGTGTGGTGACACAACGTCGTATCTTACTTCCTTGGCTTCAGAAGGCCATCTCGCGTGCGACTGGTGCCTGTTGTAGTTCACCGACCTGAAACGCAGACACGGAGTTGCGCTGAGGAAATTGTGTCAAGAGCCATCTTCCGCATCACATGCATCCTGCTACTTCTTGGACGGCTCAATCAGCAAAAACACTGAAAATAGCCTGCTCAAAAAAAGCTTCGGTCTTGAAAACCGCTGGATACAGAAAGAAAGATCCACAGGATCACGCAAAGAAACACACAGGAAGGCAGGTTGAGTTTGATGACTACAATTCGGCACTGCAGGCGACATCCTACTGCGTGCGTCAACTTCATGTGGGTTGGCCCTATTTCGGTTTCTTTTCACGCCAGACACGTCAGCAGCCCATGTGTTGGGCAAGCGTGTACTTGTGTGAGTGCTATATTTGAACATTTTGTCCCAGAAATGAAGATTTTCGTCAAGTCATTGACCACACCAAGCTCTTCTGCTTTTGGTCACCAAGCAGGTGTCCCCGTGGGGAAATGTCAAAAAGCAAAGTGTGAGATAGCAAGCCAGAGTGCAACTGCCTGACTGCAAAAGGCAGCGAAAATTTAAGAAAAAGCATTTGTTCAGGACAACCAAAACCAGCTGAGATGCACATTTGGTGTCACCGTTTGAATTGATCTGGACAAGCTGTTCAAGTTTGCAGAAAGAACACGTGAAGTCGCCGCACATAGGTCTGTTTATCTCGCCACTCACAGACACTCCTTCTTGCAGTGGTCCGTGCAGTTCAACTTGCCCATTTGGAACAAACTGGATACGGAATCCTTGCACGTCTCTGCAAAACATTTTTGGCCACACCGTGCCTTAGAAACAATGCGGAACAAGACTCAAGAAGTGTACTCAGATAGACTTTGTCACTTTCACGGCGGTACCTTCGTCATCACTTTTGCAGGGGCGAACTTTGGTGTCCGTCTGGCCGGTGACGTAGTCCACGGCTGTTCCAGAGTTGGGGAAGTCTGAGTCCGAGCAGTTGCAACGTTCAATCACGTGCAGCTGGTAACACGTTTTCTTGCAAGCCTGCAGCGGACGAGATGTGGAAGTTTTTCAGAGACACGGATTCTGTTTTTCTTATGCTTCAATCAGGGCGGCTTGTTTGCCGCAAAATACGAGTGCGAGTGTTTCGCCCTCAGTCCGACGTCATAACTCAGGGCCCAACAGGTTCCACCGGTTCTTTATGTCTCGTAGATCGAGAAAGCCGACTGTCAGTGCCAATGCACACGTACCTGGGATGTGTAATTCAGCCAGTAGAACTGGCTTCTCCACAGGTTCTTGATTTTGTTGTCGTCGTCGTCCACATCTTCGCAGTCACCGTGCGGTGGGTCCTCTCGGTAGATTTCAATCTGCGATATGATAAAGACGTAAACATGGTCGATTCCAACCTCACAAATGAAGAAGTGTGTCTCCAAGATGAATCTTTGCACTTCAGAAAAAGAACGTGAGGGAACAACTCTTGTGTTTGAAACGGGATCCACCACAGAGCGCGCTGCCACTCTTTGGTGAAGTTACAATGAGCGAACAGCAACAAAAAGTCGCACATGGCGGAGAAGGACAAAGCGCCCAAAGGTTGGCTCCACAGATATGAATTTCTTGGGGAGTGGTGACCGACCCGCAGAGGAAAGACCAAGGTGCCGTTCGTTTTTATGCTCTGAAATTTCAGAGCAGAGCACGGAGACTCTTGGATGCTCCATGAGGTGAAAACAGCTTGGAGTACCAAACAGGAAGTAACTTATTTCAGGGCACAAATGGCAAAACACATGCTCCTTTCTGAAAGCTAAAGTACCAGGGTCTGACTCTGGGGTGGGAACTGGGCTAAAAATGAATGGGAATGACGTGCTCCAGAGTCAGACCCTAACTCTGAAGCACAAAAACGAACGGCACCCAACTCACGGACCCGCTCGAGCCCGACGTAGGTGAGCGTCCCTGGCGCGAGGCTGAAGCCCTCGTCCTCGGGGAACGGCATGTCCGACTTGTTGTGCACGACGACGCGGATGCCGGCGGCGTCAGCGAGGCCCGGCACGTACTCGTCCTGCTGCACGAACAGCTTCAGCGTCAGCCCTGCGGGGAGAGGGGCGAGAGGGTCGCGCTGCGCTCGTGCAACATGTTGTTGTTACTGCTTTAGAATGGAAAGGGTACATGACAAAAGTCTGGTCTCAGCGTTTTTGCTCGAACTGCGGATCGAAGAACAGACGAACGAATTAGAATCTATTTGGCCGACTTTGAAAATCAACCTCGTGCGCGGGATTTTTCGCGCAGAGTTAGTGCGGGTTCACACGGAATGTTCGATTGGCGACAACTTGCCCAGCATGCACATCAACAGAATATAATTTATGAAACAAGGGGATTTTCATCTTCAGCAACACGTGTTCAACGATCGTGACTGTGTGTTGGCAGAGTAATTTGGTGCTTGAAACCGAAAGCAAAAGTTAGAAAAGTTGCGAGATGACCAGGGGCGTCTGCAGATTTCCAAGTCACCGTGATAATGTGATAATGACATGTGACTCGTTGTAAAGAAAGCAAGGACGCAAGCATGGTTTTTGGTGGAAGGACACGGTCGTCAGGTTCTGCAGTAACCTGACCTGCTGAAACTGTTGAGTATTGGTCGTTCACATGTGAAAACGCCTGGTTTCAGTGATGTCACTGGAAGTGGACACGACAAGGAGCACCTGGGATGTCAATTTCCAACTGATTCAAAAACAATGATTTGGTGATGAGACAAGGTGTTTCCTTCCTTTGACACACATTTAAGGTGTCATTTGCAACATTTTTGATGTTTTTGGGAGTTTCAAAGTGCACGGTATAAACAACATTTCATTGCTGCTCAATCACCAACGTTCTGAGGAACAGAAGTGAACAGTTCAGAACTCCGTCCTTTCGTTGCAGACGAGTTTTTGCCCCGTCCGCTTTGTTCATTGACAAGTATTTCATATCTCTAAAAGTGAGAAGCTCAATTCACCAGCGAGATAAGAGTGCAGTCGAACAAGGTCTGTTTTCTCTTGCCAATGGGCAGTATTAGTTCGCTTGTCAAAAGCAGCCAATTCATACATCGCTTCTTCTCTGCATCAGGGCAGGTGTCACGGGAAGACTTACAGCGGCTGTAGCCCAGAGTCATAAGTGTCTTACGTTAATAGTGGTGAGGTATTAAACCTATATCCAAATCATAACTTTTTCCTTATCCGCCATATGCTGGTGACATTTTGAAGTTGCGCCGTCCTGTGGAGAAGCAATTTTTGATAAGCCCGATTCGCTCCTGAAAACTCGCAGCTTCTTTCAATGCAGCAGACACCGGATCTTTTCGTTCTTTTCAAATCGCCTTCTTAGCAATCGAGTGCGCACCTGTGCAACAAGTTAGGCAGCTTCCCGAAGATGATCTTTCTTGTGCTTCGGATAAGAAAATGTTTCAATGTGCCTGGGTTGTGTCGCCTCGTGTCATTGTCTGTTACGCGCAGAGCTCAAGTGGCGGACGAAAGTGGTGCCAACAGCTTCTTTGAGGTGTTCACAGTAATTGAAAAAATAATTGCATATCGCTTGAAGAGTTCATGCCACCAGCTAGCGCATCTTCGAGACAAGAGTAAAGCGCAGAGCACGACACCGGATTGAAACCGCGTGTGCGCCAAAATGACTTCACTTTCCGAAGGGGACATTTTGAGTCACCTTGTCTCCACTGTAGTTCATAGTCTAGAGAACGGTAACACAGGCAGAAATGGCACCTCCGCGCCAGATACCTCCGACAAAGAGGCGCACGTCATTCTGATCATTGGATTTTGGTTGACAGGAATGCTGTGTGTTGCAGGTAAGCCATTGTTGTTTCTCATGCATTGAACGCGGGCCAAGACAAAGGGGGAAACCATTCGCAATGGTGAAGGACAGTCTGAGATTCAGAGAATGTTGACCACGCTTCAAGATGACCACCTGATGAACGTGCTGTTTCATCACCCTTCGTCAGATTTTGTCAGATTGGTGCAGAAAGATCTGCTCAACACTTTGCTCACAGTCGAACCCTCAAACGACATTCGACGGTTCGCATTTCAGGAATGCTCGCCAACGTCCTCGCGTTCATGGTGTTGTCGCGGACCACGGGCTGCGTCATGTTCCACCTCCTGCGCAGTCTCGCCTTCGCAGACTTCTTCTTCCTCGTCGGAATCTTCATCACTCAGATTCTGGGGAATCTCTACCCGATGGCGGGGCTTCTCGAGAACGTGTACAAGTACAACGGGTATCTGATCAAGTACGTGTCGCCCCTGGTGCTCGTGTTCCAGACGACGAGTATCTGGCTGACGGTGATCGTCAGCGTGGAGAGGTGCCTGGCCGTGTGCCAGCCTCTGTTGGCGCACTGGATCTGCACGGCGCAGAAGGTGAACGCGTGCGTCCTGCTCGTGTTCCTGGTCGCGACGCTCGTGAACATCCCTCGGTTCTTCGAGAGGGAAGTGGTCAGAGGCGACGACAACGAGACGTTCGTGTCGCAGGATGTCATTGACCTGACGAGGAACAAGTTCTACAGATACGTGTACTGCACCGCCGTGTACTTCTTCTTTCTGTTCCTGATCCCGATGAGCGTCATGACTCTGTTCACCGTCAGGCTCATCAAGAAGATCCGCAGGGCCAACATAGACTGGGAGAACTTCACGAGGAGACCGCGCAGATCGAGCATGACGCACAAGAACCTGATTGCTCTAAGGAAGAACGAGAGCACCATCACCAGGATCTCGCTCCTCATCATTATCATCTTCATCATGTGCGGAACCCCTGATCTGGTGATCAAGACTTTGGTCATCATCTGGGATTTCCGAGACAACATCTGGATCGTCTCCATGACAGCCGTCTCCAACATGCTACTCGTCCTCAACTCGGCCTGCAACTTCGTCATCTACTGCCTCGTCGGGCGCAAGTTTCGCACCGCGCTCGCGCAGAGCGTGCGCTGCGCATGCGTCGATGAGACAGCGGGCGTGACGGCGGCGCCGCCTGGCGGTGAGCGCGGCGGGCTGCACCTCCACCCGCTGCGGTCGTACAGCGAGATGCTGCCCGGGGAGCGCGAGGAGATCACGCTGGAGGAGACGCACGCGCTGCCCGAGATCTCTGCGGCGGACCCGCTGAGCACCGCGGCGGCGGCGGCGGCGGGGGCGCACGGAGGCGCCCCCTACCTCGTCCACTATGACCCGGGGGACGAAGTGTTCGAGGAAACCACGCTGGGCTAGGGTGAGGGTGACAGACAACAACGCGCGTCTGTTGCCAAAATAATTTATCAAAATTTTGACGTCTGCTTTTGGTAAGATCAAATTATATCAGGTGAGAATATTGTGTGGGCAACAAAAAGTCAGTCAATTCCGCAGGATATGTTGAAATGATGTGTGTCACCCATATCGTTGTCAAATTTTCTGTGAAAACGTGTTGATCCAAGTAAACATAATGTTGCTAACTCACCATACATGGGACCGACTTTGGATACGAGGAGCGTCGTGTTTTGATCCCCCGCGTTGAACGTGTAGCAGTTGCCGTACACCGTGTTGTAGAAGCGCGTGAAATTCCTGTAAAATAAACAGTGAGAGTGAAGAGGTAAAAACAATTGTGCCTGAATGGATTTGTACATTTCTACACACATTGTATCTGTGTCAGTGATCCTCTGGATACCGAGCAAGAAAATTATGAAGTTTGTACTGAGTGATCGTGTGAAGTGAGTTGTTGTCGTCGTCACCCTCTTTACGCAGAGTCACAGGTTCCGCGTGGATGATTATTTATTGATAGTGTGCAAATATGTGACTGTGCCAACAGAAAAGTAAGACCCCTGTGTGCAACAAATATATTCAAAGTCAACATAGTTACAGCGTTTTGTGTTCGAGAATCCTCGCAAGGCTCAAACAATGTGTTGGTGGGGTGCTTGACTTTTCAAACAGAAATCACGCGTGGCGTTGACTGGGAGGACCTTCCGAAGGACAAAAGATGCGATTGTAAGAAGATCAAACTGAACGAACTTTGCCGGGTTTCTTGACGGGGTCCCTGTCACCCAGTTCAGAGACACTGCCAGGGAGAATCCGAAATCTGGTCAAGGCAGGCGACCCTTCTGGGCGGCGATTCCAAATGTGTCAAATTTGACGTGGCAGAAGGTTGTTTGTGCCTTGTGGCACAGATTTGAGGACAAAACATTTTTTTTGTGAATCAGGAAGGACCGCGTTTCTTTTGGCTCCTTGGATGCGCCCCAGCCTTTTTCTCCTTTTGACAGCAGTGAAAAGCTCACAGTGGTGAGGACGCACCTGGGTGAACACTCCTTGCCCATGAAACTGCAGTCGAGCAGCATCCAGTCGATCTGGTGTCCGTACTGCACCAGCTGGTTGATCTGCAGTTCTGACGTCAGTTCCAGGAAGGTTTCCATCTGACTGAACTCGGAGTCTTCCCTCTCGAAGTAATTTGCGTTGTTCGTCTGGGTGTCCCAGCTGAAGAACGTTGGGGGCCTTCCCGTGCTCTCCATGTCCCACTCGCCGGACCCGTCTTCATTTGCCTGCAGGCATGTTCGGGACAAGATTTTGTTATACGTGGGGCTTTCAACTTCTGCAGGCCTTCCGAAAAATGGTCACGATACCATTTGATTTCGGAAGGCCTGCAGAAGTTGAAAGCCCCTCGTATGAGCATTGTTCGTCGGTTTGATTGGGTGTGGGTCAACGTCTATTCAAACGAATGTGAAGATTTTTGAGAATTTCTCCACATGACAGTTGCAAACGAACAAACGACATCGTGATGTTGAAACTGTACGCAATTTCAATGAAGTACATCTCTATGGGGCCTGGATTCAGAACAACGTGAAATATCTCTGAACCTGCACCCCAACTTCTTGCCCTTGGCAATCAGGCCAACTTGTCTGGAGCACTGACTTCATAACGAGGGATGAAGAGTTCGGGCTTCGTACACAAGCTCCGTGTAGGGAACAGAGTGTGTAGATGTCCGTGAGGAACCAACACCCACGCACAACCGAGCAAGAGAGTCACGGGATACAGAGAAAACCCCCATCCACCCATATGTTAGACGCAGCTTTTGTCCCTGCATTCTTTTTTCTTGGGTTTGAGTTCACCATTGTTTCAATAAGACCTTGAGGTGAAAGTTGGGGTGCGTCTTGCACTTGGGTGCGCATTTTTACACGGGTGAACACGGTAGACAACTGGCCTGTGTCCCGAACTGAGCGCTGAACTCGGGTCCAGCGTTGCCGAGCTCGGAGAGGCGGATCGGGTTCAGGTTGCAGATGGAGACGGCCGGGAACTCGACGGACGTCTTGGTGCCGGTGCCGATGTTGGTGTCGGACGGGTAGCTGTAGTACTTCCGGAACGCCTTCTCCAGCTGCCACACCATGAAGGCTGCAACAGCCAAAGGCGATCGAAAATTGAGCGTGAAGACTGTGCTGTAGAACTGGTGACCCGAGTTGATGTGTTGAGTCTGGGTGGGAAGACTCAGCCTGCTGAACACGGATCAAGGATCTGTTGTGAGCAGAGAATTTCAGGGCACGATGGAACGACAGCTGGGCTGTGATCTCCTGGGAACTCAGCACTCCACATGTGGTCGAAACACAATGGGAAAAGGAGCACTGCACATGTGGTTGAAGATCTTTGGAAAAGGGTTTAGGCAGAGTGTGTTCAGGCCAAGGAATTCTGGAGACAATGAAATTTCCTTTCAGGAACTACAGTGTGGCAAGATGCACTCCACTTTGAAGAGAGAGGTTTTCCAGAGAGACTCTGACACGGATTGACGCTTGATTGTGGATAGACTCAAGTTCGCGGTGTATCCAAGGCAGGCAACAAAAGAGGCAAACTTTGGTGAAAGAAAACTCTGGTCACGGGATTTGTTCAGGTTGTGGCTGTCTTCGGTAGAAAATATGTAGTTTGTCGGTACGAGCTGACTCCCTGAAAACTCGCACGACTTCCGAAATACTCGTTCGTTTGTGTTGAATTTTTCAGAATAGAGTTCGCAGTTCATGTTTGGTGCGACCACGGCTGAGAACAACCCTGCTCTCACTCACCCAGCCCTGCGAGCAGAATGATGATCCAGGCCGATTTTCTGCAGATGCTTTTCGACCTGTAGATGTTGGGCAGCCCGTGCATGCCGGTGTTCTCCGCCAGGCCGGACACGGCGCCTGACAGCGACTTCTCGCCCTTTTCAGGCATGGCTGCGCCTGCAGCGACAAAACCTTGGTCTTGCACGATTTTTTGGAGAAAAAAATTTGGGGCAAGCGTAGAAAATTTAATTTTTCCTGCGGACTGCCCAAAAGGTGCGAGGGTTTGCTGAAGAGGTCAGCACTTCATTTTGTAAATTCATAACGGGTCCCTCGCACACCTGTTTCCTTGGTCTGCTATCACTTTTCGTCGCATTATCATTTGATCCTCGGCTTTTGGTTGTTGATGCAGGATTTGTGTTGCTGACTTACCTTTTCCTGGCAGTTGGTAAAATCCGGAAAGGAAACCAGTTGTCTCAGGAGGAATGATAAAACGTTGACATCACCGCTTTATTCAGTTTGTTACCTTGTGCGTCCGTATCCATGTCAGCGAGAAACCAGTCTGCGATGAGCGAACTCGACGGCTTTGTATTTCTGCGATTATGCCGGAAAAGGTGCCAATAATCCCGATGTTCAGGTTACAAAAGCCATTGTTGCTGCCCCTGTCCCGCTCACAATACGTTTGCTGATTGAAGTCAGGGACCGCTCCAAACCGATGTATTTAATCTTTTGCGGCGGGTGTACAACAGGGAATGAGTTCTTGTTTGTCTGCAAATATTTATTGCTGTCGGTGGATCGAAATCTGAATGCCTCAAACTTTTTTTCTCTCTCCACAAATTGATTTCTCCCCTGAGCTCCCAGGATACTCTTCTGCGTGTACTCTGGATGATAGACGCACCGATAGCTCTGTAATCATGCAGCAGCGAAAACAGGATTTGAGCTTCCAACGGGTACTTGAGCAGGGACCCAGGCTCCCTGACATCAAATTAATTTTCCTCTCTTCGAAAACAAGTTACGTGTGTGTGTGTGTGTGTGTGTGTGTGTTGTTATATATATTTACCATGACCACCCCCTAAGTACTGCCACAGCCACAGCAACAGCCACAACCAATCATATCATTCCCTAGATGGAGCCACTATCCTAAGCTGGGCA
>JAAUXT010030729.1_pt1 | contig 42652 bp, 32 predicted proteins | sample 7278171 | NCBI WGS metagenome assembly JAAUXT01 (sample SAMN14350112, study PRJNA611818) | marine sediment metagenome | isolation source: surface marine sediment (1.8m) | place: French Polynesia: Moorea | collected 2018-08
CCCCCCCCCCCGCGACTCGACTCTGTGTCGCTCAATTGTCTGAAAACTCTTCAATTGGGAAATGACACGGTCGTCTAGTTTGTAAAGATGCACTGTTTTCAGGGCATTCAATGAAAATGTTCCAAGGCCGTTGCTGTCCCTTGAAGGCTTCCGCCTTGGTTTGATGCGTGTGAAAGTTCTTTTTGTGCGGTGACGAATGAAATCGAGATCCTTGTTTTGTATTTCTTTGCAGTTGGTGAACATCGGTTCATCTTACAACTATGGCTCCGAGGACCACGCAGAGTTTTTGTGCGTCGTCTCCAAAGAGTGTCCAAACGTGAAAAATGGTGCTGAGGGCGAGCCCACTGACAAAGCGAAGGTATGTGCTGCCCCAGGGTGGCTGCGACAGTTCAAAGAGTACCCACCTTCTGGTCGTGATTGGACTTCCGTTTCGTTTGATCTCTTGTCTCTCTTTTTGCTCCGTTGTCGATTTGTATTTCAGCAAAGTTTTGCGAGAAAACAACAGATGTTTGTTTGAGGGAAAGTTTTGCGAGAGAACATCAGACTCTTGTTTGAGTGAAAGTTTTGCAAGAAAACAACGAACGCTCATTCGAGTGAAGCCCTGTTCTGTTTGATGATTTTTGTGATAGTTCCACATTTTGTCATGATTTTCTGTCTATAATTTCCTTTCAAGTTTCTGTGCTTTTGAATCTTTCTTTTTCGCTCACGCTTTTCTTTCAACAAGACTTCAGAGATATGAGGTGGAGAAAGGTTTGAAACTGAACTGCATGCTTGATCACACACAAGATAAATACCAATACATGTCCTTGCCTGTTGGCACAAAAGCTGCGGCGTTTCATGGAAGGAACGAACACGAAGTGGAAACACACACACACACACACACACACACACACACACACACACACACACGCACATTTGATTTTGCCCCACAGTTACAATGTGGCACCTTAACCTTTGCACGTCACAACTCAGTTTCATTCTGCGCTTTCAAAGAATGCGCAGCGAAACATTTTCGGTTGAATACGTGTTTGCTGTGGTACGACCACTGACGCAGTGATGCAGCGTGAGTGCTGTGTGACGCAGTGCGAATCGTTACGGCAGTTTCGAACAACTCGTTGCAACTCTTTCCCATACTTGCCATGCAGGTGTTGCAGCAAAAAGGTTCTCGAATGTGACGCCAGCCGTCTAACCCTGCGTCCTGAATGTTCGCCTTTCTACACGACGGTGCGCGTGACTGCTGCGGTGTCGGGGTCCACCCGGTGTCCACTCAGACGGGAGGGAGTCAGCGGGAGGAGCCACGCGACGCACACCCTCGGGTCCATCTCCCCGCCCAGCAAGTTGTGGGAGACATTGCAGCACAGACACGTGCGCAGTCACGCCGTTGTGAGGTGCAAACTGGACTGACGTGTGATACGCTCCGATGCAGTGAGTTGTGGATACCCCACGACTCGCAAGCTCCAACAACACAGTTCGAGGGGAGTGTTGGAGCTGAATCGCGCGCCATCACATGTCGGTCTGGCTTGAGTGACGGTTTGTACAGAAAAGAAACTCGGACCCTAGATTTTCTTGATACAAGGCACAGAAACGACCAGGGTTAAGACTTTGTCACATCTTTCTCGATTTTACTATTGCATCGTATTCATACTTGAGCCTAGTGAACAATGACTGCCAACGTAATGATAATTTTATATTTGTAACATTGCCCGAGAATAGTCAGTTGGAACAGCATTGATCAGTGCAAGTTGGTCCTGCCTATCCCACCGCTCAGATTTTTTTGTTCGCAGCAAATTGTCAACGAACTAACCTGTCCTGAGGCAGCCTGTTAGCGAAGGGGTGGGGTGAAGGAGAGATTCTCAAAATCTTGATGTACCATGCGGACTGTCCAGTGTTCTTGAGAATGTGGTGCTTCACAGTGCTGCGTTTCAGTCTGAGTTGGGGTGTGTTCAGTTGCAGTCGGGAAGGGGTGGGACTGAAAAGTTTCATTTGGTTCTCGTGTCTCAACAAGGTGAAACTGCAACTGCTGTTTTGATTTCGTGGTGATGCAGGACAAACGTGCAGTGACGCACGTGAGGACCACACTTGTTTCATTCCACTTCGCTGCAGAGAAACTGACTCAACTCGGTTCGTGTCTCGCGTTGCTTGTGTGGTTCTTGTTTGCGGAACGCGCGAGTGAATGTCTCAAGAACGCAACTCATGCTAGTCTTTTGCAGAAACAACAAAGAAAACAAAGTAAAGAGAATTGAATGTGTGTCTCATTTGGTGTTGAGAAGCACGGTTTTGTGTTTTTGTAAGATCTTTGTTCTTCTCTCTGGGATTTATGGAATGATCGAGTGTGTGCAGCAGCAGCAGCAAGTCCGCGGAATCTCCGAATCATGTGAACCCGAAACCGGTAGTTGTTGTTGCCAAATACGCAATGTGTTTGTGACTCGCTCCCGTGCTATCAGTATGTCCAGTGTAGAATGCGTGTTTTCGTTTGGGCGGTGTTGCTATATGACTCTATTTTCTCTGCAGATGAAGGAAAAACGTACTTGTAGGGCTGTTTCGGCTTTCTGCACCAGTTTGAAGGAAAAGTCCACAAAAAAATTCGTGTGAATGTCATCAGCAAAGGGCAATGGTCAGTGTTGGAGGATGAGTTGTCCACCTCGTGTGTTTGGATGTTCTTCGCTGTTTCGCGTAAAATTGCGGACGCTGGATACCGGTAGGTTCCGAGGAAAGGTTCGACACGCAAGTTGGCACTTCGAAAGTGCCCAGTGTTTTGTTTCGCGTCCAAGTTGTGGTTGTTCTGTTTGGATGACGAACGCACGTTCGGGACAGTGTGTTGCAATGGGCAGCAAAGGTTGCAGAAAGAGCTTGTGTGAAACAGAAGCGTCCGTGTGTGACAATCAAGCGTTGTGTGCTGCTTCGCAACAGTTGTGCTGGTCGCAACTTTTTTGCCTCTGCGCGCTTTACCTGTCACTGAAATGTAAGTCCTCTTCTTGTGGCGCTGTTACTCTGCAGGTGTTGTACAAAAACGAGCTCTAAGCTCCACATGGTGCGTTTCTTTGTCGTCGTATTTTTTTACCATAATTGAAGCAATAGGTTTTTCTCATGTGTGCGAGATTTATCTGAACACGAGGCGTCTGTTCTTGTCCGAAGCGTTGCAAATACCCGTGTACCGGTATGTACCCTTCTGGTACTTGCGCAGTGCCCAAACTCGCTGGTTGTGATGTTAGCGCGAACGTGACGTGAAAAACGAAAAGGAAAACTGGTAGATCTCAACTTTTAGAACAAATTGCACGGGTGCTTGTTGGCCAAGAGCCTTGCGACATGGGGCAGTGTTCAGGCTGGCAAAGTGAAGTTCGATTGTAGAGTTCAGTTTAACCTCCAACCAGTCATTGCAGTTCCAGTCATCTGTGTCTCAGTGTGAGCAAAACCTCGCTGCAACGCTGAACGAAATTCCTGTGCTTCGAATCGTGGCCGATTTCGTATCTGATGCTGTCTGGTCGAGTTTGTTTGAGTTCACCGCGCGCAAATTGCAGTTCGTGGTGTGGGGCCATTGTGTGATCATCGCTGCCCTCGAAGGGGCGACCACTTCACGATCCTTCTTTCGAGAAGTCACATTCTGAGTTTGGTTCGGGAGAGGAAGGAGCGAGTGCGTTATTCTGCGTGTAGTACGAGTACGTGACATCATCAGTGTTGTTTTTCGTCTCGTCTGCCTCATGTAAACGCTCCGTCGAAAGTGTCCTACTGTGTCCGTTATTGTAAAGAGAAATACATTTAAAACAGTAGTTTGTCTCCTTGTTCAAGTTGCGACAGTTCATTGGATTGCACGCTGGATCAGGCAGAAACTATTCAAATAGCCAACTGAATCTAGAGCAGGAAACCAAGTCACAGTGAAAATGGTCTTCACCGCGGGTCGTGCACGTCCCTGTCCATCCAAAATGACCACTTGCGGGTTTTGTGATGTGACACGGCACGCATGCGTGTACAGTCAGTCCCACAACCGTTCGTAGTCTACGTGTGCGTGATACTTGACCTCAGCAGTGTCGTGACACCAGGGCGTTTTGTTTGGAAGAACGGGGATTCAACGCTTACACACCGCGAACATAAAGCGTTCATCCGTCAAAACGAATTTGACTGATTAAAACTTTGGAAAGGACAGACAGAAATGGACCGTATCGTGTGTGCAGGCAAATTTGGTTCAAAATAACCACAAGTGGACTGATTTTTATTTTGCTCAAAGCAAATCTTTTTAATACACGAGAAGTCTTGTGAAAAGTGGTGAAATGCTTTTAGTGATACAATGTCCAGTACATTTACATGTGGCAGACTAATTTACAGTGAAAACAACTGGAGGTGACTGCAACACATCGACACTACTTCATCAGTTCAGTTCCAATTTCATCATGATTCGAGAGCAAATCACGATCAGTCTCACGTCAGGAGAACAATGAAAGCACTTCCACAAAGTTGTGTGTTCACATGCATGCAGGTTCATCTGTTGTCATGCGTCCGCATTCCTGGAGGATTATCCATCACAAACAGTGCCACGCCCTCCCGCCGGTTGCCCGAGCAACGCTACAGGACACTGGTATCAGATTCGCACTTGATAAAAATGCATTTCGTATTCAAAAACGTCTATCATTCCGTTTGCAGTGACCTGTGATCAACGCTTACAGTTGGCAGATTGGATCGTTAGAAAATTCAGCAGTATCAAGAAGGCACTTTGTACAGATTGGCAACATTTTCCCACCCGCACCCTTGAAATTTTCCATTCGAGCCACAGCGATTCCAGCTGGTCACAACGACCTTTTCTTCGAAGTGGAGTACACTCGGGTTTGGCAACACGAATCTCACGAAAAACATGTAATACTGGTCTGTTCCCAAAAAGATCTAGTTTTGTTGAAACTTTCGGTGATTGAACAATTAAAATTGCCTTGTCACTTCTTTGTTACACTGTTGTGTTCGTCATATTTTTCACTGCTTTGGCATCAATTCCCGAGGAAGATAACATTGTCAAAGGAGAGTCACGTTTTGAATTGCTGTCAACATTACTGCAGACTGCAAATGCAACAAATGAGAGAGTACACAAGCACAAACGTCAAAATTCACACAGACGCAGCAAATCAAACCAGCAAAACGAATCGGATGCACTCATGCGCAGTGATTTGAGCAAGTAACGTCAGGTGGTTGGAGTGAAGTTGGTGTTTATGATTGTACTCTGTACACGAAAGCATGCTGCTTGGTCCAAATTGGAATTTTTTCTCGTGCAGTTACACGTCGCTTTCGTAGGACGCCAGCTGCGGAAAGAGTGAAGAAATCTGTTGGTTGGTTCGCTTGCATCTCTCAAAACACGTTTCGTGTCAGAACATCTCGCTGTCGCGCAGTTGGAAACTTTGTGACATCTGCCTTGCGTAGCCAAAGATATGATGTGAGATTTGACCATGAGTGTGGGATACACAACCTTACGTACAACTCACGATGTTGGAATGTTGGACACAAACACGAGGATTCTGCTGGTCACGTCCCTCTCTCTTCAAAATATCTTTGACAAGAAATTCCGAACGACACACTGTTGGAAAAGTGTTGACACACACAAAAGACTAAATGTATCCGGGTTCAATCGGCCACGGTCCCCTTGACATTCTCTCGTCTTGACATCAACATTTCAAATCAACCAACTGCTCTGCAAGGAGACCGGTTGCGAACAAAACAGAATACTGAAAAACGAATGGTTCACTCACAGGAAACAATTTGTCGCTACGTTGCATAAAACAACAAAACACAACAGAAAAATGTTTGTGCACAGCAAATCAAAGTGTTGTAAATACGCATTGTACAATTCAACTCTCCTATGAGAACGACAAACTCGCAACTCACACTTTGTGAATGATGCGTGATGTCTTGTTCGAGAAAGTCAGCAAGTGGCACTCGAGTCTCCATCTGGTGCACACAAAAGACGCAGCGTTTAGGTCTGAAAGAGGCGGACACGCCAGGCGTCCACGACACAAGGCACTACGTTCCGAGAACAATTCGACAACGTTCACCTACAAACAGCTGTGGATCCCAACGGCACCACTTGCCAAATTTCCCTGCAAACCACCAGTCAATGACACAGCGCGCACTGTACAGTCTGTTGGGTTGGGTTGAAGATTACTGTGAAGCAATAAAGCGATGATTTTATCGCTGACATGTTAGTGTCAAATCTCTTCTCTGGAATGAAGCACAAACAGAAAACAAACAAAAACAATGGAAAGCCACACCTTTAAAAACAAGAAAGTTGATCCCTTTTTTTCAGAATAATACACCGGGGGATGCAACTTTCAGTCTCAACAGGTTTTGGAATATTTTCTTTTTTTCGTAAAAATTATACATCTGTGTGCCTGTTGCTCTATCTATCTGCCTACCAACCTTCTAGTGCCTAAAATTAAATATCTTCAACTTCCTATCACCTACGAAAACTCATCATTGATTCCCACAAGGTAATTAATTTCTGTAGGTTTCTGTTGCATGTTTTGGAATTACTGAATTGTTCAAATTTGAAATTTGCTCTTCAGTGAAAGAATGACACAAGCAATTCTGAGGGAATGTTCACACTAAAAAATCTGTTTTCTGTTCCCAAGTCTTTGGACTTCCCGCTTTTCCCCACAATCCAACTCTTCTGACAAGTGCGACGAACTGCGCTGGCAACAATCTGTGGCCATCAGCAACGGTATTCGCGATCGCCACGCGTACAACACTGGATTGTACGAAACTCCGTGAAAAGTCCAACGAAATAGTGACCTGCACCAACTGGATGTCCACCTGCCAACTGTCACAATCCGTCCGCGAGCAAAACCAAGGACAACTTCACATCCGCGGGACGTTCGATCGAGGCGTTGATCCCGATTTCTCTGATTCTGTATTGGTCATCATGAGCGAATGAGGAGAACACGTTCGACTTTTGAAGTCACTTGCAGCAAAACGCCATTGTGGCCAGATTATTTTTTTGCACTGGTGAAAACAACTGAAGAAGCCACCAGGAGCACTCGAATCCCCGGTCACACCGTGCCTGCACGCGTGTGTCTGCATCGCCCACAATCGTGCTCGGAATTTCGGACACGGACACGCGTGCGGACACGGTGTGCGGCGGGGATCGCACAGGTTTAACAGCTTCGCGTTACGTTGAGCTTCAATCATTTGAGACAAAACCAGCAATTTATGCTACAATTTCAATATTTTGGTTTCTCATACTTTTGTTGCCAAATTATAGCATAAACCGCTTTCTACAGGAATAGTACAAATGGAATAAAACCACGTCGCTCAAGCCGCCACAGGCAACTCACAGAAACGCAGTGGTAGATACGTGTGAACGTGAGGTCAGCGAGGCCGCACCCTTTATCGACGGACTGAGCTGGAAGGAAACGGTTTTGAGAAATTCAGCTGCAATAGGTGCTCCTGCCCGGTGGAATGCTTTCAAAATGTGAGGCTTGAACTTGAAAGAGGCGGATCATCAAGCGACTGTGGGAAACATGTTTTGAACTCTCGTACTCATCCCAATATTTACAGAAAGATCAGAAAGTGAGGACCGGCACACTTGGAAAATTCAGACGGAACCCTGTGGACACGAGAGAGACGAGCTGGAAGTGAGACAGATGCAGATGCAGCCACATGCACCAAGAATCGTCACCGTCCTTTCAATTGAACGAAACATTTCGCACTTCCATTCATTTCTGTGTGGGCAATGACGACGCAACTCAGTGAACACGCAACGGAGATCTGTGAAGTGATGGAAGGGGAGGAGCCTGCACTTCTGTGAGTTGACAGTCGCGACTTGAACTCGAGCTGGTATGTAACGTTTCTTTCGGGTCACACGTTCACCTTTCGCCTGATTCGTCAAAGTCTACGCATGTCACGAATCAATCAAACCAAACTGTTGGAACAAATAATATCAATAATCCCCTCGCACAAAGGAGCCACAACAGAATGTTCGAACAGATGCGTCGCGCGGCAGTTTCACACTATTTACAGCAAAAGCAATTCAGGTTTGTACATCAGCACAAGTTTTCCGACTCCAACAAGGTTCAATCAACCTGTTCACTAGTTACATTCTGGTTTTCAAATGCATTTCTTTACTCAGAGCAAGATTAAGGCAGTAATTTAACGAGTACATTATCGAGAACACTGTCGATTCAGTCAGTTTTTTCTCTCTTGTTTTTCAAACACAGTTCTTCGGACACGGACAGGAAGGACAAAGGATGACGAACGCAGGTTTGCGGAGTGAGCAGCTGCAAAATGTGGCCTCTTGTGCCAGTGAATGATATGCATTTTGTGCATAATTATCATTTAGGCGAAGGCATTTCATAAGAATTTTGTGCTCGAGAACGGTTAGCACCAGAGGCTCGTCCCTACACCGCATCATATTGCACTTCAAATGCATCAATCGTAGAAAAGAAAGCACAATGCGTCATTCTTCACGTGAGCTGCATAAAAACTCGAAAGACTGCTGCACGGTCGACGTTCACTCACGACTTGGTGGTGGAGAGCTCCATGGGCTTCTCGAACGGGTTGTCGAGGTTCAGATCGGACGCCTGGTACAGGTCCGACTCGTCCATGTTGAACAGGTCGAGCACATCCTGCGGTTTCGGCGTCAGGATCGGGTCCGCAGTGTTGAACGACACGGGCGCGTTGGCCGAGAGCGGCGTCAGGCCGGCTGACGGCGTCATCACGTCCAGCCAATCAGAGACGTCCATGTTCATACTGGTCGGGTCGCCCAGATCATCACTCAGTCCCAGCACGGCCAGGTTCGGTTCGGAGCCATGCACCGACCCACCACCCCCGACGCCTCCACTGCTGTGAGCACCGCCCGACACCGAAGTCCCAGGTAAGTGGAGGAAATCCTTGGAAGTGCCTGCTTTGTCCTGCAGGGAGAAGGCGCCTGGGTTGTCCAGAAGATAATCGAACGTGCTCATACTCGTGTCCGAGTCTGACCATTCCATCGAGATGAAGGGCAGGTCGGGTAGGTTGCCTGGCAACGGGTCGCTAAGGTTCGTGTCTGTCAGTGTTGAAGGACTCAGCGCGTTGTACATTGTGTGCGGCGCCACTGACGTGTTTATGACGAGCGGTGGCTGTTTCTTGGCGTCACCACTACCGACGCTGTGCGGTGACGGCGCCGCCAAAGTGGTGGCCGTCGCCGGCGGCTCTGGGGACGGCGAGATGAGCGGAGACAGCGAGAAGGGGTCGGGCGACGCCGGCGTCGACACGTGCGACGCCACCGGTGCCTGGAACGACGGCGTCCCACTCGCAGAGGCGGCGCTGGTCCTCGGCGTCGGCGGCGGCTCCTGCGCCGCGCTCGGCGGCAACTCTGAAAACACAAACGCAGAAGTTGGAGAGCAACTCGAAAGAAAGACTTGCTCAAGTGTGGGGCGCAACGCGGTCGTCTAACGAAAAAATAACGACCCGAAGAAAGCATGAAAACATAGCCGCCTTCCCCCAGCCACACTTTATTTCTTTTTCAGCAAAACCCAGGCTTGCAAAAATCTAGGTTTGCACTTTGCGACGGTCACACCTCCATGATGCACCCGCCCACAATGCAAGAAAGGTTCATCCACTTCGTGGCAATCCGACACCAGGGTTCAACCTCCTTCCACTCGTACACAGCGAGCTTCGTCTACCCGTGACATTTCTGCACTTTGTTTACGACTGATCAAGCTGTTCGTCTGAACGATGAAAGCAACGCCAACTGTCTTCGAACTGGACCATTGCAACAAGTTATGATCTGAACAAGAAATGCTGATGTTCCGCAACCAAGAAGTGAGAGATTTGCCAAAGTAGCAGGGAAAAGTTTGGTCAGAACTTGCACTGAGAAACGTTTCGCGATGCAAAATATTCCTGATCAACTGAATTTTCCAGTTGTGTCAGGAAAACCTCAAGGCACAGAACTGTGGACCTTGGACAAATCTCTCGGGCCCGCAGAAATCCCGAGACCAAATAATGTTGCACCTCAACCGAATGTGTTTCATCATTCAAACAAGACAAATCAGTTGGGATGACTGACTCGGCAAAGAAGGTCAATTAATGTTCCAACCATGTCCTCGCTCTTCAGCCAAAGCTGAGAAATGAAAAACACTTTTCGGAACATCAAAACACTCTTCTTTTCACAACAAAACTACATTGAACTCCGCAGCTCTCGCTCGAGATTGTTTTGCCTTGGAAAATTCACGACTTTGACTGGATAAATAGAACGCCCAAGTTGTTGTTGCTTTGAAGTTGTTGAGAATACTTCTCAGCCTGATCTTTGACTTCGGCAGCCTACCGGGAAACCAGATCGTGTCAATGCGAGCGCAACCTCCACTGCTCAGCGGGCCCGAGTTTCTGGGTTCTCGCATATCCACAGCACATCCGCAGTTGAAATCTCCACGCACCAGACAATAGTTTACGAGACTGGGGGACTTGTGCCAGGTCAAAAGGCCCTGACACAAGTTGCAGCGATCATCCAGAAACCAGGCCCTGCAGGAACTGAACGCTTTTTCCTATTGCTCAGAGAAACTTTCTGGGTGTTTTTCCTCGATCGACAGCAAAAGGGAGGCAAAAGGGACGTGGGTCTCGGAACACGTGTGGTTGATCACTCAAACCAAAAGTCCGTTTCTCTGACTGGCAAGGAGCCGCTTGTGTTTCATAATCACTGAAACGTCAATACTGGTTATTTAGACTGCTGTTTCTGGGAACTATTACCTGGCAAGAAGTGGGGCATACCTTTCAGGGTATAAATCTATCACGCGGCTTGGTGTGGCCTGACCTGTGGCCCTTACTCGTGCTGTTGTTGCGTTAAAAGCGGCTTCTCAGTTGTCACCCGATTTTTCTTCCGCTTTTTCTCTCAAAATGCTTCCGTCTGTCTCGCTGCCAGACCTGAATTAGTTCCTACCAGTTTCAAAGACGAGAAACCTTTATGTAAGAAGTTTGTAATTTGTAACGCTTCTGAGACGTTGTCTGTCTGTGTTCTGGCGTGTACTTCTCTTCAGTTTTCGTCCGCTCCCGTATCCAACAGGAGTTATTCTGTGGGGAATGCACTCTCTGCAGCTCATCGCGATACATTTGCATTTTTGGCGCTCGTGCCTTGGTCACTGGATCTGTTCAGATCAAAGATGAACTTGATGGAGATATGCGGTCTGCATTTCTCCCTTCGCACTTCGATCTGGTATCCACTCACCCCTGGGGCAGCTATTTATTTTTCATCGTTGTTTCCTGGCGGTTTCTTCTCTTTCTCTTTTCTGCGCTGCATGAAAAGTGAAGAAACCGAAGCTCCTTGGGAACATTTGCCTGTCTGATCCCACCTATCAGCGAGATGTTGGGAACCAACAAAATGCAACACAGATTGCTTGCCCTTGTCCAGTTTGGGCATTGCAGGATAGTCCGTATCCCAAAAGTTACAACATCAACCTCCGGCCCCAAAAAATACAAGATGTTTGTGACACTGATGTGTTTTGTGACTTTTATGCGAAGACCCTGGTGAGTTTTTTTCACTGTTTCAGCTTCAAAGACAATGATCCAGGGAAACCAGACCAACACAAAAATGTAAGAATGCGTTCAGTTCCATCTCTGCAATATACAATGCTCTTTAGCTGGAGATGCAAGAAGTCAAAACAATAAGGCAGTGATCATCATCTGTTTCACAACAAAAACGCAGGCCGCCTCACGTGAGCGTGTTTTCCAATCAGCTGAGCGGTTCGTCGGCATAACTCATCATTCCGGGTCAGTCCGGAGGCCTCGCGGAGACGGGGTCGGGGAGGGAGACTCGAGCGCCCGGGAGCGGCCAACCAACGAAATGCTTCAACGAGTACCCATCAGTGAGGTGATCAGCTGAGATCATTCATCTTGCAGTTCCCTCCACACTGGCAAAAACGTCTCCTAATTTTGCGCCGAACATCGCGAGCCCTCTGATTCTCAAGCTGGTTTCCTCGTCCAGCGCCTTCAATTCATGCTCAACATACTCGATCCAGGAGGTTCACTTGAAAGGACCTTGGCGTCTCGAACATAAGACACAGCCACAGAAACTTCAGACTGTGTGGAAAACAGCAGGACGAGCTTTGTTTTCCCTATTTTCTCAGAGTGCAGAAGAAGCTGCAGCAGCAGGAAGCAGCGGAGATCCTGTGAGGCAGAGAATGCATCAAAGCCTCGCTGTCTCCACTTTATCTGCGCTCGTTTCCGCTTCTCAGCAGCCCACTCGTGCTGTCAGCTCGCAATGCAGAAACCAACCACGCAATTATTTCCTCTGATACGCGCTGTATCCGGCAGGGCGGGATCAAAATTTCGAATCTGGACACGCCGGATCACTCCTCAATGCAGATGACGATTCCAGAACTGAAAGCGCAGGTGCAAGTTTTTCTGTTTCGAATTGGAGAAAAAGAAAATCAAGTCGAACGCTACCAGACGCCACAATTTGGTTCAGAGGCCCCGAGGCTGTTCCGAACCGGACCCCTGATGACGGCACTTCAGTTCCTTCATTCCCACGCATCTTTCTCGTTATTAATCTGCTTATCGCCAACATTCCAGAGTAAAAAGCCCCACGATTCTGTTTCAAAGCAGCGCATGTTTCAAAGTCCACACATTCGCTGCGCGCAGAGCGCCGCCAGGTGCTCACTTCAACCGGCGCTGCGGTTACTGATGAGGACAACTGCGAGGACAGCCGACTTCCAAACATTCCCGACCAACATTAGCGCGGCTTTGATAGACCCCGAGAAATGTGTTAAATCGCTTTGTGGCTCGGCCAGACGGACCACCTCCTGACCTCAACCCAGGCTGCGCGTGCGGCTGGTCAAGACGCGCGTGCGCAGGCAGCCTGTGGTCAGTCGCGTGTCGATACAAGTAAACTCAGACAGGAAAAACAAAAATCTGACTGAATGTCCATTCAGGAAATCGATCCAAACTCCAGGACAAAATCCGTGCATTAGAGGAACAATATGACAATGGAGATCCTTTCTGGAAACCTTCACTTCAAGCTATCAAAGCTGTGTCCGACAATACCCCAACATCCACTGCTTCGGAGAGATGACAATCATCGGGAAATGCGGTCTGAGATTTTCTCTGTGCAGTGTATCCGTCAGCATTTCTGTGGTGTCCTGCACTCCCGTCGCCATCAGATAGAGCAGGTGGACCACGTCATCGCAGCCTCGGCTCCCAGATCCGGGCCAATCTGATTCAGTCTGAGGCGCGGACACTGGATCGAGGAATCAAAGGTGAAGTCTGTCGCTGTCCATCAATTCCCTTCATTTGTCTCGGTTATCACACCCGCCCCGGCAAATGGTCGGGGTCAGGGCAGCCCGATCCTCCAGGCATCTCTGTTTACATTCTGGCAGCATGAAATTATAATGACTTCACACCGATACGGGTCAGATTGTGCGTCGAGATGCAGCTGGGTGCCATGCACCTTCGCTGCAAATGTCGGGTTAAAAAGTGGAATGGGGATTGTCGGTGGTGGCCCCATCGATACACACTGTACAGCCTCCGTGCTTGACGAAATAGTTTTGCAAGCCCTGCTTACGCAATTACCTCCCGAACGAATAACTTATCAGGGATGAAAAACAAGCACTTTTTCACCAGTTTACGCAGAAAACCAAGCCCAGGCATTGGTAATCACCATAACTTCCAGTCGTAATTTTGTCTACACAGTGTCAAAAGTTAAATCATTGTTAAAAAGGAATTTTGTACTCCAGTGTAAAAACAAACTCCATCCTTCTTGGATGTCTTCCTCACTGCTGGAAAGTATGTTGTTGACCTTTCCGAAGCAGCAACGTTGTATTCTTCAGTGTGTCCGCGAACAAAAACGCTGAGAAATCCATAAGTCACACGTGCCCTGAAAACAAGTGAAGACGAACAGTCCTTACGTGCCAATGTTGTGGCTACCGAAATGGAAATCTGCTCAGCTGTTCATTTCATTCAGTTCTGTCTTACTTGCGAAACAATAACGAAACAAAAAACGGAATGTCATTCTGGATTGAGATATCACAAGAGCGTGTCATTCTTCAACAGCAACAGCAGATCCAGTTTTTCCGAACCAAGTCAGTCCCAGGGATCCACACGAAACTCCAATGGGCCCACGCCACCACGAGAAGGAAATTAAGATCCGTTTCACGGCGGACACACCCGCGCCAGCGGCAGGACTGAACTCAATTTGCAGCACAAGTGAACTGGGTGAATAATCAAAGCATCTCATTCATGATCTTCTCTTCTGATGCGTCGACTTTCCTTGTTGACTTTGCGCCCAGGATTTACGTCTCGTCAGCTGTAGACAGCCGATACAATGTCGACCTGGCAAATTACAATTCTGACGTGGTGGTGTTTTTTCCTCTTCGGTGAGGTCTCGTATTTACCCGGTTCACTCGCAGCACAATTATTCTTCGTCACGCACACAGACCTCACCGCTCGCTGCTCGCTGGTGTTTCGTTCATTTTCTGTCTCTTTTCAAATGACACTGATAACACAATCACACCAAGCGACAGTGATTTGCGATTTCCCGACGATTCAGATATATCTGCGCTGAACAAGTTGTTGGAGAAACAAGGGTGTAGGTTCAACAACGACCTAGCTTGGCATCGTTGCCTTCCGACACGTCTGGGGAAACTGAACCACTTCGGCAGGGAGAGGACCGGACTTTCGCAGTGATTTACTTGCATCCGTCTTCTCAATCGGATGAAAGCTCCGATCAACTGGGCGTGACTTTCTGGGTCGATCTCAACATTTGAATCTGGTCCAGATCCTTGAGTAAGAAGATCCCACCTGTCATCCCACTTTTATTCATTTTCACGGGCCCATAAATCCAAATTTCGTCTGCATCCCCAACTTCGTCAACACTCTGCGGTGCAAACACACCGAACGAAAACACCACCCACGGAAAAAAAAGAAGAAGTAAACTACCAGTTCTTGCTGTCAAAGGCGAGCGAACAAAAGAACCAAGACACTTGATGTGATGTGGAGATTTCAACTGACAAAATAGAACACCAAACATTTCGAGGGAAATCGTTTCAAACTGACTGCAGGGGTTTACCTTTGTCTGGTGAAAAGTAAATGAACCAATCGCAAAAAAACTCAAACTGCCGCGGATTTCTATCTACACACCTTTTAACTTGGCATCAAAGAGCATATTTCCCTCATCTCGGGAGGGAATAACGTTGCCGAAGGAGGCCAAGTAATCTCCATACATCAAACTGGTCATCATAAAGCAGGCCCGACTTCCATCGGAGGTAAACTAGAACCAGCCCTCATCGCCCAGTTTAATCCTTTCCCATGGACGTTTATGAGCGTTGTGCGTCATAATCGCCTCGGCCAACTGCAACTTGTTCGTTTCTTTACGATAGCTTTTCATCACCAAGACGGATGAAGACACATCAACCCTGGATTCGTCCATTCCCAACCCCACATACCACTGATTTTTCGTGCCGTTTTCCGCGAAATTTCGCAACAGCCATAACTACGTCAGTCCAAGTGATAAGCAATACTTGCGACGGCCTAAAAACACCTATTTATTATGTATTACTGACGTTTAAAGAAGATACCACTTGTTGCTAGCAATGTATGCCACCTGATGACATTTCAAGGCTGCGCTCTACCCGAGGCAGTTTTCTTCCTCCTGCAACACACTTTTTTCTTCATGGCCCAGGGCTCGCAATCGGCCTCTGCTGCGCTCCGGCATGTCTGGGTCTCCCAAAATACCCTGCTTTCCATCACAGCAACCCAAACTGTCCCAAAACTCATTTGCTTGTCACTTTTTATCAATGCGTCCCCGGCATTTCTCCCCAGTTGTGTCGGAGCCTGAAACGAACGGGCCCGGAAGTCGCCCTGTCATTCACAACCGATTTTGCGCAAACACCACGCGAAGAAATTAATCGGCAGTCAATAGCAATTACCCCAGCTTCGTCTTCTCTCCCCATCTGCAGGGGTAAATGAGTGCAGACCTAAAATCTGACGAAATCTCGGCCGAATGTCTGACACCGATGGCGTAAACCACCGATGTAAAAAATGTATCGCAATCTCTGCAGTAAACAAGATGATTGAGTTCAGAAAAAGTGTTCTTCCGGACAGTCAACGCACTTCAAGCAAGGATAAGACGCAGCGCACGACAGTCCAAAATGTCAAGATGTTGAAGGCAAAGCTGGGGCTGCGCACTGCAACTCTCCCAACACCTCACCTTAGACCCCGGTGTCATCGCGCAGCTGCTCTCAACCCATCTTCACATTGGGTTTTGTTCTTTCAAACGGTGAAATATCGCATTTGAGCCTTGTTCAAAAAAATGATCCCATGAAAAGAAGCTTTCGAAAAATGTTGCACTGCATTTCGCAGCGCAACACACTGTTTGTCACCCGTTGTCGTAACTCAGCGAATGTCCCGTCCCTCCCCGACTCACCTCCGGCGCGGATGAGGATCTCCAGCACGTCGTCCATCGCGTCCGACTTGAGCGAATCGGGCGACGCGACGCCACCGGGGCTCCCGCCAGCGCCGCCGCCGCCGCCCGCCTTCCCGGCGCCGCCGTCCGACGTCAGCACATTCTGAAGCGAACAAACTTGCATGTTGCTGTGGTCTGGTCCGTTTCGCACTGACTGCGTCCGGATGGAGCAGACGCAGCGTGCATGACACATTCGTGTGAATTCCAGCCCCGAACCCAAGTCCACCAGGGGGCAATTTCTGCAGCAACTGACAAAGCCAGACTGGATTAGGTTGCCAGACCAATGCAGCACAACATCGCACAACGAACCTGTCTGTTCTTGATGGCCTCGTCGTACTTGGGCGGGTCTTTGGACGGCTGCTGCTGTTGTTGCTGCTGCTGCTGCTGGGACGGCGCGCCGAAGAACGGGTTGGTGGAGGTGCGGTGCAGCTTGTTGATGGTCACCGGGGAGCTGGGCACCGAGGACGCGCGGCTGCAACAGAGCAAGAGTGGACGTCAGAAAAGGTGCTGAATGAAAATACCTTGATCATTGAATGTTTCTGTTTTTGCGCAGTGGTAAATCAGGTGCGCAATAACACAGCATGGATGGTACTTTCTTCGCATGGGAGTTATGCTCACGACCATATCCACAACATTTCCCCAAAGAACAGCAGAAACGGTTTGGGCGTCCGCGAAGTCCGGAAACTTGCTGTCTGGCGAGACAGGACACAAATGAAGCCTCCCCGTGAGGCAATCAAACGTCTGGACAGAAAACCACCTGACGACGTGGGAATGACCACCTGATAAAGGTCTGCACGTCCAGACTGACACATTTTAGACTCGTAACCTTTTCTTCGAGAAGAGTCTTTCTAACTGCAAAGAAAATCATCACTGCCAGTTCCCATTTGCTGGATCCTGGCCAAATGCCTTTCATTAGAAATCAGTGATCTAACGAGAAAAAATCTCCCTTCAACTCGCAGGTCGGGCAAAGGTAGGCATCAACCTTGAATTATCAAATCCGACACTTCGGAGTATGTTTCTGTGTCTGCAGAGAAAGAAGTCGGGCAACCACTTCTTCGCCTTGAAGCAGGTCACATCTTCTTTGAAGAGTTTCTGAAATTCACACACCCAGGGAACAAGCACAACAAAAATTATATCCGAGGTTTTTCCCCCCTGACCCTCACTTCAAATTGATCTGTGTATTTCAACATATGTCAGGTGAAGGGAAGAGAGAAATACCAAAGGTCTAAGTTTGGGTCGGAACACGTATAAATGTAACTACTCATTACCGCGCATTTATTTACGAGTCTTCCGCCAGCCATACACCATAACACCTTGTCGGACCGCATTACGTGAGTTTTTCTCCCACTCTTCCACTTTCTTTTTCTTTTTTTCATCACAGAGGCACACAGAACACAATCTCTTGAAATAATGGCAGACGCCACGTTTATCAACTCGTAAACTAAAAGTCTTGCAATACTCCAAATTATCGTGAGGGTTGGTAAGCCCTGTCAAAACGGCCAAAGCAACGACACAACAAAACGGTTGTCGTCTGCACTTTCGAGTGGACACTTCGAAGAGTTTTTGACAACTAATCTATTCCTGGGTCGTGCCACAAAACTACCGACAACTTTAAGTTACCACGCAGGTTGGTTCTCTAAGAATCTCAAGTAATTGCGCAAACGAGATCTTCCAAGGCTGATTGCTCAACTTCAAACTACAACTGCAAACAGCAGGTTCATCGTGGCAACCCGCCCTGGATACCTGACGGGAACCAAGCCGCACTCGCCACTCCGCGTCTGGAGCAGTCCAAAAAGGTCACTCATTTCATTCTCAATATGTTCGCAGGTGAGGTAAATCTCAATCTTTCGCACACTTTCGAGTCTAAAGATCAACAAAGACGCTTTACTGCACAGAGATTTTGTATCTTTTAGCAAAAAGAAGGCACCTAAAATGCCCACGACGACACCTAGAGAGGAGAGGCTTCACCCCGGCTCTTGTAGAGTTCACCCGCATTCCTCGATCTGCCCCCGGATACAAAGGCCGTACTGAGAGGCGGACGAATGGATCTCGCGACCCTGGCTCAGGTGTGTCAGCGCGACTACTTGCGATACACTTGGAGGTTTTCGCTTCTTCACAGACGAGCTTTTACATCTCATTCATAAATCATGCCTCAGCTCCGCAGCAGCAAACAAACACATATTGCTTTTTTCTCCATTGTCAGAGAAACTGATGTTTTTGCCAGATCTGTGTTTGCGCAATCCGGAGAAAAGTTCAACGCCACCAAAGCATTCAGATGCAAAGATTTCTTCCACGCAAGTATATCAGCTGATCACTCACTTAATCCCGCAAATCTTCATTTCCACCCGCTTCGAGTGACCCAAGTGCACCTGCTACAGATGGCCCAGGCCAAATCTCAGGAAAATCCAGACGATTCAAACGCCAAGAGGAAAAAAGCAACGGCGTGGATCGTATTTTATCGTTAAAGTCACCGCCCCAGACCACACCAGGCGATTTAGAGACCTCGCCTATCAACTGCTGAATAATTCTTTCATTCCCACCATGCAGCGCTTATCTTGGGTTCCGGGTCCCATTTCGCTCGCTACATGCTTCACGACTCTTCACAAAAAAAGAAAAAAGCTCACGTCTCATTGCACTGGCTACAAGACGCTCGTACATAGTCTCCTGCAATCAGCTGTGCTGGAGAAACGACCAACCACCCCAGATCCGGGAATCCTTTTACTTGCGCGATGACGGGCAAGACCCAAACTGTCCGACAAAAATGCAACTTTGAGCCAGCAACCTCACTGCAACAACCTTGCATTTCACAGTTGCGTCAAGGTAGCTGTAATTTGCCGGGCTTTACGAGGGTGTTTATTGGCTCCCATCCACGTCGTCTGGGCTCCGATCCCGACGCGATGAGAGACGCGATAACGCAAAGCGAAAAATACGCTCGTTATTTCGCAAATTCTGCACTTTCAATTTCAAAGCTGTCCACCTTCCAGATGAGATCTGGATCAGTCAGACCAAATCAACTGTTTATGTTTCTGCGTTGACTTGTTCGTAACAGGGTCACTGATGGCTGAGTGAATCAAAGGAACCCCCCACCCCACCCCTCACGAAGGTGTTTGTCCAAAACGACTCCAAAGCGCGAAAGCACACAGAAAAGGTCCGCGTTGAGCAAAGCCACGAAGATCCCACCTTTTGTGAGTTCAGAAGCACACCAAACACCCTCCACTCAGTCTGTGGTTGGGATGAAAATATTGCTACAAGACGCGTCGGAGTTTTTGCGCTCGAGGCCTCCCAGGTCAGCGCCTGTGGGGTCTGCGGGGTCTGTTCCTGCGCTTCACAACAACGCCGCTATCTGGCGCGTTATCAGCGCCGCATCACGCGATAGGAGGCGCAACGCTGAGCCCTGCCGACCACTGCCGAGCACAAAAAAGCGCTGACCCGCCAGATCCGCCCAGAGATCTCGTTGGAATTCAAAACAAAGGCGCATCGCTCGTGTTTTTACAGTCAGAGGTAAGGTCTGCAACGTCAAGATTTCAGTCTTCGCATATCGAAGGAAGAAATCAAAATATTAGGTTGTTTGGTGGTGCTGAGAAAAAAAGAAAGCTGTTGCGTGTTTTTATGGTAGCTAACGCTCAGACTGATTTTTCACGGTTGCAACTTCAGCCGAGAAAGTAACCGCTGCCCGAGATTTCTGGGGCAACGCTTCTTTCATTTCTTTTTTCGAGGCGACTTCTGTTTGTCTGGTTTTGACAATAAATAAGCAGAAGTTTTCTCCGTATGCAGCTGTTCGCTTCAGGTCCACGGCACACAGCTCGCACTTGGAGTCTTCACAAATAAAATCTGCAACCGATTCTTTTCGTACAACTTTCAATGCAATCAAAGGGAACCACTCCTAATGCAGGTTCTTGCCTCCACAACTCAATGGGGACGTGATAAATTGATTCCACTCTTCGTAGGAACAACGGAGTGATCCAGGAATCTATCAATCTCCAGGTTCTGACCTTCAAAACACATTTTGAGCCTCCGGAACAACTCCTCTCCGCGGTATCAACGTTCCTGTTTCAAACGCGGCAGGAGGAGGCTGCATCTGAAATAATAATTACACTAATCGCAGCGCGGTGCAGCCACGCGCAAACCCAGCTCCTCGGAATGGTAGGAATCCGTATCTGCGCAATCCGTATCCGCGGATAAAATCGACCGACCCTGCAGGGCGGAGCGTGTGTCCCAGGGCTTCAATCTCGACCCCTCGATCACACAGCAGTGTCTGTCACTTCCTGTGGTTCTCCAGGGGACGGACTGCTCACTGCATCACAAACGGAGGACGCCAACGGGAACACGGGAATCGGGTTGAACCCTGGTCTACCCAAGAGCAGCAGGTGAAGACAACTCAGCACTCTCAATTTTTAACCAATTGTGTGCACTCGAGGTTTCAATCTGGAGGGCACGGGAGGCAGCATCAATCCCAGAAGGAACCGAGCGCAAAATGAAACACACAAGGGAAGACGAAGGCGTCTTCTGTCTGCGGCAACGGAAACATAAATATGATTTCAGCGGCGGAAGCCAAACAGCAGCTCCGCTATCTCTTTCCGAACATGAACGCTCATTTTATGCTTCATCGTCAACATTTCGTCTTCTTGTTCAGACAAGTTCGATTTCACTTGGCACGAAACTTTCGGTGAAACGCGCCACTGAAAGAACGGGACAAAAGGACAACAAGAGCAAAGTTGTTCGTTTCGTTGCGACGCGCAGATTCACAGCTCCATACACGTTGAAGAACTTCACGTTCCACTCCACCGTTCAGAAAATCGGACTCGCTCTTGTCGAATTAGGCCTTGACTTTTGTAAACCTTGTACACTGCGCCTTGTGCTGCAGGCTGCACCCTCCACGACGTCCGTCCGATCACAGAACCTGCAGTTGGAGTCGCCACACAACAGCAGGTGACCCGTCGTCGCTTTGTGGCGCTGCCGGTGCGTGTGCCTCACCCACGACACCTGACAACATCTTTGTGGTTAAACAGATAACCAGGTTTACAAACAAACACCCATTGTTTTCTGTTATGATCTCCTTAGCAGAACTGAGATCCATCTTGCGAGAGCTTGTTCCTTTTCCCAACAGCTAGATTCTATACCTTTGGCTGGTGAACAACAAAACTGACAAGGCACACGAGTTCCGGGGTGTCTGTTCGAGTTTTCAGACTTTCCCTTTCGCCGGGGAGACCCCCTCCCTCCCAAAACCCCAAACAACGGTGGATGAATTGTAGACGGACAGCAGCATCTGATTGTGTGAGGAATGTACAGACCATCAGCAAGGTAAACTGGCTGACATCATGACAAATGATCAGACGAGAACAATACATTCCGCTTTTTTCGACCGCAGTTGCTGAAAATGATACACCGCCCGATCACGAAATATTGATGTGTTTTCTTCAAGCTCCGTCAAACTGCGCGTTTGGCCTGCGTTTTATTTCTCAGGCAGAACTAATCAGCTGATTTGGGGAAGAACAATATAAATCAGACAAATTTACAACTGCAGGCGGCCACTTTCCCCAGGCGAGGAAACAACAAACTCCCTTCACTCGTATTCGAATGCTGCATTCGAAGCCCGAATCCTGCGTTTGGGCGGGTATTACTTCACGGGTTTTATTCCTGAAGAGACAGGGAGGGAGAGCGATCCTACGTGGAAATTTGCTGGAAACCTGCATCCTTCCATTCCTCGGCACATAAACTGTGTCTATCTCTCAACGCCCCCTTTCCAGTCATTACGTAACGAAGTGCACAGCTGCACACCTAGACATGTTTTCTGCCTGCAACACAGCGCTACGAAATGGACTGCAAAAAGCTTTCCCATTTGATTTATACATTCAAGTTTGCAGGCAACCTCCAGCTACGCAGACAGACCCCGAGGCGAGTATGTTTCATAACATATTGTCAGCTATGTAGGTGCTGAACAGCGCAAACTTAATTAATCCTGGTGACCTTTGTTATTTCCCTTTCTCTTCTTTTCCTTCTGGTTTGATGAACATCGGTTGGGCAACACTGCGCAAGTGGCAAAGATCGTTCCCCGTTGTGCGATGTCGAGGTGTGAAACATTCTGCTCCAACTGTTTTCCCCAGCTCGCATTGTTTACGTACTTTTTACTCGTACTTTCGGAGCTTCCTTGAGCACTCTGCTGAGCGGCACAACTCTGCAGGGGAGAGACAAGGGAGTGAAAGGACAACTTTGGGACCATAGTCCAACATCCCTGGTGCTTGGGAAATTTGTGTCGACCTTGGAGCTCGGTGAGAAGCCAGGCGGGGTCTTCCCAAGCGACATGAACGACAATCTGTTCGGGGTGCGCGAGAAACCTGCACCATCCTGTCGGTTCATCAGATCAAGATCCAATCCACGACTTCACCTGGACTGAAAGCCACTCCAATTGGAATGTTTCATTGTTGCGAGTGGACAATTGTGAGAGCAACAGCAACAAGATGTTGGGTCGGCAGGTCGGTCGGTCGGGAGGCCGGGCGCCGCAGCGCGCAGCGCGGGTCGGTCGTGTTGAGCCGCGACCTTGACACCTCTCGGTCGGTGCGCTCCCGGCTCGCTCGCTCCCTCATCACCTGTCCACAATTTGCACTCATCATTCTGATGCATTTCTCCTCATTACACGGCAATCTTTGTTGAGCTGCCGCCTCTTCCGCGCAACCACAACCAGCGCCGCTGGAGGCTCCTTGTTCCGCCGAAGCTGAGTCAGCGCCAGGAACCCGTGATCCTGAACCACAAAAGGCCAACCCGCACCAAAGTTCTTCTTCACTGTTCCGATTCAAGAATTTTTTGTCAAAAATGCTCGAGTGCACTTGGCAATCACAGCACTGCAATTCGTGAAATGAGCCGATCATCGGTAATAAGACCCTTGCGAACAAATCTGCTTTGCACCGGGCTGGGCAGAAAGTAACAGAAGTGAACTTGAAACTCTCAAGTCAGAAAACCCATTTCGCAATGTCATGGCAAAAGCACCCAAGTTCACCTCTGTTCATCAGGTGAGGTTCTCTGGTGGGCGCCATAACTTCCATTTTTCACTCTTGATTCATGCTTCTCATTGTACTCGAGATTCAATCATTGCACAACAGAAACGAACTCCTTGATGAACAATTAATGGGGTTGTACCGAAACGATCTTCAACTCAACTTGATGAATCTCGGTACGTCGTGAAATCCACCCCGCACCCCGACCAGAAACCCGGGCAGTTCAATTTTTCAGCTTCATTCTCACCTGGGAGTTGTGTTCGTGGAAAACAACAGACGATTTGACAAATGACCCCGTCATCGCGTCAGAACGGGGAGACGATCGATCGGCTTTCACGTTTTTTCAACAAACACAGGAATTTCAGGTTGCTCTTTCAAGCTGGTTTTCAGCGGACTTTTGGGAGCAGAGAGCAAATTGACGCAGCCATTCGTATTCTTCACTTCTGATGCCTGCAACTTTACACACCTTCACCTCTGGTACAGCCAACAACGTTCTGAAGCAAACCCCTCGAGGTTCAACATTCCACGAACCAACATCACCGACACAGCACTGCACGTTTGCCCCAGGTATGGCTCGAGTTCTCCCCACGCGGAGATTTCTTCACAAACTGACGGCCAGATCACACACAGCCCAAGTGTGCAACACTGCAACATCCCAGGGACTTTCTTTTTGTTTTCTTTTCAGTGAATGATCACTGACAGTTGAACATTTGCTTTTGAAAGGTCTCGTCAGGTTTAGCTTTTTCTTTGAAATGGCTTGTGTCCCACCCTGATGTGTTGACAATTCCCGGGGCAAGAGGAGTGATTTTCAACGCAGATTCCACAATGCCTTGCACAAGATTGAAATCTCTCAACACAGTTTGGTCATAGATTTTTCTTTCTGAAGGAGGAAGCCACCAGTCTCTCGTGCTTCACTTTCCTCTCGCCTTGTTCTCACACAACGGGTCGTTTCCGAACTGTCTCGGTTGGGTCGCTGAATCTGCTGGATCACACAACGGTCTTCTCTTCGCTGCACAGTCATCACTCTCTGTTCACGTCAACGTGAAAAAGCCGATAATAGCCTTGACCTATGAAAGTTATGCGTTAATACTCGTATGTCACGCCAAGAGCAGCAAATTGCACCAGGAACCACACGAGCAAGTTTGAGACAGCTCATTCTGACCTGATGTACAAGTCGAACTGGTCTAGCCAATTCTGTTCATTTCAACAATGCCCGTTGTTTCAGTCCACATTGTGCCAAACTTTGCAAGCGGGGCGAGTGACTGCTTCGCTTTCACACCTGCAGAATACTACACCCAGCGGTACATTGCGTTTGCAACTTTTTCCTGCAGCAGTCCACGCATGGGAGTGCAAGAACTGGAACAAATGGCGGCCACATAACCGACCGCACAGACGCTCAGACACACGTGTCAAACATATTCGACGGAGAAAGAGCCTTCATTAATTCGTCTGGATGACGGAATGCCTTCATTTATTCCTGCCCCACAAACTATGAAGACCTTTCTAGTGATAAACAGTCATGGCGGCGGCGGAATGGTACCAGCCGCCTGGCGTCTGACTTCCCTCCTGCAGAAGGACATGTGGCAGCCACCTTCAGCTGCTCTCATTTGGACGACACATTTCCGTCGGAGCATCGCTATAATTTTTAATAACTTGTTATTTATTTACTTGTCCTGTCATATGGTGGGAGTGGAGGCGCACGTTTTTACCACACGTTCACTCAGCGCAGCGTTGACATGGAGCGTTACCTGGAAACCTGCGTGACTGACGTCGCTACGGACGGAAACTGTCAGCGACGCACGCCATCGTCAAACATGCTGCGAGACGAATGCCGTCAGGCAAAATTTTCTTGCAAGACCTCGCGTCTTTTCTGTACAACTCCCACAGATTATTCCAACAATCCAAATTGAAGAATGAGAAGAATTTCAAGATGACGTGACACAGTCTTTAAGGCGCCAATCATGGATGGAAAACACTTCCTGGAACTGGCAACAAAAGGCCATTCGTAACCCAAAACTGGGGCCTTTACCCCACAACCTGGACAGATTGCGTTGTCGATGGGAGCACCATGTCCAATATGTTCTCATAATAAACAACAGACACATATGTAACATACATAACCGAGTAAGAGCTCCCGTTTCCAGGAAAACCACTTCTAGAACGGACAAAAAATGGGTACAGGTGGATTAGCCCAGATTCGCTCGTCTGTTTACTACTGCTCCGCATAATTTGACTCACACTTGTGTCCATCTCTACCGCCGCTTCTTGAGAACTGGAGAAAAAAGAAGAACGACAGTCCCTGGAATTCCAATTAGCCAAACAAACAAGCCAGTTTTTGCTATCAGCATATTTTCCATTTCCCATTTTCAGGCTCAATACCTCCCTCAAAAAGCGGCGCGATGTTAAGCATCAAGGTGGCGAAAAGGTTACGTGTGCCATTCATCACGCCCGAACTTGTCAGCAGCGAGTATTGTGCCTTTGGCCGTTTCTTGGCTGCTCCGTGATGCATCATCGAGAACTGACGAATGTATGTTCACGTTGATCCCAAACTATGAAATCATATTTGCTTTTCGGGGTCGATGCTGAAGCTCAACTGGAGACAGTAGGTTTGCACGAAAACCATACTGGACGATGCTGACCTGATGTTGGAAAACTTCTTTTGCCATTTCCCCTTCCAACCAGTATTTTTTTCACCCCTGGCAAACGCATTGCAAGACCGGTGAGTTTCACTCATTCAAACAGACATGTTCACGAGTAATCTGCACATCGCACGCACGCACTTCAGACTCGGGCTCTTCTCACTTTTTTCTGGGCTTGTGACTGCAGGAAGAGATTGCCGGTGGCAACTTCTGAAAGCTGAATAGACAATCGGGGAACTGCTCGTCGTAAAAGACCCATAAAACGGCGGGAGAAGATAACTTTTTCTTGTGCAAGCGGTTTTATGTGTGCCGTCGTAGCGTACATTTGCCAGAATGTGATGTATGTTTTGTTCTGCAACGTCCGAATTGATATTACATACTTCTTCTCTTTCGTGTACAGCAGTGTTGCAACGAGGTGATTCACTTTGTGAAAACAATTGCGAGCAAAAGTCGTTGCGCTTTACTGTCCAAGCATGGCTCAAATGTGGCGAACAGAAACTTTTAAATCTTACCTCGGGTTCAGTCCGTTGATGGGGAGTGTGTTGCTGGAGGCCGGTTTGCCACTGCTGGTTGCGTTTATGTGATTGTTTTGTTTCACTTTCAGTTTGTTCTTGTGTTCTTTGTCCTTCTTCTTCTTTTGGTTGTTGTTCTTCGGGGCCTTGCCGAACTGCGGCCTCTGGCTGCTCGGAGAGGTCGTTGACAACAACGACGGTGCCGTCGTCGTGACCAGGCTGGTTGCCATGGACACCGGCGCCGTGCTGCTCACCAGAGACGCCGCCGTGGATCGGCTGGTGAGCGCCGCCTGCGCCCCGGTGGTGATGGAGGACACGGCCGTGGACGCGGACGCCGTCGAGAGGGCGCCGGGTGGCGGCGGGGACGGCGCCGCCGTCAGAATGTACGAATGGGAGTTAGGCCCGCCGGTCGCTGTCAACTGTAACATCTTGGGCATTCCGCCGGGCAAGTTCAATGTCTGTTGCAGCACTTTGGAATTGATCAAATCATGCAGAATTTGAGCTTTGGTCTCCTCGGATATGGTCGTCGTGCCGGTTGACGGCGTGATGGAGATGGAGTGCGTGGCGCCGGGCTGCGAGTTGGATGTGATCGGCTGGATCTGAATGTGCGCCAGCACCGGCTGCTTCTTCGCCATCACTCGACTGGTCGTCGTTGAGGTCTGGGGCGCCACCAACGAGGTAGAGGCCGGTTGTTGCTTCTGAGCTGCCGCTGTGGTTGGTGGCGTCTTTGCAGTTGCCATCGCTGTCGGCTGCTGTTGCGTCAACTGCGGCGGCTGCAGATGTTGCTGCGACTGAACCTGCGATAATGGCTGCACAGGCTGTAGCGTCGGAGGATCAGACGATTTGACCGAAGAGACAGATTGTGTTTGCAGCAAAGAAGTGGCCTGCGTCGGCTGAACTTGCGCTGGAGCGAGCTGTGAGATCGACTGCTTCTGCGTGGTCGTCGTCGTCGTCTGCTGCTGCTGTTGCTGCGGTGGACTCTGCATCGTCGCCCCGATCTTCACCAGGTTCACGGCGGCCGCCTGCGCCTCTGCCAGGGTCCTCTTGAGCTGCTTCTGCTGCTTCTCCGACATCTCCAGCTTCTTCCTCAGCGCCTGGATCTCGGACTGCTGCAGCCGCAGCCGCTCCTCCTGCGACACGGCGGACGACGCGCCCCCGACGGGCAGCGTGACGGGCTGCAGCGACGTCTGCAGCATCGCCACCGGAGACTTGTTGAGCAGACTCTGCGGCTCCGCCTTGATCTGCTGCAGCATCACCGGGGTTCGCTGCGCCGCCGAACCGGCCGCAATCTGCTGCTGGTTCTGTTGCAGCTGCTGCAGCTGCTGTTGCAGCATGTTCGTCTGAGCTGCCAGGACTTGAGTTTGCGGCGTCAGCGACTGAATCACCTGAGCCGGCTGCAGAGACGACAGCCCCGAGGAGCTGATCGCGGCCTGTAGCTGCGGGAGGCTCTGGGACAACTTGATGCCAGTCGACGAGAACGACTGCGCGAGGTTGCCGGAGGACTGCGACGAATGCAGTTGCAGTTGGAGCGCTTGCGGCGCCACCAGTTTGGCCTGGCTGAGCTGCGGCTGTCCCTGCAGCTGCGGCGGACTCATCACGTTCTGAATCGTCCCCGTCGACACCGCGGTCACCATCTGCGTGGACGCGACGGAAGCGGTCTGTCTGGGCGACGGTGAAGACAAAATTTGTTGCGGAGACGGAGTGTGGTGCGAAACCACGGATCCAGGTCGGGATGGTGGGAGTGGAGGAGGGGGAGGAGGGGGCGGGGCCAGGGGCGCAACGGTTGGCGTCTTTGAGCCGTCACTTGTGGTTACCACGGGCAACGCCAAGCCCAGGTTGACGCTTCCTCCCAAGTCCACGTCCATCGGTGCCACTGAGGGTGGCCTGGACAACGCTTGGTTGTCAATCGCCATCGGGATGTTCGTCTGACTTCCGTTCAGTTCATTTTTGACGCCGCCGCCAGCCTGAGACGGAGACGCGATGTCCATGTTGTAATCAGGCGGGGACAGAGGCCCCGACAGGATCGAGGTGTGAGACGTGTTGAGTTCCGACTCCGTGTTGGTGGGCGATAATGGAGGAGAGCCGATAGTCATGCTGACGGACGAGTCCTCGACCGACGACACGCTGGGCGGTGGTCCGCTCTGCGGCGTGATGGGCTGAATGTTGATAACGCCACTGATGGTTGACAGGCCAACAGGAGACGTCACAGGAGTGTCCGGTTTAGAACTGGTCGGGGTGGTGACTGTACCAGGCTTGACACCGCTGTTTGCGGCACTCAAAATTTCCTCTTGGAAATTCTTGAGCCTTTCGATCAGCACGGGCTTGGGACCCGACACCGTAAGTCCGCGTTTCTTGCATTCAGCCTTCAGTTCAGCCACCTTGAAATCCTCCATGGTTTTCAGTTTCTGCCTGCCCTGCTGCGCGGGCGTCACCGTCGGGGACGTGGCGGTCGCAGCGCTCACCGACATCCCTGGAGTCGCCGTCGTCGTGGACGCCGTTCCGAGACTCGACGTCGCGGTCGTCACCACGAAAGACGTCACGATTCCACTGTCCGAGCTGAAAGCCATCGAGGTCGCAGGCACCGAGAGGGGTCTGGTGAGTGGGAGCGGGGGCGGGGGCGGGGGCGGGGGAGTCGGGGTGGGCGCGCCAACACTGCCCGGAGGGGTCGGGATCGGGGTCGGTGTGCTCGAAGTGGACAGAGCACCAGCCAGGGCGCTCGTCACCGAAGCCTCGCTCCCGCTACTGCCCAGCGGCTGACTGCCCCCTGCAGTCGGAATAATGATGGGCAGGTTCTTAGTATGCTGATACTCAAGCTGCCACTGCAGGAACAACTGCTGCTGCTGGAGGAGAATGTGATAAGGAGTGTCACAGGTCTGTGAGATGGCCGCTGCTGCTGCTGCCGCCGCTGCATTGCTCGCTTGTGGCTGCGTTTGTGGCTGCTGCTGCAGCAGTGGCGTTTGACTAGTGGTCGCCGGAACTTGCTGCTGCTGGCTCTTTACCACATTCGGTGGTCCCTTGTACTCATGGAATTTGATAATTTTACTCTTGGGAGCACTGCTCTTCGGCTTGGGCTTCTTGATTCTGTTGAGCCTGTTCGTGTTGCTGAAACTGCTGCTCGAGACGCCCTTCGCGCTGCTGCTGGGTGGGCTCGTGAAAGACGGCGAGGGTACAGTCTGCTTTGTGAAAATAAAGCTGCGTCCCGACAGAGGCACGTTGTTGGCCTGGGCCATTTTCTCCAGGAGCGGAGTGATGTCTGGGGGCGCCGGGATCTCAGTCCCCGCGCTGCTGCTGCCGCTCGGCGTCTCGCTGGCGTCACCGCTGGTCGGCGGCATCTGCAGGAACTGCATCGGCATCTGGTCGCTGAGGCTTCCGCTGCCGCCGCCGAACTCGAGCGCGGCGAAGAGCTGCTGCGGGGACGGCTCCCCGTCCGACGCGTTGCTGCTGTCATCGTCGTCCAGCAGCAGCTTCTCCTTCACGTTCAGAGCGTCGCTCGTGCTCTGGAAACTCAGCCGACCCTCTGCAAACAACACAGCAACCACGTCAAAACAGACACACGTGGTGTTGACGTGACATCAACGCGACCAGTCAGAACGGTAAAGCACGTTTGCACAACAAAAATTTCGGCACGAAGAGAACAACGCGCAGATGTAGCCAGAACTGAATGAACGGAAGCGGCGATCGTCACTCACCCTGCACGGCGCCCTGGAGCTGCGGATCAACCTGCAGGATGTTGCCCTTGACGAGCTCGAGCGGCCCGGGCCGGTTGGCGAGGCGGTCGCTGAGGCTGTCCTGCAGCCGCGCGCGCTTGAGCTGCCGCTGCTTCGCCTGCAGAGACGAGTCCACCAGCGGGTTCGTGTCTGTCGGGAAAAGGAAAATAAGAACATGAAATCAACCGGGGTGTAAAGCGAGGGGTCTCTGGGGCTCAGACTCGTCGTCAGCTCACGGAAAGGGAAACTTGCCGAGGTTCCTCAGTTTAGACTGCCTGTACAGTGCACGGTAAAGTGACTGGGAAAGTATTGCACTCCCAAAGGAGTTTGCGCGCAATGTTTGGGTCTCGTGTGTCTGGGATCCTGGGAATCAGAGGTCACAACAGCCACTTGGCTGAAATGGGCGCAGGGGTGAGTGCTGCACTGCTGCGCGATAAAGAGAGGGTGCCTGGAAAAGAAACGCCAGACTGATTTTTATGTGAGGAGGATGGCTGGTGTCTGCGAGGAAAATCAAAGAATTGGAAAACAGACAACAAAGTGGGGTAGGATTTTGCAAAAGGTTTGCTTGGGTGCCTGAAAGCAGCGATGTGCGCTGACAGTCTGCCAGGGGCTGCGCGAAGAGGATGGCTGCTTGATACGACCTACGATGTGTGTAGCTTGGCTAACAAAGTTTGTCTGTGTGTGTATCGATGATCCGAACGCGAAAGGCCAACAAATGTACAGGCATGCTCAAAGCGAGAACCATCTGTGAATCTAGCAACGCAATCTGTTTCCCAGGCAACGAAATCCAAATGTGCTGACAGCGAGCTTTTAGTGTTTCTTTCTCTTCTTTCTGTGTGAGTATGTGCGCGTTGCAATGTGAGGGGCGTTCGTTGGGTACTTTGAGGAATGGGTGTGGGACCGAGGCGACGCCAGGTGAGGAGGATGTGACGGGTGGTGCCGTACCTTCGAGGATGTGCTGCTGCACCAGGGCGTCCCGATCCGGTCGCTGCTGAATCTTGTGCTTCAACTGGTCTCCGAGCTGCAAAAACACAAACAACTCTATTCGTCAAAATCAGCTCGTAACTAAATCTCCCACTTCCACGCCACCCACTCCGAGGCCTTTGAATTTGTTTCTGTTTAGCGAGAGCACAGCGAGTATTTATTGGTCTCAGCCTCTAATTTGTGGCGCTCTGATTCTTGCCCGCTTCTTCGGAAGCGCCGGAGACGTTACGTAACATGGATACGGGATTTATCTCTCTCCGGCCCGGATCCAGATGCCTCCGAGACCTCGAGTTGCACTGTTTGTGTTTCGCCACTTTACAACTCTGCTTTCGTTTGCCCGGAAAGAAAGCAACACGGCAGTGCGCTGCCGGGCTGCGAATTGTTTTCCTAATTGGAATAGGAGTCGGAGTTGTGTGAGTGAGAGCGAGAAGAGCCTTGAGCTCCTTCCTCCTCGTCTGCCTCGTAGCTTCGGATGCGCGGCGGCTCTGGTTGGTGCCGGCCGCACCGCTTCGTCTGCCGTCATGGCCAGACAACACACGCCGACACGCCGCCGTCAGGACCAGACAATGCCCGATGACTGATAAGTGTACAAAATGTCAAGGACTGCAAACTCCTGAACGTGAACACCACATCCACTGCTGTGTTCAGGCCGGCCGAGAATGCATCGTGCGCTGGTGCACTGAAATCTGATCAAACAGCATTGGAAACTGATGTTGTTCACCGTTTTTGCGCTCGGAACATGCTTTTTTCATTTCCTGCAGTCAGGTCCCCTTCTTACACTTGCAGTTCACACACTCTTCAAGTATGTGCCCCCTGTGTGACCACAGTTGAAGAATGTAGCGAAGTATGCACCAGACTACCAATGCCGTTTGGTGGGATCTTTGAAGAAGAGGTGCACAGAGATTCGCTTGGAATTTTATCCAGCGTGAAAAGTACTCCAAAGGTAGATTGCTGTTTTGCTTAGAAATTTGCACCATATGGTGAAGGTGCCACGTTTAATCAAACAAATGCCAAACCGTGCCTGCAAGTTTGTGGGAATGTTATTGGATTTGATAAGGTAAAGGGATCCTTTTGCACTATTTGAACAGCATCATTCTGCACCACCTCAGAGCTCTTGACAAAGGAAAAGTTCCACTCCTGACCTGCAGGAGAACAGAAACGACACACACGAGGGAATTTCCGTCACTCTCGTTCTCTTCGTGTTTCACCAGACACGGTCTTGAAGTTAAAAACATATACACACGAGCACACGCACGCACAATTTGGGTGGCAGAACCGCGATTCGACGAAATCTACGATCACATGGCTGCATGAGGGAATTTGGTAAACAATGGTTCCTGAAACACAACGGGCCACAGCTCCACGCCACCCACACTATCTCCTGCGCTACGATAAAACTCGCAGTTTTTCAAGTTCTCTTTAGGCAGCTGCACTTTCTTTGTTTCGTTTCGAGGAAAGCTTAAGGCCTGTGCACTTGACGTGTAAAAGGTCTGCTGGATACCATTGGAAAGTGAAAGCTGCGTGATTTTGTGTGCTGCTGCGTTTGTGTTTTGGCTCTGACTGTGTGGTTTAAGAATTTTGTTTTGGTGGTTCCCTTCACCTTTTCTCAAAAATTTCGCTTGCCGATTCTGGTTCTTTCAGTTTGAATCCTGATTATTGACCTCCATTTTCGAAAGGAATGCAGTTAATTGAAACTCTGCATTCCCAACGTGAACATCCAAAACCATTGGCGACTCTCAGCTCCCATAATCATCAGGTTAATACACATCAATGAGCTCATAAAATACAACCACGCGCGCGTGTGATGCCCGCACACTTCTCTTCAGTTTTGTCCGTCACTCATTCTGGCGAACTTCAAAGGACCAGGTAACAACACAGGAAAAGAAGATGGCATAACTGGCCTATCTTTCGACGCCACTCACAGTCATGTGCTCAGGCATAAATCTATCTGCGTTTTCGCTCATGTTGTGTGGATTCACATTTCGAGATTTAATTCCGTTTCAAGGCGCAGTCATCCATCACTGCCAACACGGCGCACCACCTCGCTGTGTGGGTGGAGGGAGGCGCAGCTTTTGGCCGCACAACTCAGGTTCGAAAATTCCTTCTCTGAGCCGAGTTCTACCGCCAAGACAGAAAAGGTCCCAGCTTCGAATTTGAGCGAGACGAAAGCTGTCTCCTGCCAACATCTGAAAACTTGGCCCTCTCCCCGAAAATAAGAAACATTTGGTGTAACACCAACAATTTCAAAATTGGATGTTTAATTTGAAGAAACACTTCAGTTTGCTAGAAATTTCCAGAAGATTGCTTGAACTACGAGAGTGCATGTTCAGCTGACTGTATTCCTTATGACGAAGCTGATCACAATGAGTGGGTGGAGGCTGAGCTAGCATCCCAGGTGAAGCAACAAGATAGAAGTTTTGCACACTTCCTTTGTGGTCACGTTGCCACAGCAACACATGTCTTTCATGATATGTGAAAAACTTCAGCTGCAGCGAAAAAAGCAGCCCTGCACGGCTCAACACCAGGAAGATTTAGCAGGAAAAGCACTTCTCCCGAGGTGGACTTATCGGAGGAAAGGTGGGCGGAAGTGTTCGCATTCCCCGCGTTGAATTCACCGTCAGAAAATCGCGCCTTCACCAAATGAAACTTAGTTGGCTTTGTCTCAATTTTGTGACCTGAAAGTGCAATGCTTCTTTGCCGTCGTCCGGGCAAAAGACAAGCCACGGCACCAGATTGTGCGCCGCACCCCAAACTTTCCGCTGCCCGACTCGCAGGAATGAATAATGGACGGAGATACACTTTTGGGTGGTCCTCGGGTGCTGTCTGCACCCAGCCCACCCTTTCAAACCAAAACATTCCGGACTCAGCACCATTTTCTTTTTATCTCCTCACGATATTTTAAGACAGAAATCGCAGGAATAGAAGCCGTGAAGCTTATTTTTAGAAGCCGTCCAAACTTCAAAGGAATCGACATCTGACATTTCTGTGACTGAAAATGTTTACTTCACCCTTTGCTTATGAATTCTGATGCCTGCTGCTATCCATTCGTCTACATGTAACACGTAAGAGAGGATCAAGCCAACATTTTCCAAACGAAACACACGCCTATTTGTTTCCTCAAGCACCATTTTCCTGCTGCACCAAGAATTCCACCGCAGAAATAAAACATTAGACAGACACGTAACAGAAATTTTATTCGAACGCACCCAAACCCCAGAGAACCTCGGGCTTTTTCTCGCGTGGTTTCGCGAGGAAAGAACCTATCACGTCGACTTGAGGCGAAGCGTCGAATTCTGAGAGGAGATGCAGTCAATGGAAGAACCCAAACAGCGGACGCAAGAATGCGAGAAAAGTTTACCTTGGCTCTTTCCAGCTGTTTTCTCTGCTCCGCGTAAGCTGGTGGAGTCTTCAAGGCTGAAATCAAAACAATGGGTGCCGTAAATCTCTTTGTACCACAGATTACCGCGCGAAACACACTCGAACAGACGTGAAATTTGTACCAGTGACTTGTCTCAAAACTTGCGCACCAAAAGCGTTGGGATCACCGAGTGCGGAATTCAAGTCTGTTTTGAAACTGGAAGCTGACCCACAAAGATTGAGTTCGGTTTATCTGTGTGGTATCGCAGGGAGATTCGAATTTCCATCTTGTCTCAAATTGACACATCTCTCCACCGTGGAACCCAGACATTTCGTTTCCATGAACTGAGCGACACGACCTGTGGGGTCAGGATGCATCCATACACGGCTTCCAATTTCGGTGTCGCCCACACTCCGCTTCTCAACAGTGTCAAGACAAAGAACCGTTCGGAGGCTTCCATGAGAGGGGGGGGGGAAAGCTTCAGACAAGACCCAGCAACAGATGTTGTCAAACCTGGAAAGACCTGTCACCCAATATTTGTTGCACCATCAGGAAGCGAAATGAAGTTGCAGCACCAAGATGGAGAACATGCATGGCAATCAACCTTGGTATTGTCCCTCAAGATTTAATGCTCCATAAACGACTGCAGTAGCGTCACTTTTGAAAGATGAAAGAAACTGGAGAAGCTCGTTGATGGCCAGCAACACGTGGTGTAACGAACGGAAAATCAGCCATGTGGTCCGGAAGATTGAAGATCACCACGAAGGTCAAACAATTACAGTCTCTTTGCTTCCACCTCCTGGGAGGCGAGTCTGAATGCTTACAGGGCACTTTCCCGTGCAATTGTGTACACACGCACACTTGTACAGTTGTTATCAACAAGTCAATGTGTACAGGTACATATTTTGCTTCCTGCCACTTGGGATGCCAATGTTTAATGGTTGGCAAGAAACTAAATAGTTTTATTTACACCAAACAATGCTTCAATGTCCTGGAGAAACAATGGGGGTGGAATGGGTTCCAAAGACCGACGCCGGAATCTTGCATGAGTGCAGACAGGCGCCAGCTTAGCCAGCTGTTCCCCCACTGTCGCTGCTTGGCAGTTTTGTCTGTCCCTTCAGTTAAGTGCGAAACTGAGGTAATGCTGATTCAAATCAAATTTTATAACGAGCAATGGACGTGGGTGGATCAAGAACGAGTCGCGTGTGCAAAGAAACGTTGCAACAAAACCGCTCGACAACAAATATTTTCGCATATTTCCCCCTGGAGAGTTTATCTGCGAGCACTTTGACGCACTCAATAAAAGTCAGGTTTACACGGCGGCACGCGAGCGGGCGTGTCGAGTTACTCGGGTCTGCATGCCCCCAGGACGGCCCGCACTCCACCCGTGCAGGTCGTGTGAGTAGCTTCCGAGTGTGTTGAGAGTAAATACTCACGCGTTTGCTTTTGGCTTTTCAAAACTGTTTCGTTTCTTCCTCAGAGAGGAACCGAAAGATATTTGACTATTTTTACCAAGAAAAGTCTGGTGTTGAAAGGTGCGTGAAGTTACCTGTGTCCACCTGCCTTTTCTGTTGTTGGGACTTACATACAGTACTCTCCCAGGTTATCAGTGTTATGATTTTTCTGCGCATTGGTGATTTGATGAGGAATGCTCGCTGAGAGAGAGGGGTGAATCGAAGCGAGAATTTTACACCACCCTCAACCTAGATAGATTCGGATTCAGGTGAAGTTTGGTTTGGTCCTTGTCACGTCTCCGTTTGTGTGTCGACAGACCTTTCAATCGGGACTTCTAAACGAGTTGCGGGGACAACACACCAGAAGACCCCAAATGTGGAAGATACTCACGTGGGTAGATTCCCTGGTCAACCAGCTCGTTCACTGATCTCCGAAGCATCAACTTCCTCTTCAGGGCTGAAAAGAAAACAAGAACACAAAGTTACTGAAACTGACAAAGCACAATCAGACCTTGAAAGCCTGTCGCATTGAAAACGCGAAATCATTTCGTGCAACATCGACAGATTCGACATCTTGGTGGGTTAATTAAATATCCAAAGGACAGATGTGTTCAATTGTGTAAAGTTTTCCTTTGTCTTCTCTGTCAAATTTTCCTTGTTTTCTTCTGTAAATTTTATTGTGTCCATCAAGTCTTGTCTGAGGCAAACACGGGACAGCACACGTGCATCAGCGAGTTCTGTGCACTTCCTTTGAAACCAAAGAAAGAATTTGGCATTAATCTGAGATATTTGGCCATTTCTAGAGTTTTGTAAACGAAATGGCTTGGTACTTTGAAGGGGATTGGGTCGAGCTCAAAGCTGTACCACCAATGTCGCTCCGCAAATCATAACATGTCCTAAATAACTGACACAACAGGTTAGAGTCAAGGCTAAACAGTTGTAATTATTCCACTTTTTTCTTTCCCCTTCTCTTTCCAGTATCCAAGGCCACAATCTGTTTTCGGACAAAGTTTATTTTCTTTGCTTGATAACCAGTGTTTCATCTTGTTTTCTATGTTTTTCAAGGTAACACCCCGTGCAACTTTTTTGTCACAAGGCACTGGTAATTGTCGACAGACGTCTGACAATTTCCCACCAACAACGCATTCCAAGTCGTGTTGAAATTTCGGATTTAGCAGCATCAGACCTGCAGCATTGCAAGATCTGCTCCTCCCAACCAACCTGTCGCCTCACCACCGCCCAGGTTCAACTGCTTCAGAATCCGACGACTGGGTTGAGTATTGTCTTTGCATGCTCACATCACCTTGTTCAGTTCTGAACGAACCCTGGTCCCCCCCCCCAAAAAAAAAAGAGAAACTATCTGCACGTGAAACGCACAAGCAGTTGACAAAAGAACGAGTCCAAACAAATGAAAGTAACCTTCGAAATCAGAAATGATACGGAATGGGAGTCATTCACCCCTCGACCATCCCACGGCGGTTGTTCGTCTGGATACCATGCAGACGCAATCATCGCACACAGCTACTTTCCCCTCAATTTTCACATCTGGACGACCCATCCACAGGTGGGGTCGCAAATAATCGTGGTCGCGTCAAATCACAATACATCACGACGATGAAAATGTGAAGAAAGAGATGAAATGGGTCAATTGAGCGCAGCGATACATCGAAGGCACCGGCAGAAAGGCACCGGGCGAGACATCGGGTTTCTTTGCTTTGCGGTCCCTCTGCAGCTGCGATTGCCAAAGAAGATTTGAAATATCCTGCATTCACTGGCACGCGCACAAAATTCCGGGACCAGTTACTCTTACATCTCCACTCGCAAAATGAATCGAGGTACAACAGAGGGGCGATAAACAATAAGCGCAATCTGATTATCTGATCAATGCCGTCTAGTACTTCGCCAGCGATACCTGTTCCTATCTCCACTCTCAAAGCTGACTTCGCACAACGGTTTCCAAAGCGCTTTTACCACAACACAAACCGCAAATATACTTCTTGCAGAACAATCTGATTTTTCATCCCAAGGGACTTTTGGGAGTTCGTCATCATTGTCGGCGGAAAGGGACCAAAATGTTACCGAGCGTCCACAGGACATTGTGGACATAAGATCTTGCGCAATTTTCACAGAGCACAGCAACCTGTTCAAAGCTGCCCCTTTGCCAACTGCATTGTCTCGTTAATTGTTCTGCAGTATGCGGACCACACAGTGTGTCCCGCGCACCCAGCTCTGGCACACGGGCCCGAATACCAACCAACCGACTGGGCGCAAAACACGCATGTCGCCCCGTCTTGCTTCTTACACGTACACTGAGCGCATTCTTTTGTTGCCTCGCGCGGATCCGCCGAGAACCGGAGTCGAAAACATCTTCTGGGTCAAAGCGTAACACATGCGCACGTTCGTCGCGTCAGCCACGCCCGCGACGTTTCCAGAGTCGCAGGCTTCCGGCCAGTGGCCAAAAATCATCGTGAGGTCCCAACATTTTCCCACCCACACCCATCTTGGTTGTACTTCGCATTTTGTCCACTTTTCTCAACTGGATCCGCACGGGTTTGTTGAAGCGTACGCGGGCATACAATACCTGCTCAGGTGCCAATTGCAACGAGCATTGTTAGGTAAGACGATGCGCTACTCACAAACTCGCGAGATAAAAACTCGACAATTCCCTCTGATTGCGTACCAGGCTCGGCATGTCAGCTTCTACCTGATAGATAGTCTGTTTGTGTTTCTTTTTTACCCTTCTGCATTTTTTATCATGGCCCGGCCTGCAACCTGTGTGTGCGCCTCAGATTCACCTGGAATGTCGAGCCTTGTCGCTTTGTCTGGAGGAAGCAATCTCGTGTTCGTTTTTCAGCAACCACGGATCACAAGACGTGCTTTGATCTCAACGCACGGGCAAAACTTTTTTTGACGACACGTCGCCCGAGCAGACGGAACAACGAAGTGCAACATCCCTCGTGTTGTTTCTTCAGTTGCTGAAAACAGCGGCGGCAAGCGGAACGAAATCGCTTGTCCTGCTTTGCAATGACGTCCACAAATCACGTCGAACTACCAACCCTTTTCTCAGGACCTGACGAATTATTGGTTGCAGCCCGATTTCAGTGTGTGAACCCTTCCTTTATCCACTCGAATTACACTTCGATTTAATTTTTAGCCCAAACTTCTGTCACTCAACTGAAGAGAAGCATTCTTCAGATAAAAAACACACTTTAACCTGCTCGTGCTTTGAAATGTTTAGAGATTTCTCCACAGTAATGAAAATAAATCTTGCACAGTTAAGTGCTGTCTTCTCTGATTTTCCTCCGGAAAAAAGGTAAGTGACGTTCCTGGCAATGAACGGTCTTGGATTTATTTCAGCCAGGAAACAGTTGTTGTCTGCGCTTAAAAGCCAGTCTTTTCTCTGCTGTGGAATGGTTCCAATAGAGTATTCTATGAACCGCAGGGAATGGAAATTTAAAGCAGAAAACAAAATTTGATTCCCGGTATGGAATCCCCCTTGCAGAACACTCAGGTTACACGTGTACTTTTCATGAATCTTTTCCTCCACCAGGAGTCGACTCGACATTCTTTTATCGAACCCAAACTCAGTGAGGAATGGCACACCACCGAAATGCACTGGTGTCTTTGTGGTGTCGAAACGCCGTGAAACTCTCATTCGCTTTTCACTTTTCAACACAGGTCAGAATTGCTCTTTCACAGACACACGCACACACACACACTCGCGCACACACACGCACACACACAGAGCACGAATCGCAACTCACACTCCTTGTTGGTGTCCATGGTCATGGCGAGCGAGGCTTCCTCCACCTGCCACATCGGACTCGTGGGCGGCGCCGCCTGCGGCGGCTGCTGCTGCTGCGCCGCCTCGTCTCCGGGCGCCGCCGCCGTGCCGCCTCCCGACGCCGCCTCCTGCTGCGCCTTCCGCTCCGCCTCCATCCTGCACTCGCGGCAGTAGATGCGGTGGATAAAGTTGATGGTATCTGTGTCTAGCTGTTGGGTTGGGGTGGGTGGCGCCTGCGCCTTGGTGCCGTTGGCGCCAGTCGCAGGAGCGCCGTTGAACAGCGGTGACCACGCACTGCTGCTACCGGAATCTGCAAAGACAAAAATTTCCGATTTTAGATGCGTGGTACGAGTACAAAATAGCGTCCACTTGGGTGGGCGGACAGAGGACACAGGACACAAGCAGCACATTTGTCTCGGGCACAATCACAAACGCATCATGATCCACAACATTTATTCGAACAATTCCCGAAATGGGTTTCAATGATCATCAATCGTGTGCACATCAAATGATTGAAACACTGACCACAATTTGATCTGAAATGGGTGTGACGCCTTTTACCTGCTCCACTGCACGAACGCCAAACAAAGACTCGTTCACTTTCTTTGCTGTGTTCGTCCCACACACTGACTCCGTGCTCGGTGAAGGTTACGTTTTCAAAAAAGACAGCAGCTTCGTACGAGCAACACGAACGTGTGATGAAAATGAAAATCAATTTCGCAACGCAGTGAACATGTGCACTACATCAAGGATTACTTTTTTGAACCAAAAGCACTCTGACAGAACATCGAGCAACAACCCAATTGGTATTGAAATGGTGTCCCACTTTGGCACTGAATAGTCTGACAATTTCAGACAGCTCGACTTTTATCAGGCCAGAAACAACATCATGTTACAAAAGCAAACTGGTTGTTGGACAAGACGATGTGAGCAGCAGCAGCTTCAATTGAGAAAAATCGAGTGGCCCAATTGTGCTCGATAGTATTTTGTAGTGCCAGGAAAATGCCAGGAATGCTCACACAGTGCCAGCGAAACTGGCAAGTCTTGTGCAATGCAGGTAATAAGTGTTAGCAAGCGCTCAAGTGGAATCAGATGCGGATTGATTCATTCGTCTGGTCATCCGCGACGTCTGCGCAATCACCCCCTCCGACTCTTCTTTCCTCTTCTTTTCTCCGCTTTCGTGAAAACGAAGGTTTCAGCCAAGTGTCAAAAGCCAAGATGCAGCATGTGCTTCCACCTCTGACTCTTCGCGAAAAAAAAGTCACCAATATGACTCACTTCCGTGCACAACTGACCAAAATTTAGCATTGACTTGTAACGAAATCGAAATTCTGGATCGAACACAAGAATCTGTCAATTTTCTTTCTTTCCGGTCAAAACAAGCGCACCTCCCTCACCCACATCAAAATAATCCGGCACAACACTAACACGTTCGTGTCACCTGAAATAATACAATTTAGCTGTGAGGCTCCCTACAATCGCTGCTTTCCAGGAGAAAACCAGCTTCAATTGCAGCAGGCGAAACGAATTCTGATAAAAAGAACCGATTCATGCTGTCTTGAATGTCGGGTTCAGTTTCTTCCTGTTTCTTGTTTTGAAAGAATCTATCTGCCTGACGCACCTTTCCTTTCGAGTCCTGCTGATCAAGCACGGGTAGAAATGAGAAAACACCCTGAACAACTGACCGATCCATCCAAACAAACGCGTGCAACAACCAAAGCCCCCCGAGGCTCGCACTTCACATTCACTGGCAACAATGTACAGGTGCGAACGCAGTAACAGCGCAAAGCTTACCTCCCACTGGCGTTGAGCTGCCACCCAGGGTGGTCCAAGCCAGCTGAGGCGATTTCATGGCAATTTCAAACATGTACGCTGCCATTTCCCTGGAGTCATGCAGGCGTGCGCTGAAACAACTTCCTCACGCACAATCACAGGATGTAGTTGATCCTGTGCACTTTGCACTGTCCTCGACACCCATGACACCCCAAAGGGGACACTGGGTATGGTTTGAGTTCAAAGACTGCATCATTCCAGACAAAAAAGACTTCCTCTTGCAAAACATTTGCCCAACAACTAGAAGTCGCGACAGATGAGGGACAGTCGTCAAGAACAGAAGCCACGACTTTCCTTTTGCGATAAAACGCACTGACGCAGTTTCATGAACATCGGTCGCTTTCAGACTGTTGCGGAAGCTACGGACGAAGAACAAGGAAACTGAAGTGCTTTCCATTCGTGCAAGCGCACTCAGCTCTGTGTACACACACACACACACACACACACACACACACACACACACACACACACACACTCACACACTTGCCCACACACACTGCGAGTGCAAAACAGGCACTCTTAATTATTCTTGAGCAACAGACTCCTGAGGGACCAACAAAAAGTCGCATTTTGATTAAAGTTAAATCTCGCAATGGCATCAAAAGATCAGAGAACACTCCGAACATTAAGCCTAATTTATTTCTTTCACAGGTTCCTCCCAGCGCGGCTCTTCTCGGCAATTCATTCAGAACATCGAATGCAACAGAGCACGACTTTTTTCACGAACCACACACATGTACGAGGTATGTCCGGATTTTAACATTTCCTGTCCGATATTTCCTGATCCGACGGAGGCTCATGTCTGCCTTTGGGACTGTGTGTTCCCCTGTAAAATGTGAGTAAGTAGAGTGTTGTCTGAGGTTTGAGGTCGACAAGTGCGACACAGAGATCGATCCTCAATTAGGTCATGCTCGTTTTGCCAGCGGTCAGGTTAGCTTTTTCGGAGTTTAAATTTGAAATGAATGTCTTTTACTGTTTCTTGTTGGTTCTGAG
>JAAUXT010063530.1_pt1 | contig 42646 bp, 32 predicted proteins | sample 7278171 | NCBI WGS metagenome assembly JAAUXT01 (sample SAMN14350112, study PRJNA611818) | marine sediment metagenome | isolation source: surface marine sediment (1.8m) | place: French Polynesia: Moorea | collected 2018-08
ATTTCTAGTGTTTGTGTAGGAGAGAAATCAAAACATTTCCCACAGCAAAGCTTGCAGAACAGACATCCAGAATGAGATATCCACTTTGGACACACCCAGGAAAAATCCAAAATTTACAAGCAAGATTTCAATGTTTGCAGATGCCAAAACAAAGACACTTGATATTGGGTCTCTGGAAAACTGCTGAATTGTCTCCCAAGGTTCTCAAAATCCTTGTTGGAGCCATTCTTTTCTTCAAATTCACAATCAATAATCACAAAAGGTCAACATGTCCGAAGTGAGGGGAATTCAATCAACTATAAAAGTGGGTCACCTTGGCATGCAGACAACATCTGCCAGCATTTGGATTATTTGCCCATGGCACAATTCTTTGTTTTAAATGTTTCTTGAAATGTAACAAGGTGGCATTGTTGCCAATTAGTTCCCTGTCTCATTTTTCCATTTTGCACCAATTACATTTTTTTTGAATCAATTTATTGGTCTCCATTACAAAATTCATTTTTCATGGCTTCACCCATATCGTACCCATTCACACCTTTCACATAACAACAGGACAGAACATAAAACACATATTCACACTCTTCATTTTGGTGATAATATTTTTTGTACATTTATTGGTACAATTTGTTGCTTTTTTGTTCTCTTTTTTCCTTAAAATTTTTTCCTATATTATTTATTTTACACTTTTTTATTTTTTTCTTTTGTTGATGACTTTAATGCAGATGAGAGTGAAAATGTAACCATCCAGGGTGAAAAGTCCAGTGTTGTCATCAAAATGCAGATACGAGTCATAACATGCCCATTCAGGGTGAAAACTGCTGGGTTGCACTCAGAGCATCTTGCAGAGTCAAAATGTCACTGTCCAGGGTGAAAAGTACTGGGTGGCAATGTTAGAATGAATCCAGTAGAAATAAGTACACCATCAGTGTCAGAAGTGTACCATTGGTACCCCCAATAGTATACTTCCAAGCACAGCAGGGTGCTTTTAGCTCAAACGGTCATTTTCAGTGTCAGAACCACCCATAGGTAGTTTCCACAGGGACGATCATCGAGTCAGAAGTGTACAGTTACGTTTTCGGACCCTACCCTTCCGACCCGCCAACAACGGTCAGAGTGGATCAGGCCGCTTGGCCGCTGCTTTCCTGGGTCCCCAAGAGCGGAGCAGAATTCTTGAACCCGAGGACGTGAAGGGTCACTGTCTGACTCGTCACCGTGGCTGCAGTGGTAAAATCCATGTCGGGGAAACCAGAATTCCACCTCAAGACTCGTACCACCACTCTCCCATCTTCGTTTTCACATGTCCTGTTGTTGAAGACGACATACTTTCTCTGCTGCAAATTGCTTTGGATTGATTACCAACTGAGTCTTCCTTTTGCATACACACGGTAACCAGTTATCAGTTCGCGTGCAGACCGACAACACCCAATCCATGTGACGAGACGCAAAGCTGAAGCCTCAGCACGTGTACGGGAATCAAAACTTCGGAAGAAATTCGCTCTTTGGCGACGTTTCAATTGGCTGATGGGAACAACTTTTTTGTTGATGACTGAAACGTCACGTCTCTTCAACTAGTGGTAACAGTGCACACATTATCTCTTCTGAAGCACGTTTCACATCTTGCAATCAAAACGTCAAGGTACCAGTTTCACATAGCAAGCTTCGAATACAGCCGCGAGAAGGACAAGCACGGAAATTAAAATGTTCAGGTTGCTATTTTTCGTTTGCTGTGGCCTGCAGCTTTGGACAGCGCTTGGTCAGCCTTGGGCCACGAGTGGTCAGTGGGAGACCTCAGTGGACACTGAGCTGACCTCGCGTTCGGTGTCGACGCTGCACCTGAGTCTGAGCGGCTTCTACCAGCCGTTCCCGCCCTTCAGCCTCCCGACGCTCGGCGCGGCGCTGCCAATGGCGCTGGACGCCGCCCGCAGCGCGTCCGTCCCGCAGAACGTGACGCTCGAGTGGCACGTCATGAACGACGGCTGTAGCGACAAGGCCGCGCTGGACGCCGTCGTCAGAGCGAGGTTTCAGTTCGGCGCGGATGTCCTCATAGGTACAAGGATGTTTGGTTTTGCTTTGTTCACGGTGCAACCTTTTCGACTCTGGTTGTGGATGATGAAGACGATGCTTCTATTTTCCCACGCACGCGTGCTGAAAGCTTTAATGCAGGAAAACAAGCATTCAAGCGGGTAAAACAGTGCAATGCCTCTTGTGTATTTTTTTGCCCGTTTTGGCTCAATATGCGCCTGTGTCGGTGTTTGTTTTGGGGGAACGTCCACCACCAACATCCTGTTACAGGGACGCCGTGCTCGAGCGCGGCCAAGGTGAGCGCACTGCTGGCGTCGCGCTGGAACATCCCGATGGTCGTTTACGGAGGAACCGACCCGCTTCTCTCCGACAAAAGCGTCTACGACACGCTGTGCCGCACCGTCGGCCTCGACTCCGAGTTCGGCGCCGTCATCGCGTCCATCGCGGGGACGCAGCGGTGGAAGCGTGTCGGCGTCTTCGTCCGCGAACCGGCGCGACACTTGGGATACGCGCAGCATGGGGTGGAGCTCTACCTCGCGGCGGAGAACGTGACCATCGTGGAGGAGGTGTGGGCCGGGCCGCCGATCTACCCCTACCTCGTGGAGGCCCCCGAATTCTTCCGACGCGACCTGCCTCGGCTGAAGGAATCCTGTCGCGGTGAGAAGCTCTTCTTTTCACATTCGGATCTCCGAGGTCCAACGAGGCAGCGCTAGTTTAGAACACCCACGGTGGGTCTCTTTTCTACCCTTTGAACGCTTGCTCCGACAATCAGCAACGATGGCAACACAATAATTATTGGTCAATGGTTTCCTGTGAAAAACTGCAGTTGTGATGCCAAAAAACGTGTGTGTACGAGTGCGTCAATCGGGTTGCGTTTCAGGAGCCCAACGAATGGGACTTGCGAGGACCATAAAATACCACTATATTCTTCTCATTGCACACGACACTTTTCATTTATTTTGACCTGGTGGTCAACTGTATGAGAGGATCTCATTGGGCCAGATTCACGCCTGCTTGCATGTTGCTTCGCGCAACAAAAGTGTCTCGACACAAACCCAAAAGGGCTCGTTGCCGAACATCTTGGGTCAAGATCTGTCTGCTCGTGAGTGTGTCAAACCCAATTGAGAGAACCTTCTCGTTCTTCTGGTGCGAGTGCGCCTCGGTATTAGGTGTACTGTCTCTGAAGTTCCACGCAAGCTGCTTGTCTCAGTATTAAAGCTGTGTGTCCTTTGCAACCGTCTCCGTAGTCTGATTCTCACAGGATGACCCAATTCACTGAGAGACAAACACCCGAAACTTGAAGACAAAAGTGGCTGAACATGGAACGTTGTGGGACTTTGTCAATGTTGCTGATGTGGTTCTGTTTACCAAGCTGGTGGGCAACAAAGGGAGAGGCGCGAATCAATGTGTCAAAGTTACACATGTCGTTCAACGGATTCTACGTTTTCCCCGGACCTCCGTTCACGATCCCGGAGCTCGGGTCCGCCTTCACGATCGCCTACGACTCTGTCATGAGGTCGTCCCTCCTGGAGAACGTCTCCCTGGAGTGGAGCCTGGTGGACTCGGGGTGCGAACCGAAGCAGGCTCTGGCCGCCGTGGTCACCGCGAAGTTGGAGCACGGGGCTGACGTCCTGATTGGTGAGTAAACAAACAAAACACACATTTGTCCGGAAAGTCGACAACATCCCCTCTTTCTTTCTTTCTTCCTTTCTTTCTTTCTTTCTTTCTTTCTTTCTTTCTTTCTTTCTTTCTTTCTTTCTTTCCCCATTCTCTCTTCTCTTCTCTTCTCTTCTCTTCTCTTCTCTTCTCTTCTCTTCTCTTCTCTTCTCTTCTCTTCTCTTCTCTTCTCTCTCTCTCTCTCTCTCTCTCTGTTTGGTTCAGTCTTCTGGCTTTTAACTGTGTCTGATGAGCAGAGTGAGTGAACATCTGGAACACAGACGAGGGCGAATCAACAAGAGTGAAATGTCCTCAACGAACAATGTCGCTGTTGCAGGTCCGCCGTGTAGCAATGGAGCGGTGCTGGTTGGGCTACTGGCCTCCAAGTGGAATCTTCCCATTGTGGGCTACGGCGGCACCGACCTCAGGCTGTCTGACAAAAACACTTACGACACTTACTCCAGAACTGTTGGACAGGACAATGAAATCGGCAAAGCATTCTCGCACATCGCTCAACTCTACAAGTGGGAGAAGGTGGTGCTGCTGACCAGGGATCCGCCAGAGGTGTTCACCCACGCGCGCGCGGGGTTTCGGGACCATCTGAGACAGAATGGCACTGAGACTGTGGAGGAATCGTTCGACAATTCTCAGTGGCTGAGGGTTCCATCACCAGCCTATTTGCAACAGTTTGTGAAACCGCTAAAAGGAGTAGGCAGAGGTAAGGCTTATCATTCAGCACATCTGAACGAGTCAAACAATCTGTGTGCCCGTCTGTCTGTTGTTTGTCCGAAATTGCCTTTCTCTTCTCATACCTGGTCTCGTGATTTGCTGCATTCTTTTCGAACACACATGTCGTTGAGATGCTGGGGCTTCAAATTCCCTTTGCTTTACACCGTTCCTGTAAAGATAGGCTTGGTGTCTGGTTTGTACAACACTGGCCTGTCCAGCCCGTCGAGAGAAACTTGTGGCGCACAGCAGTGTCGAGAGCCTCAGCGGTCGAACCCTCAATTGACTCGCAAACGAGACAGCGCAAACATCGGAAGTTCTTCGTCTTAAATTTCACAAGCGCTGGCGGACCCAAGTTCCAGGGTTGAAACCTTGGCTTCAATCAGGATCAATTCAAGAGAAACTGACCCACGTGTACAAACAGTGAGGGTTTCGCACATGTGCGTGCTGTGAAGGTTTCTCGAAAACCACAAGGATTGTGGCAGAAGTGAGTGAGGACGAGCCCATGCAGCATCATGCAGAGGCTGTGCTAGTTTTCAGTGGATTGTCGGGGGTCGAAGGGTGACAGGAAGGGTCACTGGATTTCGTCCATCCCGACGAAGGCGTCCTTTTCCACCGTGCACGCGCTTTTGCGCTGGGTTGGTGTACGACGTTTCGACGTTTCGCGTGGCGCTGGTTCTGACTTCCTTTTGCTGTTTTTTACGCTCTGCGTCGCGATTTTACGTTTCCTTGCGTCAAAATCTGTTCTTTTTACCTGAGTGCAGAGAGTTCTGTGTTTCTCTGTGACACAGAAATGCAGAGCCCTCACTTGCTCTGCATTCTAGTGTCAATTCTATTCTTTTTTAAGCCATGCAGAGCAACGCAGAGAAACATAGCGCTCAGCACTGGTCTGTGGAAAAAGAATAGCCTCTCGGACTTGTGTGGGTTCTCAGTCTTCGTAGTCTTTCATTTTGCTGTTCCTGTGAAAGACTTTACCTGGTGTTTGACTTGTGTTTGATGGACTCGTCTGGGCACTGCCGTCGAAATGTGAGGAAACTCTGCAGTGCGCTGTTTTGTCAAAGGTCCGTTTTGTGAAGCCTGCCACAAGATTTACGAGTGCGTTCCGATTCCAAGCATTCGAAAACCCAAACATGTTACCGAAGAGGAACACTGACTTGTTGCTTTCTCATATTTTTTTTGACAAGGTCAATACAATTTGCTGACGTTCGCCAACACGATTCAAGAACCATTCTTCGCACATCGACGAGTTTCGGTTGCACAGGAGCACTTGTCCTGCCAAAACCTGTGTCTTAAATTTGTGGGAGTGATTTCTGTGATGTATTTTGCTGTCAGACGAGAAACACTCACAAAATTGCAATTCAATTGTTCGGACGCGAGCAAGAAAACTCTTCGCAAGTGCGAGAAGAGCTCAAATTCGAACCTTTGGAGCAAAATCTACACATTGCTCTCTGAGATGCAACAAAGAATATGGCAGGCAGTGTTACACTGTTCGTGGGATCAATCAGCAAAATTGTCCAAACTGCTACTGTGTTTCCCATCATCTGCGCAAAGTGCAATGCCAAAAAGATACCAATTGAAGAGACATAGCAGGCAATACTGGAAACAACGCCAGAAATTATTTGAATGTGAAACCACTGATTTGTTTGTCTGTGGAAAGTTGATGCCTCCATTCTTTTGTCGCTGTCCTTTTTGTGTTTGATGACACAACTGCCTAAAATCGCGACTGTGATTGAGACTATAGTCAGAAATACTCTTGTGAACCACAATATGCCTTCAATGATAGGAACATGAGTGTCAGTTTGAAGAATGGGAGAGCACAAGGCATTTGGAATGTGTTGGTGGAGTTGTTTGATGCAGAATATGACCACGAGAGTGACGCAAAAAGCAATGGACACAACAAACACAAGAAACTGCAGCGTGAACCGATACGTTGAGCACTTGGCCCAGAAAGGAAACAGTACAATGCTGAATCTGACGAAAAATAGAAAGGCTACGAAAGTGGGGGGCACAGTCAAAAACAGCAAATAAAATCCACACAGCGCAAAACAGGTGTTACTGGATTGCCATGAATGCTCACTTGATGGACAGGTGTTCACACTGTGAAGGGTAAGAGATAAAATGTAAATAGTAAAGAAAAGAGATGACAAATCAATGGCTGCCACAATTTGGAAAAGTCCTGTGCTTTTCCTTTCTTTTGATTTTGTGTGAAAATGACCCACCAGCTCTGAAACAAATGATGTGAAATTTACAATCAAAACGACAGCAAAACTGAGCCACGAAACATGCAATGGAACAGTTCCAAAAGTCACTTTGCACATTGTATTGTTCAGAGGAGTATTCTTGGACGTGAAGCAATTTGTGTTTGTGGGAACAATACAACATAAACTTGTGTTCGGCGCGAGTAGTGCATGCAAAACAATGTCTTCAAATGCATCACACTCGCTTTTGGACAAAGGATTGAAAGCGAGATTTAACACTGCTAATTTTGGACAACTCACTATCATATCTTTTTTGAAGTGTTCCAGTTTGTTGTGGGATAAATTTAAATTGCTCAATTGTGTGGCATTAAAAAATGCAAGAGCTTCAACTGATGATATGAAATTTCTACTAAGCCCTAATTCCTTGATTTTGTCTGAGGTCACACATAGTTTTTTGACTTTGTCTATTGAATTGAATGGAACCATGAAAATAGTTGGCAGGTTGTCATTTGAGTCACCTCCCAATTGACAAAAAGTCGTCATGTTACTGTTTCCTGCATAAACATATTTTGAAGTCAATGATGCTTGTAGAATTGTGGTGGTGAAAGTCATGCTGCAGTTGTACACCAACACAACTGTGTGACTTGTGTGTTTGAACGAAAGACCAGTGGTTGTTGTGTGTTGATGAAAACAATGAACTGAATACAACAAGCATGTGCAAAAATTGGGACATTTTAGTTCTTTTGCATGACAAAACATTTCGTCCTCACCAAGTGGACAGTTTTTCAGTCCATCACATGCATTTCCCAACACTATGCATGCTGAAGAACTTGTGCACCTCAGCATTTTGGCACAAATCCTCTGAGATCCACAAGATAATTCATCACGTCCACTGGCACAGTCCCATTTCCCGTCACATGCATAATTCCATGGAATGCAATATGACCGTGGACACTTGAATTTCATGTTGCATTCAAATAAGACGCAACTTTGAAGATGTTCTCCATGTCTGCAAGGGACCAATAACTTCTTCCTGCCCAACACATAGGAACATATTTCATGAACGAAGAAGTGTTTATTTGAACTGTAGGAGCAGTGGATAGAGTTGAAGAAATTTCTTAATTTTGGTCCCTGTTGTTTCCTTGACATGTGCTGTTTTGTTGGCATGACAAAAGATTCATAATGCGTTTCATGAGAGTCACCGTTGCTCAGGACAGTTTCGAACTGACATTTTATTGTTGGTTCTTTGGAGTTTGTGCAAGAAAAAGAACAGTTCACTTCGTCAGAGGGGTTGTTCACAAAACAATCATTGCATCTGTCGCAAGCTGACATATATGATACATATGTATCATTTGGACATTGCAAAACAATGGATCGAACTGAATCATGGGTTGTTGTTTTTCCGAGAAAAATGTACAAAGCCTCGTCGAGGCCCCTTGCTGACCTCTTGGTGCTCCAGTGTTTGTCTCCTGCCCGTTTGTAGGTGATGATTTCTGTCAAGTCAAAAGAGAAAATTGGTGGGAATTGTCCCTGTATTGCACCAATCAAAAAATGCCAGTTTATTGTTGTTTTCGGGTCATGCCTCATTTTGTCAGCCAGGTGCCTAAAACTGTTTTTCGCAATCCAAGAGAACAGGTGACACTCTCTGTCTTTCAAAATGCATTTTGTGTCAAACACAGCCGAGAAGTTCTGCACTTCAGCAGCAGTGCTGGTGGTGACATGTTTCAAGCAAACCACATCCCCAATCAAAGGACGTTTGCAGGGGAGTCGCATCCACATCGGTTGAGCCAAGTTTTCCAATGTCATCACAGAACATTGACATCTTTCAGCGCTCTGGTTGCACTGTTGATTCAATGTGGTTTCCAACAATTTTAAAGTGAGAAAGAAATGTTTGCGAATAACTGTTGTGCTTCTGTTGGTAAGCACAAGTTCAGCTGCAAAACCACTGGCAGTCAATTTGTGGAAATTCAAAGAAAAGCCACCCATTCCGTTCTCGGATTTGGAACCAGCAAACAAAGCCTGCACTGGGGGTATGTCTCCAGAAGATATGATTGCATTCAATACTTGGTGAAGCTCATCTCTACTTCTGAAAACTGGAAGGCAACCGCCGACTGAGTCACACAATTCGGCAGCTTCATTCCACGAAATATTTTTTGGCAAAATAACCGGTCCGTCTGAATGTACCACGTGGTCTGTTGGGTCAATGGTGTCTTCTTGAAGGGCTCGTTGAACAGACTCAAACGTGATGTTTGGTTCTGACTTGAACTGATAGAAAGCAATCCAACCAATATCGTCAGTCTTGTTTGTCCTCGTGAAGTTTTTGCAAAACGACGCCCCTTTCTCATGGATGCAATTGTTTTTGATCCAAAGGTCAGAAAATTGCCGCTTTTGATTGTTCTTTAACCACCATACCTGGACAGAACAAACGTCAGCTGCAGATTTCGCTTGCAGTGATATGGCTTCGTATCTGCCGTGAACGGATGCGTAACTGTGTGATCGTGAGTTATCGAGCACAATTGCCGCCTTCCAAACCGAGTGTGTTCTGAGATAGAGGGAAAAAGTGTTGTACTCTCCAAAAATGGACTCTTTGTAGTCTGTTCCTGTGATTTCGAAAAGTGCTTCCAGTTGGACTTCCAAGTGGGTTGCCTCTTTCGCACAAGCTGTGTGTTTTTCCACAACAAGAGTTGGACTATTTTCTAAAACAGGAGGTGAGAGGAATGATTTTTTCAGTCCAACGTGCACGAGCTCCTGTTCATTTGGCGACGATGCTTGCGGGCCCTTCTGTTTTGGTCGAGATACTCTCACTTGCATTTCCACCCAATCGTGATTGTTGTTTCTTTTCATGAATTGAAACCCGAACTGTAATCTGCTCTGAGAAATAATGGTTGCAGAGTCTGGAACATGTACTGCTTTGTAGAATGTTCGTATTCTGATTGCTCCCGTCTGTGGAGTTTCCACGTGATAATCCGAACCATTGATCCTGATGGAACAGTGGTTCACACCTGAAAAGTTGAGGTGTTGAAATGTAGCTTTTGTGCAGTTAAAATTTTTGAAGTTATTTATCTACTTCTGAGGTGTGCACCAAAGGCGCAAATTTTTCTGCATTTTGTTGCACCACACTTGATGTCAAGAACAGGTGCAAAAAGAGCGATGTTACTCAAAGGGTTTTTTGGTGTAGAAAAGAACAAATTTACTCACAAAAAATCTTCACTGAAATGTTCCAAAGAAGGGTGGTGCGCATATCTTTCAACGCAAAGAAACTAACACACTCTGTGAAAAAGGCTCCGATTGTCTGAAATATAAATTGCCAAATTTGACAACCTTCTCGGGGACGATGGGCAGGTGGCAAGTAGTTAAAGGAGCATCTCAGGCTCAGCAACAGAGCTGAACACTGAGTAAACCCAATGCTGGCAGTGATGTTGATTCTGGTCAGTTGCCTGAATTGGTAAAAAATTGCCAGGATACTTTCAGTGGAGGAATAAACATTTCTCAAAGTGAAATTCGGAAGTGTGGACTGACAAAAGCGGGCAGACAGCGAGAAATGTCTCCGATACAACGCCAGGCCAGCGTGTTCACAAAACACATTGGGTAATCCTTCACTGGAGACTTCCGTGAGCGACACGTTCAAACGAAACCCTTCCGGACTTGTTATGTTCAGAACACATACACTTGGGTGATCACACAGTTGTGAAAATAAGAAAACAGACGGGTGTCTTATGTTCTTGTGGGTGACGAATGTGTTTTCCTGCCAACTATACTGGACTGTGCCTTTTGTTGATGTCATAACATTGAGCCACAAAAATAATGTGGCATAAAAAGTTTCAGAAAGGCAATATTCTGATTTGCATGTTATCTCTTTTGTGTTTCCTTGAGGACCATCAAAGACTTCCATGTGCAACGGCGGGTCTGAGCTCTTCCAGAGCTTCACATTCGCCCAGTCCATAACTCTGATGAGGATTTTGCTCACTTTCACTTTGTTTTGGGGGAATATCAGGTTCCATAGTGTTTGAATTTGCAGTACATGAGTGGGAAAACTTTCAACAATGTTTACATCCATCACACTGTGGGAGAACAGAACATTGAAAAAGCCAGAATAGTACGTGTCAACAATAACTTGCACCAGGCTTGATTGCGGGATGACTGGCAGAAAGGAGTATTGCCCGCAAAGTTTGAAGTCCATATTGATCTTCAAAGACCCACGGAAACATCTAGTTTGTTGGTTTTCACCGTCGTAGTTGTAATCCACTCTGTGGAAAAACACTTGCCAGAAGGTGAGGTTGAGCCGCAGAGCCCCTGTGAGATGGAAAACGTGACCGTGAATCACGTCCACGAGAAGTACGTCGTCATTGGGGCGCGGCAGCGAGTAGTCCACGGTGTACGGGGGCTGTTTTTTCTTTCCCATCATTCTCCCATATCGAACAAATTCCATATGGAAAGAAGTTTTTGCGATGATCTTGTTGTATAAATTGATTTCTTCTTCAACGGAAAGATTTTTCATCGTTTTTCGGATGTGTACTGAACCAAGTGGTATTTTCGTCAAGGCTTCTGAGAAAATAAACTTCCTTGGGGAATCGCGATACTTTGTTCTGGGAGAAGGATCAAGCAAAGGGTGTGGCATCAGCTCCACAACCACATCCTCCGTGCGACTGGCCATCTTCGCTGGCCTGGCACTTCTCTTCTGTAATCTGTGCAAAAGTGTTGCCATTGTAAGCAAACTGAATCCAGTGTTAGCGTTTGTATTTGTATCTTCTTTGAGAGAAACGAACAAAACGACCTTTGCATATAAAAACCAATGCTTGACGTTGTCATGTTGGAAAGCCAGATTTTGAAGTGCACTGTGATTCAAATTATAGTTTCCTCTGTGTCCAGGAGAAAAATCAGAGCTCATGTTTTGTGTTCAATGTTCTGTGAGAAAAACTATAGAAGCTTCAACTGAGGAACACGAAACCGAAGCAACAATGTCAGTCTTTATATCTGTCAAACTGACCTTTCCTGCAGAACTACGTGTTGCAGGCTTCAGACGCGTTCTGCAGCAAACAAAATTGTGGCGTTTCTTCTGACATTCAATGCTGCATGGTGACAACCACAGTGAGATGCAGAGAAGTGAGGGAGTTGAAAAATAGGTCTCACCCAAGGACTGGAAAACTCATTTGGAACCAGAAAGAGCCCAACAAATTTTGTGTGGTGATCCCAGACAGCCATGGAGGAGGTTGAGCTACTGCGCAAGTGAAGATGAGGGCGCAGCTCGCCCGGCTTCCACTTCCCCGGCTCCAGACCACTGTCTCAAAACTACCCAAGGGGTGAGCACACACATGCAGAACCTTGGGCAATGTGGTGGTTCCGCGCCTCAGATGTCGTGGAAGTTTGCAAATGGCAAGCCCTTTTCTATCAATCAGTCACCGCACAGCTCAAAGGATACTTGCATTCTGTTTCAACAATGGAACAAAATTTAATTTTGTCTGACATCAACAGCTTTCTTGAGCTTTTCTTGAGTGTGTTCGTCAGCAGATAAAAATTTATTCAACCTTATGATGTGACAACTGTGGAGTTGCCGACCAGGGAAACAAACTTTTGCGAAAAGAAACAACAGCTCTTTGCAGAGACAAAGCCACATTGGAATCTGCATTTGGGGATCGGTACCATGGTAGAAGATAGCCAAAAACTGCTGATGTGAGCTTGGTCCAAATCTGCTGTGAGGTGTCCGAATTTCAGTCAGTCGTTCTTTCCTGCAAGCGACATCAAATGTTCACACAAGAAAACAAAATTAAATGCGTGCATTATTTGATGCAACAGCTGAATTTCTGATTTGTCAAAAAAGAACGTTGACACCAAACCGTCAGTCCTTGTGTCTGTATGAGCCCGGGGTGAATCCAGAGTGGTGGCGATCCGTGCAGGTTCCCAACACACATTAGCCTTGGCCTGTCAGGGTCGCCTCCGACCAAATTCTGGGTCCGCCGCTGAGAACCCACAAACAGACGATTCCGTCGAAGTTTGGATTTTTTCTCAGGTATGCTTTGCACCGACGTCACTGCCGTAGATTTAACTGGTAGTTGCACAGAAATCCAGCAGTGTGAGGGGCTTCAGACAGCTCGTTCTGAGTCCCTTAGAACAACTTGCTGAGCACAAAATAAGGAGATCCCTCGACTTAGCTCTCTTTTGCAGCTTTTGTGTGACTGACAACTTTCTTGGCAAAGTTTCCCTCGCGAAAGAAAAGACAGAAACAAGAACTTGTCCGTGGGGTGCCAGGGATAGTTCAAGCATTTGATCGAGTGAGCTCTGCGCTGTATGTTGAGTTTGACGAGGTGAGCACGCACTGTTTGTGGATCGACTTTGTTGTCAACTACTGGACAAAAAAATGGGCCTCACGGTAATTTGTCCAATCGGGTCGCTGGTTCCAGTTTCCTCATTCAGGCTGATCATTCAGCTTGCTCACACCTCAAAGGGGCTTTCCACGTGCACCACCAAAACTAAAGGAAACTTTTCACTCTTTTGACCCATCAGGTCCACCTACAACCCTCTGACACCAACAACTAGCAAAAATGGAATTGTTTTGCAATGAGTCAGGCCCCTGAAAAATTTTGTCACTTTTTTGCCCACCAAACCAAAAGTCCTTACACAAATGACTGCAGCTTTGTCTTGCATCGCTCACATGACAAGATCTGAATACCAAAATTATTGTCTTGACACTTATTTTCTCATAATTAACCATGCCAAGCCACAAAAAAATCTGAATAAGTGCAAAGGTGACAATCACAAAGTTCATTTTGCAACAAAATTTAAAAAGATGAGTTTGACTCCCAGCTGGGCCCTAAGAAAGTGAAGTAAAAACTTTTCACATACCTCAGGTATAATTTACAACCAAATCCCTTGACAACCCATGCAATTTTTCTCTTCCATACCAAATATGTTTTGTTGCTATGGTTTGGGCATTTTTTGATCTGGAACCCCCAAAGTCAACCTTTCAGTTTTGGCCACACAAAAACCAGAGGGAAATTCCATCACAGAAACAAAACACGCACTTTTTATGCAGGTTTTTACCGCAACGCCGGTCGGGTCGCTGGTTGGGGTCGCTCCAAAGAGCAACCCGAACTTGTCTGTAAATTTGCTCACGTCAGACATGAAAGACAACCATTTCCGTGAGAAGGAAGGTCGGGGACACAAAACGCGTTTCCTCAGCTGCGGCGTCTACTTGTTCTGCATCTTTCATCAGTGAAGGTTGTTTTTTGTTTGTTTTGGTGCCCAGAACTGACGCAGGAGACGAAAAGAATTCTACATCGTTTCTATCGTCGCCACGGAGAACGACGCAAATTTGAAGTTTGGCCTGGTTCATTCAGAACGCGCCCAAGCACTGTGCTGTTCAAGGCGGTGGAAATGAAGATCTACCAAATACCGTGTGGCTTGGTCTCCGATGAGGACAACCCCACACAACATGGAGGTTTCATAGTGCTGACTGAGGATCGCCTTGAGAAACTTTGAAAAGACAAACGGAAACGTTTCACATTCACGTGCTGCGTCCCTCAACTTGCACGGAAGATGTTTTTGGTTCCATTCCACCCAATCCAAGTTTTGAAGGAATGTTGCGTCACGCAGCTGCTTTGTCTTGGGCTGATAAAAAATTCCCTCACGCAAAGGCAGGAAACTTTTTCAGTGCAACTACCGTTGCTCGAGACTTTAGCTGCAACGTTTTGTCTCACGTAAGCTCATTGCATGCAGCATCGCTCTGAAGTTCCAGAGAAACGACGGTTTTCATGCAGGAACGAAACTGGAGACCTGCCACACCTCCAGACCTCTGCAGCTGAACGCAACCTGTTCCCATCGCCAGTTTTGTCTAGCACAGCGATTTTGGTTCTTGTCAGTCAGAGAGCTTGAAAACTATGACACATGGGATTCGCAGCTGTCTGGTACTGTGGACAACTCAACTGCTTCTTCACGTCACTTGTGACACGTTCACTGTCGGCTATGTAGGAATTGACCATCAATTCAGCGCGGTGGCGTTCATCAGCCGAATCGGAGCGGCGGTCCCCGTCGCTGTGGACGCCGTCAACGGCAACGCCTCCACTCTGCCGAACCACACGCTCGACTTCCGGGTCGAGGACACGGCGTGCAGCAGCAAGGTGGCGCTGGGGAGCTTCGTGTCGCTGGTACGGGACGTCGGCGTCGACGTCCTGGTCGGGCCCTCTTGCGGCGCCGAGATCGCAGTCGTGGGGCTGCTCGCGTCGCAATGGAACTTCCCCATCATCACGTACGCCAGCCTGACGTCAACCCTCGAGGACAAGAGCATGTACGACACGCTGCTCGTGGTGGGAGGAAATCACAGGCAATCGGGTGATGCCATCAGAAAGACGCTGGCTCATTTGGGAACCCAGAATGTCTGCGTGTACACGTTAACCTTGGAAGCCAAGGGTCACCTGACGTTCATAGAGGAGGGACTGATGCTCAGGACCGCTACGGAGAACATTACATTCCTCGGTCACTTCGCTGTCAGCTTCTTCTCGCAAGATCCGCGCAAACACCAGGAACAGCTGGTGGAGATGAAAACTCAGTGCAGAGGTGAGTTTCAATCACACGTATCCCCAGTGCATGAAACACTCACTCAGACACTCACTCAGGGTTCCGAAAGAGCCGACAACCCGACAGAATCACTTGGTCATTGTCCACCGACATACCCGATTCCTTCAACCCAGTCTCTTGCTTCATCGCTTTTGTTTGCTTCCAAGGATAAGAACAGCACGTGTGTGTGTGTGTGTGTGTGTGTGTGTGTGTGTGTGTGTGTGTGTGTGTGTGTGTGTGTGTGCGCGCGCGAGCGCAAACCCCGATCCAAGAACCGTGTCGGACGGGACCCAACCTCAGGTGCCACAGCTGACTTGTTGAGCTTGAGTATTATGGAAAGTCTGATGTTGTGTCGTGTAACCCAAAGCGAGCGTTACGAAGTGACACAAACTATGACACGGATTACATCAGATGACCTTGAGTGATCCAAAGTGATGCAATCCAGGGGCAAGAGCCAACGTCCTGCGAACATTGAAATCCATGATTCATTATGACTTACTATGTGATTCACTAAGTGTAAACAACCATGTGGAGTATAAATAAAGTGTGTACAGCTGGCTCTGGGCAGTTGCTACAGATGAACCTCACTTGATTATTTACTTGATTGATTGTGTATGTAATGATTTATATTGTACTTCTTGATCGCATGACTTGGAATAGGCCAGTAAACCTAAGGCTGTTGGTTCAACAGACTGAAGCTGAGATGAACTGGTTTGAGTATGGTTTATAAGAGCATGGTTTGGTTTGGTAAGGAACTCGTGGTGGGTACGGCAGCCCAACACAACAGTTGCCACAGTGAGATTTCTTGAACCGGGATGGAATTTCACGTCCTGTCTCGCCCCATCGATCAGGCCAAAGTAACACCGATGTGTTTTGTTGTGCGTGTGAGAAATGTGCGTTTCTTACTTTGGGACTCAAACAAAGTTGTCACAGAGACTTTTTTGGCCTCCAAACAGTGAAAACTTTTCAAAGAAAACTCGTGACACGCCCTTTCGATTTTGAGCTGAGTTGAAAGACACTTGGTGGTCTTCCCAATTCTTGTTGTTGTGAAGTGACGCCTTTGGTGGATTTTGATCTTCAGTTGATGCCCAAATAGAATAGGTTTCCATCAGTTTGAGCTTTGTGCATACAGGTAATTATTTTGAGATTCTGCGCAAAGGCACAAACGAAACTCTTGTAGCCGTAATTGAAGTCTGATGGACGGCACAGTAAAGAAATGTCTTTTGTAGAACATTCTACAATGTCATTCTAATCTGTGACCAAGGTCACTTAACGACGGCAGACACAAGGCAAGACTTCGTTGTGACAGTGTTTGAGGCTTCCTGTGCCTTGGGTTGGTTCAGTTCCACTGACACCTCCAAACGGACTTTGAAACACCCTGGCTGTGAGACAAGCTTGGAGTGACTGGTCTTTCTGTGAAACGTGGTGATTGGTTTTGGGTGTACTTGTCGAAGAAACCTGAAAACATGATCCGACTGGTCATATTCTGTTTGGTGTTGCTGGTAGAGTCAGTGTCCGGCATTGGACCCAGATCGACAGTGGATCTTGGATTTCTGGGTCACTCAGAGGGCGACCTGAACGATATGTCACTGTCCAGGATGGCACCGGGACTCAACATCGCGTACGAGAAGATCCTGAACGGCACTGGCATTCTTTCCAACATGACCCTGCGAATTCACCCGGCCGACACGAAGAACTCTCGGAAACTCGGGCTGGACCAGGTGGTGAACTTCACGTATCAGTTTGACCTCGACGCCGTCATCGGTCCCGCGTCCCCGAATGTTGCAAAAATTGTCGGACTATTCACGTCGCAGAGGAACATCGCGACCGTCGGGTACTCTCTCGCAGACGCCGCGTTATCTGACGAGACGGTCTACGACACGTTTGTGACGACGCACCCCAGAACGGACTCGAGCGCTCCGGCATTCGCAGGACTCCTCGAGCACTTGGGCTGGAGCAGCGCGTGTCAGGTGTTGCCCAGTTCGCGTCCGGAGTTTTGGCTGGCGATATTTGCTCGTGTGAGAGACATCGCGATGCCGAGTGGAGTCAGATGGCACCCGCTGCGGAGACCTTACACCTTCACACGGAAGGCTCCGCCAGACGTCCCCGAGAGCGACTTCTCCAGGGCCTTCCGGAACGTCCGACGAAGGTGCCGAGGTAGGACTCGACCTGATACTTGCACTCGCGTTCTCCACTCGATTCAAGATCGAGCAAGAGAAGTTCTGTCTTGTTGCTCAAAAATTTGTTTGAATTTTCTGAGATGTTGCAAAAACCACGGCAAGGGTGTGTTTTGACGCATTTTTGCCTCAGACGGAGGCAGGTTAGAGCAATAAAGGGCGTCACTTTCAACCTGGAAATTCTGGCTGCAGGAGAGAACAAAGACCTCAATGATGCAGTGGTACAACTTGTTTCCCCGAGTTGACCACGGGTGGTACGAGCCTCGCTTTCGCTGTGGGGTGACTGACTTTTCTTCCCGAGAAAAGAGTCTTGTGTTGTTTTCCAGAACCTTGAGTGGCACCAAAGGTTTCTCTTCACACGACCTTTCTTTCAAGAAGAAAAGACTGTTGAGGTGTTCTTATCAAATGACGTCTTGCTTTTGAAAGCTTGCTGTGGAAAGTTGTGAGAAACTCTGTGAAGTCTCTTGAAAAGAGTCGGAGTTTGATCTCACCTCGAGTAACTCAACCTCAACATGCCTCCGCAACAGCCAATTCACATTGTCGTCAACAAAAAAACTTAATTTTCTTAATGTGAGCTTTTTGTCAAAGTCTTAAACAGTTTTAGAATTCAAATTTGAATGTGTTGTGCTTGACAAAAATATTCAAAATTGAAAAACAAGACTTGGGGTGCACTTTCCACAAACTTTATCGAGGATCCACATTTCCACGATTCGTAAATTAACTGACTGACGTCACCCTGTTTCTCCAGTCGAAGAAAACTCGAAGATTGCAACACAAAGAAAAGAAACAATTATGAGCAAATTTTTCAATTTGTGAACAGATGCATTTGCAAAAATTGTTTCTTTGGCGTGCTGAATATTGCAACAGTGTCTCTTCAGAAAGGTTGTGGTGCGTGTAGAAATCCCAAAAACGGACCAGTGGTGTTGTCGTTGTTCTTGAGTCAACGACTGGTTGTCAGTGAGACACCTTGAGCCCTCAATGAGTGCACTCAGTAAAGATCCGGGCAGCGAAGAGACCAAAACTCCAAGAGCGGTCTTTCTGGTGTTTGAAGTTCGCATGCCAAAACGAAATCAAAACAACAGCGTCTGGGAAATACTTGACCGTGCACCAGCAAGAATGAGTGAGGGCTTCTGCGTGACTCCAAGGACTCTGGATCCTCCAACTAATGACTTGTGACAAGCCTCACGCCAGAAAACAGCTTCACCGCGGGTGGGTCTTTGCGCATCGTCCAGGGTCTGTGCACTGCGCCAAAACTTGTTCGTGGTCGGCCCGCAGTGAGGGTCCCAACTCAGATCCGCTCGCTGACTCAAGAATTTCCTGAAAGATGCAGGGTTTGACCATTTTTCTTTTGATGACACTTTGCACTTGTGCGTTTGGAAACATTCACACAGGACAAGTGGAAATTGCATTCCTTGGTCACACTGAGCATTGTGTTGGTACTCCACTTCTGATAGGAAGACTCGGGCCTGCTTTAGACATTGCCGTGGAGAAGCTTGAAAACAACAGTGAAATATTGGGAAGAGACGTGGAATTTGTGCGTTATACCGGAAACACGCGTTGCTCAGAAAAACGTGGCTTGGGTCTCGCAGTCAACTTCACAATTCAACACCAACTGGACGTCATCATCGGGCCTGCCGTCACCAGGGTCACCAGGATTGTCGGTGTCTTCGCCTCTGAGCGCAACGTCCCTGTTCTCGGCTACTCCTACCCGGACAGCTCGCTGGTCGACACAGCGATGTACGACACGCTGACCAACACCATCGCGCGATTTGACGCCGTTGCCGTCACTGCGACGGCCGTGCTGCGCCGAATGGACTGGAGCCTGACGTGTGACTACCGGCCCTCGCCGGCCCATCTCCACCATTGGTACGGGATCCATCGCCACCTGGTGACCCTGAACACAAACGCGAACATCACAATGAAGAAAAACTACGTGTTCGACTGGAAGAGGGGTGGACCCAGTTTCTTCAGGACAACTTTGCTGGAGATAAAGCAAGATTGCAGAGGTGAGACAGCTTGCCTGTTTTGTGTGAACTTTGATTCCACTCAATGCACCTCCAAATCGAATGAAAGAGAAAATGAGTCATTGCAATGCGACTGTCAAAGCTCATACGGAATCGCTGACACTCAACATATGAGGTGTTTGTGTTTCTTGTGTCCCGTGTTTGCGCTGCAGCGTGGTTGTGGAGAGCGAACCAAATGCGGATGCACAGAATTTCAATTGGCCGTTACAAAGTGAAGGTTTTTTCTCCTCGTTCCACATGATGCGTGAGGCACCAAATTTTCACCACGAGCAATTTTTGTTTGAGTTGGAGCCCTGAACGACTCGGAGGCTCTTCCGTCAACTCCAGGATCCGTTCATCAGGGCAAGTCGAATCAATTTGCCATTGAGTTTCATCAACCACAGCCTGGACAAAACAACACAACAAGTTCTGAACGAAGGGCTGGTGGACACCGCCCGTGGAAGAAGATTCTACGATTTTCTTGACGCACAATGATAAAATTGGCACGTTTCGTTTCACAAATGGTTATACCACACGCTACTTTTGTGCTGGTTGTCAGGTTGTCGCTCTTTTCTACCTGTGAAACATCCTTCCACACAGCGCTTCCGTGATGAAAATTGTTGACCAAGCAGCAGGATGAGAAGGGTGACAAGCCTTCGCTGCAGTTTGAGTGCGCAGGCAATTACACGTGGGTCATTTCAGAGGATTCGTGCTTCAGAGTCTGAAGATTAATTCCACAGAAGCTCCAAAAGTACAGCGGCTTCATTGGGCCTCCTCAAACAGGAACTACAAAGTATGCATGTTCCTGCACCCGTCCAAGCTGGGGACCGAACCCTAACGAGCACACACACACAGTCAATGCCTTTGACCCCAATCCTGGATCCACGGCATTTTCTTTTTTTCTGTCACAGAAAAATAATGTGGGTAAACCAGTCCGCTCGCTGCACGTCGATCAAGCGGCTTGCGCAATCAGTTTTTCAGTGTCCGTCAACACACCAAAGGCCGCACGTCTCTCAACACGGGCTGAAACAAAAGCCAATCACAAGAGCTCCAAAATCCCGTGTTGGTCCTTTCAAACCATAAATTTGTTGACGGCAAGCACCTTTCAAAGGACTGGTCAGTCTCAGCAGGCAAACGCAAAAACAACTGTGCACGGGTGCGGTTTGAAGGGTCGTTCAGAACACAAAAATCGTTGTAACTGGCGATTCGCACAGAAGAAACTGAAGTGGTCCACTCTGAGGGTCAATGCTTGCATCAGGATCTTGAACCGTGGATTGTCGGCTGAAGACTCAGTTTCTTCGTTGTCGAGTTCAGAGCTCTTTCGCTGTTACCGAAGCTGCTGAAGCATTTTTGGAGAGATTGTACACAGAAGCTGTGAGGAGGATGAAGCTTGAGATCTACTTCGTGTGTTCAAGCAGTTGAGCAGTGACAGCAAAAACTTGTATGGTACTGAACAAGAGTGGGACAGGAAATTGTATCCATTAAATCGAAAGAAAACACAGGAGCAACAGGCTTCTCTTGAATCTCCCTCTGCGTGTGTGAGCCTCGGACTTCGGCTCTTTTTGTTTTGTTCTTTTCTGCCATGGGAAGATCTCCAAGGTGTCTCGCGTCAAAGGGCACGATTTTCCAGATTGCACCAAAACCCACGCACCGCAGACAAGACGTTCCGTTTTGTGCCAAATTTCAAAGGTGCGTCCTATACTGTTCTGTCCCTTGTAAGTCCGAGTACAGAGTCCAGAAAGTCCCTTTTAGATATCTCTACGCACAGTTGCATGCGTAATCGTTGCCGCTACTTGTAGTCCCACTGTCATTCGGCAGTTGACAGAGTCCAAATTGATGGTGTGTGGTACGTAAACCAGTCTGAGACCAGAGTTGTGCCTTCAGCTCTTAGTGCAACCGGAGGAGATCCTACTCTGCACTAGCTGTGAGTATTCTGTCAGACTCACAGCAGCTTCCTTTCATCTGGGTACTTACGCTTCATAGTCAGCTCTCCCTGTTGCCATTGTCTTGGCAAGAGGTACAAATGTTCTGACTTATCTTTTTCGTACATGGTTTTACTATTGCCTTTCTACGAGTATAGGCGTATGTCCTTACAATACATTGGTGTGTGTACCCGTGGCCGTAGACTGTGGACTATTTCTGTGATTGTTGGGAGGTGGGGGGAAAGCACCTGCAGTGCGTCTTATGTTTGGGTGAAAACGGTGCACATGGGTGTTTGCCTTTTTTGATAGCACCAACGTGCGCCTTTTTTGTAGCGGATGGTCCTTGATTGTTTGTCCCCTCTGGAAGTTGCTGTCTGGGTCCGTCGCGTTCCGTCTAGAGTCAGGGTGACAGCTGTGAGACAAGGGATTGCAACGAGCCAATTGTGATCTGCCTGACTCAGCAATTGCCTCACGTGTACACGAGAGTTGCTTGTCAAATGGCGTCACGACCCCTCCCTGAACGGATTTTGCCAGAACCTTGCGGGTGGTGGATGCAGAGGAAAAAAATTCAGGGTGTGTGCAGGTTGTTTAATGTTGGTACATATATCGTGGACGTGCTGGCACAAGGAACTTCGACTTTGTTCAAAAATATGATCGGACCCGTTTGCAGTGCATTCAACCCACGAAATGTTTGTTCCCCATTGGTGCGTCCACAAAGAGGGGGCGAAATAGCTTTTTAGGAAAGAAAGTGGGGCTGTGCCCTGGGCATCAGAGAGCACCAAGGCTTTGACGCCAAGTTCGTTTTGCATTGAGGTTGTTTCTGAAGGTGGTGCACAGAAGTCAACTGGGTATGGGCTGGTTTCCTTTGTACTGCGACACGTTGCACTTCTGCGTCAGGATTAGGCACGAAGAGAGCGACGTGTTTTCGCCAAAGGCACCATTCCAAAGAGATCTGACTCTCAGCGAGGGAATAATTAACACACCTGGATGTCTTTGCTGTCCACTACACAGAAGGCTGGAACGCTTTCATTTCGGTTCCAGCCGCAGAAACTGTGGCCAGGAGGAAGAGCAGTGACAAGTCAAGGCAGGAGTCCGTCTGATCTCATCACTGAAATGGATGTGACATTTCGGTTCCACGAACGAAACAACAGAGCACGGTTAATCAACGCTAAACTCCTCATCAAATCCGGGAAGCGTACACCGACAGCTTTTCAAAACTGACACTGGGTCTCCAGGCATTCGGGCTCCTCAAATCTGGATCGCTATGAGATGGTGCAAGATTTTGCCACCTGACCGGGTGGTTAGAAAAACCGAGAACTTCAGTTCGAACGCACACTGCCAGGTCCCCGCTCACAGCTCCTTTGGCGGCAAGTTGGTCAAGGACAAGTTTTCACAATGAGTCCTTAGTTTAGCTGGAATTGTCTGGCAAATACGTTCTTCTCATGAGTTTCTGGAGATGATTGGTTTTTGTCGTATGGTTGTCCTTTTTGCACGAAGAGTATTGTTTGTGTCCTGAACCCAGACTACTTCTCATTCCCTGGGTTTACTCCTTTCTCAGACCAAGCCAGTCGGAAGCCTTGACGTACTTTTCTCAGTCACAATAATTTGTGCGGAGCTTGTGAGTTTCTCAGACAAACAGTGTGAATCTGTCCATCGACCTGACACAGGAATACTGTTCAACAAAAGCATCCAAATGAAAGTTTTAATTTTCGTGTCTGTTTGAAGACAACCATCGTTTCTTCTATATATTTGTCCCAACATTTTTCAGAACCAATAGAAAGACCTCGTTTTCAAATTTGCAAGAAGTATCGTGTGATCTGGGTCTGTCGCGTTGTGGAACACACGTACCGTACCGTCTCGTGTATAAGACGCACTTTTTTGCCCCAAAATTTAACATCAAAAGAGGGGGTGCGTCTTATACATGAGTATGAAATTACTGTATTTTTAACAAACTTTCATACCACAAAATAGGACCAAATCTTGGGGTGTGTCTTATACGTGAGTGCGTCTTATACACGAGACGGTACGGCAGTTTTATTTGAGAACCCGCTCTGTGAGTTCACCTGTTTTCTTTTTTGAACCCTGCTGTGAAAAATCACTATGTGTTTTGACTGACGTGAGTTGAATTTTGACTTTGCAACACACTCAGTCCCACACACAGTACAAGTCTGGTCTTGTGGACAGGAGTGTGACCCGTATCCTGGTCCACTCAGGGCCATCACGATTGCACTTGAGCTGCAGCAAAGCAATCAACAGAGTTTGTTCGATCAACCGTGATCGAAGAACTCGGGAGAGCTGCACAACAAAAGTTATGTCCTTCGGTCGTTGCTCTTCTGAGCCCAATCAAGACATAAATGCTTGAGAAAATTGAACAAATGTTCCACAGCAATTTGAAATCTTTCTTTGCGAAAGGTTTCCTCTTTTCGAAAAGATTAAAGATCCCAGTCCCCGAGCAACAAGGAGAATTAGGCCGAGTAATTTCCTTGTCTGCTTCGAGAGTCATGCTGGCACTCACCGTGGGAGTTTGGTTTTTAAATTGAGGCGTACGTGCAGGTTGTCGATGACTTGTAGTCGTGTTCCTGCAGGTGTATTCCAACTTTGTTTTTGCTGGAGACAAAAATTTATGCTCGTACAGTGAAGACCCTCCTCCCACTCGGCGAAACCGAACCCAACTGAGCGGACCATGTGTGGAGAACTTCTTGCCAAACCCACCTTGGTGTCCACCAAATCCATCCAGCTGCATACCACATCCAGCCAGCAACCCACCAAAGTGGGCTGAACACTTAACTAAGTCTGGCAAAACACCCACCAACTTCAGATCTGAACAGAGGGTCAGCCACTGAACCTGGCCAACTGCTTGAGAAATTTTACTGCGCAGACACGAAACCTCCATGGAAGCCCGCTGAGTCTGATTGGAAACACACCAGACCTGCTGAACCCCTCCCAGGCTGGGAGCAAACGATGATCTGGTAATCTGTCCAGTCTTTCGTCCCAACCTGACGAAACACAGGCAGCCAAGCATGATCTCTCTTGAGTCTTGGCCCACCCCTCCTTGCTGGACACTTACCAGGACGAGGTGGGTACCAAGCAAAGTCAGCCACAGCCCCAAACCAACCAGGCAAGAACCAGCCACAGCCTGCTTCCGACAAAACCCTGCCGAATGTCAACCAAACAAGCTGCGTACGTGCCTGCTAAACCTGCAGGATAACCGCCTGCCAAACTCTATACCAGTCACCTGCCCACAAGCGAGGCAGAACGCCCTGCTGGACACCCTCCAGACTCAGTCTTTGCCCATGGTTTTTTTTATCTGTCTGTCCACACAAGTCCTTTGTCAACAAACGAGACCCAGTATCGAGTGATTCCCAAACCTCAAGAAAAAAGCAATGAAGGGAAAAAATGGTGGACTAGATTTCAATCCTGGTTACAAATGCGTTTCATAACCTGGGTTGCCAAATCCGGTCAGCCACCACACCAGTCCTGGCCCCAATCAGTGCAGCATCCTGTCATTGCGAGGCTTCCTCCTGTTCTGAACAGTTTTCGAGTCGTTGTTGGGAAACAGCTCCGCAGTGGACGTAACTCTTGATTGGGTGGAGCTTCTCCCCGGAGCTCGTGCCGGACTTTGGTCAAGCATAGAAGTGCCAGTTGACACTCTGATTCACAAACACGCGTCCTAAAGAGCAGATCCAGAACTTGGTGTTGATGTTCGCTGGAGCAGAAAATGAAGTAGTCCCGCTTTGCAATTACGCTGACAGTGCAATATCGCGGAAAGCCGTCTTGATTTCAGTGGAGAGCTTGAGTGAAGAAAGTGACAAAACAATCTCGAGGAGCGCTATTCACATTCAAGCTGATTTGTGAATCACAATTCAACCACTCTCACTGAACATGAGGGTTCTCAGCGCGACCTGGCTGGTCCTCTCACTTTTGTTGGCTGGCCGCTCATCGGCACTGGACTTCCCGGTGTTCCCTGCGAATGGGACTCTTCTGCTCGGCATCATGGGTCACTCTCGCTTCGGACCACCGTTCAGGATAGAAAAACTCGGATCCGCGGCGCAAATGGCCGTTGACGAGATCAACGCCAACGAAACGATTCTGCCGGACTACGAGCTGAGCTTCACGCACCGTAATGACCGGTGCAGCGCTCAGGTGTCGTTGGGCGAGTGCGTGTCGCTGGTGGTCGACGCTGGCGTCATGGCGGTGATCGGACCGTCGTGCAGCGGCGCCGCCGAGTCGACCGGCGAACTCGTCTCCTACTGGAACTTACCCATGATCGGATATTCGGGCAGACGGTCAAGCCTCTCCGACAAAAAGGTACTTGTTCTCGTGCAGATGCTTGGAACTCGGGGATTTTTCGCGCATTTGGAGTTGAAAGGTTTTGTCTGTGAGCTGCACAAGAAGCTTGGTTTTGCAAGCCAAGTCCGGAAGTTCTGACGCCTTTGTTTCTTTCAGATTTACAGCACCTACATGAGAACGGTAGGGCTGGACCAACCCATTGGAGAGGCAGTTTGCGAATTGGCGTTGCTCAACGGGTGGATGAGAGTATGCGCGCTCAACCTGGATTACGTTACCCACGTCATGCAAGTTTACTATGGGATCGAAGAAAGTTGTCCCAGCAGGAATATCACCCTGTCCGGTCCGTTCACGATTCCGTCGAGGCGAACCGAAGACGGACGATTCGAATCGTTGAAGAGCATCAAGCAAAACTGTCGGGGTAAGTTGCTTCAAAGAAACTCGGAACTGAAAATGAAATTGTGGAACGCAGATCCCGCAAGAAGTGAAACGTTTGCTGCCTGTGGGGTATGAAACACGAACTTCGCAACATGTTGAGCGTTGCTCAAATGAAGGCAATAAGACCCCCGTCACTTGTGCAAAGTGCACTTGTGCAAACCTTTTTAATACTTCCCTTAAATTAATTGTCGCGGCTGCAGATGTCAGCCAAAGTGATTCAGATTGTTGTTCGCGTCGCGAGAGCCGCACAATGAGGTGAAGAAACATTCAGCTGTTTTGTTCTGTCGAACCGTTGTGTGGGCTTGTGAGATGTGTATGTCAGACCATGCCATTGCAATTGCAATTGCAAGTGCAATTGGTGTCTGTTCGTGTGTTCTCTCCAACACACCGAAAAGCACCTATCACATGCAGTAGCTGAACAACATGCTTGTTTCGCTGCAACAACGCCAAAAGTCAGCAAACTTTAGTGAGAGAAAACTTCCCGTTTCCAGGTGATACCAAGTCCGTGGCAATAAAATTAGAAACCCTTTCCTCAGGACTGCCACAAAGAATCAAGAACATCTTCTGTGTAGGTTTCCAAACGCCCACCCCATTCTTTGGAAGAGCACCGCCAGGTCTGCAGGGCAATGCACGACAATGAAACACCCAAAATGGAGAATGAAATTGCATCAATTTCGGTATTCTGCTGCCGTCTCCGCAGTGAGCACCTGCAGAACCTCACCAGAGGGTCCTTTTTTCGCAGTGCTCGTTGAAGTTGCACTTGTGTTGTTCGGTCACAGGTCAGGAAGTCACTGCAGGTTGGAGTTGAGCAACACTGAGAACAGATGGGTGAAGCACAACTTTCTGTTTGTCAGGTGAAAGCTTTGGGTTTTCGTGACTTGTTTGAAGATCTGTGTTATCTTCTTGTTGACTGCAAACTCCAGACACTTGAATCCCTGCAACACAGTGCACGAACGTCGGGAAGAGGGAACGCACCGGGGTTGTGGATCCACACCCACGCTGACCTGTGCGGATAAAGTCTCCGCTTGCCACAAAGGACTCACTTTTCTGCACGGGTCTGTACTTTGTTTTGAACGCAACTGAACCAATTACCGTTGCCAGATTCCTCTGAAGACCTCGCTTTTACGAGCACACCACGACACTGCTGCCCTGTTCTGTCCCCTCAGATCTTCTGTCCACAGGAGTTCGTGTACTCGTACGATCAGTGGCGACCGACTTCACAAATTAGGGCATGAAGCCCATACAGCGAGGCGCAATGAGGAAGTCAAAAAGAACCTGTCAATGCAGAAAGATGTTCACAAAGTTGAGATCAAGACCCTTCGTAGAAACTTTTCGGAAGGAGTCAGAGCACTTTTGCCTGTCATCGTGAAAATTGGCTTCACGGCTGAGCCACGGGACGCCAATTATGACGAACAATGCGCGCTTTGTTGCCTTTAAAGCTGCCACTTATGAAAGAGACAGCCTCACAAAGGAACACCTCAAGAAGCTACCTTTGCACCTCTGAGTCCCTTTTCAGATTTTGCTCCTTTCGACCGCCAAGAGAGGCAACCTACAGATTGGACGTGAAAACTACAAAAACTGGTGTTTTTGATCTTGCCTGCGGCACAATGAACATTCTTGTGGTTGTTTTTCTGACTGGTTCCGTCGCTACTTCAAGCTTCCCGGCGAACGGAACCATCTCTCTCGGATTCATGGGGTTCGATGGCTGGGGTCCACCGTTCCAATTTTCTCGTCTCGGATCGGCCTTTTCCATCGCTCTGGACGAAATCCATGGCAACGAATCCATCCTTGTCAACCACAGTCTGACTTTTCACATCATGGACGACGGCTGTTCGACAAAGAAGGCTCTGGATACTTTTGTCACGGTGGTGAAACAGGAGAGATGCGTGGCGGTGATCGGACCTGTCTGCTCCAGTGCTTCGAAACAAACGGCCTATCTCGCCTCCTACTGGAACCTCCCAATGATCGCCTACGGAGGATCCGATGTTGAGTTGTCAAACAAGAAGGTGAGAAGTTGTCACTTTGAGCAGATTGAATGGTAGTTGGATTCTTTCCATCTTTTCCTGTTATGTGACATGCACTTGATCACCTGCCTTACAGGTCTTCGACACATTCAGTAGAACAATAGCCCTGATGTACGAGGCGGGCGTCGCCATCGCTGACGTCGTCGACGCCACAGGGTGGACGGCGGTCTGCCTGCTGTTGCCAGACCCGGTGCTTTTTATGCGGAGAATTCTGCTTGGGGCGGAAGAGAGATTCTCGCAGAAGAACATCACTGTCTTGGGACATTTTTCGGTCCCGTGGAGGCGAGACATACCACAGAGGGAAAAGTTTCGAGCGGTGGCAAAAGTTGAAACAGACTGCAGAGGTAAGAACTAAATTTGCTTGTGTGTTCAGGAAAAGGGAGAAACGAAGATCCAATTGCCTTTTTCTTGCTTGCCGTGGAAACCAAATCCTGTTCTTGCTGTGTGTTGGCATCGGGACACACATCAGTCTGTGTAGTTACTTCACGGGGCGTGGGCTGGGGTACATCATACGAGGCAGGAAATTTATACCACTGGTTCTTGGGCGTTTCACAGAGATTGTACGAGTCACTTCCAAAATTGTGTCTAGTGAACATATACAAACTGGGAAAGAAACACACAAGTCAACACCATGCTAAACAATGCAGAAGACATGGAAACAGACAATAAAAATTGGCAAATTGAACAACGTAGTTAAAAATTGGTCAATTATGAGTTCTCATTGTCTGAAGTTGTTTTGTCACAATCAGAATATTTCCTGGAGGGGATCTGTGGCAACACTGTCCCCTTCTAATACTCCTTTTTCCAAGCTGAGCAACTAGAAATACATGTCAAATCATTCCAAACACAAAAAAAAGCCAACCAGACCAGGGCAGTACTTTTTTCTGAGTCGCTGAGGTTGCTATAGTCTTCCCTGAAATGTTGCAGTGAGGGGCTTTGATGATCAAGAACTAATGTGGATGATTTTAAAAACTGCAATGAAAAATTCACACCCAATCAAAAGACATCAGGGATGATCGGTTGCTCAAATTTTTTGCCTCGTACAGTTTGACGGGAGCGTGAAGGTGCCAGAACGAGCAGAAGCACGCACCAAATCATTGTCCGAAAAATAACGTCATCTTAGAAAGTGATTGAATCTGAAGCATGATAAAAAAAAAAACAAAAAGAAGAAATTTTGGAACCTTGAATCCAGATAACATTTTTGGCACACCCCATCAAAAAAAAAACAAATCTGGAAACCTGAATCCGTGCCGATAACATTTTCAGTACATCCAATCAACAATAAAACTAGAAAAATTTGGTCCAAAACTCAGGTTGCAAGCAATGGATTGTACCACATGAGGTCGTACTTTTTCACACTGAATCACCCTCTGCAGTGATTGCACAACCATTGTTCTCTGTTGCACTGTCGTTCTGCAGAGCGCAATTCAGTGTGAGCAGACCTGTTGAAATGCAAGCAACCCAGATGTACCATGACGCGGGAGATGTGCCATTTTGCGCTTGAAAACTGTTGCCTGGATCCTTCGGAAAATTTCAGGTGCGCTTGGATGAACCTGAGCTGGATGTTCCTGGTGAGATGTCTCCACACGGTAGTTCTCGGGTTTGCCCACATCCGGTTTCTTCTGTCATGTCATCACCAGTCCCTTCCTAAATTCTTGTTCACGGAAATGAGCTTCCGTGTCTCAGCCTCGGAACCACGGAGACACCTTTGTCAACTTGCCGCAGGTGAGGGTGGAGTCAGCGCATGTTCCCGGCTCCTGAACAATATGTCTGCGAATTCAATGGAACATAATTGAGAATAGTTTCACCCAAAATTTTTTGTTTTCGCCACCCATAAACACGCATCAATTTGGTGCTGATTTCGCGATTTGCTCTTCCCGATCCTTTACAAACTGGCAACAATTTTCTACCACGTACAAACCCATATCAAAAATGCTTGTTCACAAGTTGATTCACAGATTGAGATCCTCTTTGATCATCTGGTAGGTTACAACATGATAACACGAAGATCAACCGTGTGTTGCGGCAACAAACTTGAAAAATTTGGACATTCTTCGGGGATGTTTGGTGTCAGCCTTCAATTCAACACAAACCCCGTACAGCACACCCGCCACAGCCGGATGGACAGAGGCGTTTGTCTGGCTTTTTGCATTGCCAGCAACATGATAATCAGCATGTCACGTATCTGCGGGGATTCTTCGTCACAAGTAATGAAGCTGTCAAAGAATGAAGTCCATCTGACTGGACCTTTGGCTGCCGCTCCACGAGCCCAAAGCAAAAATGACTTGTCATCTGCATGGTGAACAATATGGAAATATGGCGCAACAAGTGCTATGAAACCTGGAAGATTGTTCCACGAAAACAGATACCAAAACGTCCCTTTTGGGGTCGCCTCAGCCACTGACTGACGTCCAAAAAGTCGGTTATGATGTGTGGTGTTCGATTTACGTTGCGTGGGGACGAATTGTCTGTTGACATGTCTTATGAAGGCTGTTTTTCTCTGGCTCCAATGAAATGCAACGAGATCTGCACACACGGAGACTGATTTTATGAGTCAGAACACCGTGCACATGTCTCGCATTTGCGAGCAAGTTACGAGTGCCATTCAACACATTTTACACGTGCACGGATTCTCTTGGTTTGTAACCTCGGGAAGTGTGAATGAATTCTTCTGCCATGGGTTTGATCTGAACATTGGTTGACTCATCCGCACGTTCTGCCAAAGTCTGCTGAAGTGTGGGGTGTCTGTGAGTGAGACGGCGGTGGCGGCAGCAGCTTCTGCGTCGAGACGAGCTGCCGGCGTGGAGAGGATGAAGAGAGCCACGCCCTGAAGCAGCTCCGGACTGCCAGCAGTGATGGAGGTTCCCCATCGGAAGCGTCATGCACCCTGCGAGATCGGTCTTCGGTGTAATCACCGTGGTGCAACTGGAATTCACACGATGCGTGGTTTGGTTTGGGACTTGATTCGTCTGCTGGTTTGAGTTCCATGCTTTGTGTGATTTTCTCGGAGAACGATCGTTGCAACACAGAAATTTACCTGAAGGCAGCATTTTGTGTTTCCCGATTTAATTTCCTGCTTGGCAATCAGGAAGCCACAAACATTTGAGATGCTGTCCAGCACTGTCCTCAATGGTTTCGTTTCTCACCAGATTCGTGAACAGATATTTTGCAGCATTCTTGTGCATCGACATGTGCGAGCATGCAAACTGTCCTCGTCTGCTGGCATCAGGACACCTGTGTCCTCCATGTGGGAGTCCACGACATTCCCGGTGTGAAGACGACTTGAAACCGTGCGCCCCGGTGACTTCTGACCTGAAACGAGTTTTGCAGCTGTTGGTCTTTGGTCGTGTGCATGGAGTGCTGGACAGAGAACCTTTCCAGTTTGTCGTTGCTCCACAGAGGCAAGGAGCTGCTCTTGTTGCGTTTTCTTTTTGATGTCATTCAGAGATGCTTCAAGTGGACCTCTTCCACTTTGACTGAGAGGCTGTTGGAGTGGCATCTGCCACCCCATACTTTAGTACTGTCTTTGTGAGACCGCAACAAGTCTGGGACAGTTTCTTTTGGCACCTGGCATACTTTGTGTTGCTTCACTTGACCTCTCCCCACGTGGAGTTGTTGGTCTGAACTGTATCAAAGGCCGTGCACGAGGAAGGTCCATCCCCAGAGACTCTTCAGTGAGAGTCAATGAAGACAATGAAGTACTGTTGGTGTCGCAGCGGACAACCACCTGCAGCATCTTTTGTGGCCAAGCTTGATCCGGTCCAAGACATAAGATTCAACAGGTAATCTCACGACAAACTCGCGCGACGAGGAAAGAAATAGGAGACAAGTACCACACACGAAGCAAAAGCTTGCGGTTTCAGTTTCAGTTTCTGTTCTCTTCTTCAATTTGAGGAAACCACAAACTTGTGACTTTGCTTTTCTTTGTGCTTGGTATCTGTTGATATTTTTGGGATAATCTGCCGGCAGTTGAGTTGATTGCGAAACAACACCGCGAAAGGCCAACGTTCGCTCACACATAATATTCAGGGAAGACAGAAAATAGAGGGTCGGAGCAGGAGCTTTCCTTGTCAAGCAAACAACCAGGAGGAGTGTGCTCCTCGTAGCGACCATCTGTCACTCCATGGATGTCACAGAACGACTTGTGGCGTGGCTTTTGTGCATGTGGGCATTGAGAAAGACGCACCCGAAGGGTTGAGCTGTGTGTTGCAGCAAGCCTCCTTTCTCTCTCAGCTTCTTTGAGAGGCAAAGTTTCCTGTCCACTTTTGTAGAGGATCTGACAGGCACATGTACATGTTCTCTGTTCTTTGCATTTGCAAACACTACTTGTGAGCCAGATGTGGATTACTGCTCTTCTGCCTTGCACACTTTTCACGTTTCGAAACCTCCGTCCCGCATATGAATCCAACAAAGCTGTTCGGACGGCAAAGAAGTGCAGAGGCGTCACGAACTGGAGCTTCGCTGCAGGTGTTCACATTTCCGTTCCTGCATGGTGTGCGCAAACCTGCGCAGACGTGCGCACGTCCTGTTTTCATGGTTTTACTTTGCCTTGGTTTCGTTGAACCTCTTTGTCCAGTTCATCCCTGAACCAAGGAGGACAACCAAGTCCTAACACCCAGGCCTCTTCTCTAAGGTGCTCACCTTGCCACCTGAGCCACACTAAAATGAGGGCTCAAAAGAACGGTGATAGAAACTTTTCTTTGTACCATCGAAACTCTGGGCAGCATTTGATCTCAACAAAAACTTGCTTTGCCGAGTTTCATGAAGACAAATCTGTGAGCAGCTTTGCATTCCCCAGGCGGTCTGTTTGTGCTGGAGGAAGGTTTGATTGTGCTCTTGTGGAGACGCCTCTGATACACAGGCAAGTTCCGTGGCACTGAAAGTTCCAGTTGCTGCTGTATCCCTGTGGGAGGCGTCTTGCTCCTGGAAAGTGGTTTCATACGCTGACACATGAATGCAGGAACTGCATGAGCGCAGGCGAAATCGAGTCCTATTACCATGTGCACTGCATGGTGATATCCGCTGCAGAGCCAGTGGAACCTCGAGCTCTGTGCATTGGTGGAGACACCGGCTCCAGGGCTCACGTCGCAGGGAAGCCTGGATCCACACGGCTCAAGACACCGGGCAAGTGAAGAGGGGGCAGGGCAGCCTCGTCAAGTGGAAAACGAGGTAATGCATCCATTAATATAGCTGTGATGAAGGTCTGCGTTGTGAAAGGAGACACTCGCCGGCACGCGAAAGGCTCATCCAGCCATAAAAATCATCAAACACATGTTGCTTTTCTGTCAGGAGGAAGATGATGAGTTTTCATTGACCGAGGATTGACAGAGACACCTGAGCGCGAACCGCGCAACCTTTCAACAAGTCGTTCTCTTGAATAGATTTGAGTTCACTTCGTGTAATGACGCGCGCAACACAGTCGTTGGGTTTCCTCTCAGGGGCTTCGTTCCTCTGCGCGTTCAACGGCAAGCAGAACTTTTTGCTCACATCGTGCTTGCCGCCAGAGAATGAATGCAAAAACCACGACCTTTGTGGACAGTGCGGCTGCTGTTTTGCCATTGAGTCGCGCACCTGGAGACGTCGGTGGCACGGAACCTCCAGTCGCCGGTGCAGGACCAGACAGCTCTGGTTCAGTTGGAAACATCAGACTTGCTCGCGTGCACTTCAAACTTTCGAGAAGAGCCACCTGCTCTCGTGTTTGTTGTGTTCCTGTGTACAGTTTTGAAATGTGATGTTCTGCATCAGACTCAGAAGAGAAACCAGACACTGGCAAGAAAGAAATTTGTTTCCTCGCCCATTTTTGCCTGGATATGGACATGTTACTGCCAACCTGCATGATAATTAAACATGCCCTCAATCCAAGTGGAGGGTCAGGAGGTCGCCTCAGCCTCGCCGGATCAGGAGCAGATTTGAAATAGTCCAAGGAGAAAGGCGTTTGTACGCAGCTGTACACTGAAGAAAGAGTGAAAGAATCTCCGAATCAGAGAGACTGGAATATCTTCTGGAACCGCAGCTTTTGGAGGTTTCCTGCCGGATCGACTGCACCTCGCCTCACCTCACGCGTCGCGTGTTTTGGACCATGTCATGCATGGACGAATATTTCATCTTCAGCAACACGTTCACGGCAAAACACAATTGACGAAGAAAACGGCTTGCAGCAACTGAGCTGTCTTACCCTCGTTCATTTCGGCTGAAGCTTGAGATTTAAAGTGGAAACTTTGATGGAGAATGAAGTCGTCTTTCTGTCTTTGAGGATCAACTCTTCTGCGTTTTGTCAAAAGCGTTTTGCTGGCGTCAAATGTGAAAACGCGAATTGAAATGCTTGTCTGCTCCTTTGTTTTTCAAAGGAAATGCGGTTTTTTTTTTCAATTCACCCAGCTTCTGCAGAGACAAAAGCTTCAGAGTTGTTCAGTGAGGAACATTAATTGTTCTGTGAAAAGACGGAGGTTCTTACAAGTGGTGGTGTGACGCCCACTGTAAACATTTCGACATCAACAGCCCTTTTGGTAGGTGATGATGAAGCATCTGTCATTCGTCATTGTTTTCCTCAATGAACTGATGCAGGCTCATTGCATCAGTTTCGGCGTTTTTCTCACGACGACGGGAAATTTCCACGGACTTCGCACGGAAAGCGGACTGAACGTCGCCGTCGAGAGCGTAAACGACAACAAAACTCTGTTGCCAAACCAGACGCTGGAGCTCGAGTTTCGCTTCACCAATTGCAACAAGAAGAAGATCCTGTCTGCCAGCATTGACTTCGTGACGTCTCTGGACGTGGACGCGATGATCGGGGACGTGTGTCAGGTGAGCACGGAGCTGGGCGGCCTCATCGCGTCCGACTACAACCTGCCCTTCTTCGACTTCGGCACGACGCCCATGTTCCTGCGGAACCCGGACTACGGGAACCTGCTGCGCACGCGCGGCGGCCCCGCCTTCCTGCGCCAGGCCCTGCGCGCCGTGTGGGAGGCGACCAACTTCCGGGCCTTCTGCCTCGTGATGCCGGCCAGGATGGCGCAGAACGTGCAGCAGGTGATGGCGGGGTTCGCCGCGTCGTTCGCCGCGTCCGGGGAACGCGCCCTGGCGACGGTACTCGACGCCATATTCGTCTCGGGAAAAGATTACTTCTCCGCCGCAAGAAAAGTGAAGACGGCTTGTCGAGGTAAGGAAGTCGTCACTTCTGCCGGTGGAACTCCAGTCTCCGGACACTGGCACAAGTTGTCTGTTCTGACTGAGATTTTCCTGGGTTGATGTATGAATCTCTCCCACATTCCGAGAATACGAGAATCTCAGGTTTCTCGGTGTCACATGGAAGAGAGGGGCTGAGGATTTGAAAAGGTTGAGGCTCTTGTGTTCTCGGTTGAGGATCTCAGGTGTCCGAGAATTCTGGGATTCAGAAACAACCGTTTTTTTATCATTGTGTTCACTCCGATGCTTGAGTTCACGCATCCTCTGCAATCACAATGTTTCTAAAAATCAATTTGAAGTCGTCAAATAGCAACAGAAATGTCGCGCGGTTCCGTTTTGCAGCATATGGAACCAGATCAGGACGACACATAGTGCGGTTGGCACGGAGGTCCCTTCAATGCATGTTTGAGGTGGAAACTTTGCTGGCCCGTGCAAACGAGTTGCATTCCTGGAGAGGTGAATGGTCTGCATATAGAACCGGAGGAACCTTGCAGTCATCCGTTCAGATTGCAATCTAGCTCTTCAGAGACTGAACACGAGAAGAGGATGCGAAGCTGTTATCGTCGGATGACGGTGATACAGATCTATCAGCCTGCACGTCTGTCTGGTTTGTGAGCACGATCCTCTGAAACCGGAAATTTCCGAGACAATCACAGAAGTCCGACTGAAGACCGTTTGGTCTCCTTTGCCAGTTTTGTACATGTGCATGCAGTTTCACGTTTGTGTAGACACGTGCTGGTCGGTGTTGGCAAGCCTGTGGTCCATGGAAAGATCCATTTTGGTTGACTCTGATTCAAACAAGATAGAAGTCCACAATTTGATCAAGGGACTGGCAACTCTGGACAAAATAAAACGCGAGGTGATTCGACACCAACTTTCGCGGAAGGCCAGATGGACGGAGTCCTGTTGGGTTGTTCGATGTGTTGTGGCCAACTTCCCAAGCATTTCTTCGCCTGATGCAGCAGCTTTCTGTTGTGATGGAAATTCTGTCTTTGAAGCTGCAGAAGAGCAAGAAGCTGGGAGCTGCGAGAGACCACAAATTTTTGCTTTTGCTCTTGTTTCTCTGATCATGAACCAAAGGGTCCAGTGAGAGCCAGCTCTGGCAAGGACCTAACCGTCATGGAGGCAAAACTTCAACTTGTTAAAACCCCCACTCAAACTTCAATTTGTAGGCTCAAAATGAAACATTCTCCACGGTAATGTCGAGCACTGAAGCAAAATTAACTTTCTGCGGGGTCAGGGAGACCTGGTATCTTGTTGCATTTCCAGCAAGCTTTCAGTTTTCCTGTACCCACAAGAACATCTGCAAGAAATTGGACACCCCTCACTGAGGAAACCCTGTTGTCACATCAACAAGTTCTTGATTGTGCCCGATCTCTTTCTTGTCCACACCCTTGCAGCCATTGCGCAGGTGCGCAGCCTGTTATTCTAAGAACACAAGGGGACGGAGTGACACATTCAGGAAATCTCTTGTGTTTGAACTGAGCCCCAAAGCACCGACTGGGTTACCATCTGTGTGCGAACCAGAAACTGGAGGCTCGTCAAGCATCGTTGTTTTGTAGTTGCCATGGTTGATCTGAGACTGACTATTTCAGCAGAAGAAAGAAAGAAAGTGAAACAAATCGGACTTACGAGTGGTATCCACAAACTGGCAAGAAGAACAAAACAACGAAGACACAAATTGACAGACAAAAGCCTTGTCTCGGCAACAGGCCACAGACTCTTCAAGTGGTGAAAATCCTTTTGGCTCCCAAAGTCACACCTGGGAATCTGAACCGGAAGTTATTCACAGCTTCACGTTGTGTGCATCCTGTACGAGTAATGGAAAAACAACTATGTGGGAGAGGCGTTGCACAAGCAACAATGCTGTCTCGTAATCGTAAACCGTACTAAAGCGCCTTGTATCTTTCGAAGGAAGGAACACTTTTGCAGCCACATAAGGTTCTTACTTTCTGCAGTTTCCCTGGAAACTCCCGGCTTCCTTTCCCGTGTCAGATGTTCACTCAGCGATATTAATCCCCCGATTTGAATCGTTCCACGTGTCTTCCATCCTTTTTGAAGTTCGTACTTGGTGCGGTCATCTCAAGGACACGAGTTTGGCTGGAGAATTCTTGGCACCTCTGAACAACAACCAATCCACTAATGGCGGGACCCACACCTTCTGGTTGAAAGGTCATCTGGACCAATCTGGTTTTCCCTCTCAGGTTTTCTTCTGTCCTCTTGTTTTGTGGAACTCACGTTCCGGATTCACACGGGGCACGGCCGAAATCGGGTCTCTTTTTCACCTCATTTTCACCTGGCTGTCTGTGTCTGCTGTTGTCTTTCAGAACACATGCGACAACCACAGCAACAACAGGTGTGCCAGTATTTCTTTCAGACTTCTTCGTTGTTCGACATTGCACCTTCTGCAGGGGAATTCAAGCTTGTCTGGTTTGTCACAGACGCAAACAGAGAAGCTCCACATGAATTTCACGAACATAATTTCCGGTCTCGGTGGAACGATCCGCTGTGCCGCCGCCTTGCACAAAACCGCCACAGAACCCAAGGGCTACATCCGGTGCCTTGATAAACCTCAAGAAAAACACGGCAACAACGCTGAAGGAGGGCCACGATTTGCAAGGGGACAAAGTATGCAGGGCGGGCTCTTGATTCTCCCACAAGTCATCTGGCTGCTTTTGCCCCTGGATCTTTTCAAGCGCGTCTCGGGTGTTCCGTGGTTGACACGGTGGCTGCAGCCGCTTCCGTTGCGTTTGTCACGTCAGATGAAGCCTGGAATGGACCATTTGCAGACGAGCTCGCTCAGAATCTCGGAGCCGCTTCAGCTGAAGGCATCCACACATCAGACGGAAACTTGTAAACTTTGAAACAGGTCTGGGAGGCCTTGGTTTGCAATAACGAATTCTAATTCCGGATCCAGGAATGGCTCGTCGGAAGTTTTGGAGTTTGTTTTGGGTGTGTTGGCTTGGCTGGGGTGTTTGTGCGCTGCCCGAGGAGATCGGACTCGGACTCACGGGCTACCGCTCTCCAGAGGGTCCACCCAAACAAATCTACCTCTTTGGATCGGGGGCATACATCGCTCTGGACAAAATCAACAACGACAGCAGCATTTTGAGGAACCACACGCTGAGCTTTATGGTTGCCGACAGTGGGTGCAGCGAGAAAGAAGCGCTGGGGGCCGTCGTGAACCTCGTCCGAAATGGGGGCGTCTTGGGCATCATCGGGCCAGCGTGCACCAGCGCCAACGCCGGCGCCGGGAAGTTGGGGTCGCTGTGGAACGTGCCCGTGATCGCGTACAGCGGCACCGGGGAAGCCCTGTCGGACAAGTCGGTCTTCGACACGTTCAGCCGGACGGTGAGCACGACGTTCGCCGGAGGACAGCTGGTCGCCTCCACCGTGCACAACATGAACTGGAAGCACGCCTGCATCTTTTACAGTTACTTCACTCCTTTCCTCCACACGGGATTTATGGACAAAGCGAAGAAACTGAACATGACCGCCATAGAACCTATTCTGGGCAGAATTATGTTCAGCTCGAGGACGGAACTCCGCGATATGTTCGCGGTTTACAAAGAGGTGTGCCGCGGTGAGTGTTTTCCTTTTGGGTTGACAAGTTTGCTCGTTTGTTCACTTGAGGCGTCGATCCTGAAATGAGCCCGCAAAATGCACCCACCAGAACCTGACGGAAGCAAGCGTCCACTGAGCAATGTCCTGAGGGTATTTTTTCGCTCAGAAGAATTTGTGTCCTGCACCCATTTCACGCGGTTGAAACTACCAGCACTTCAGGGGCACGGCAAAGAAATCCGGAGGGTGGTGGGTGTGGCAGGAGTGGGATCCTCTTTTGTAACAGTATGTCGTGTCGTGGGCAGGTGCGTTGTCTTGCAGAAGGCCCTGTGGCATGCACGTGTGCGTAGTTGTGCAAGCCATATCCGATTACAACGTCGATAGGCGTTTTCACTATCTCTCAGAGAAACAGAAACCTTCCACTTGAGGCATACAGAATGCAAACAGAACAAACTTGAGCAAGACACGATGTGGACTGAATGCTGGACCAATGGCAAGAGATCGCAGAACCGATACGGAATGAATGATGTCACTTCAGTCTTGGGGTGTTCAGCTCAAAGCTCGGGTTGGAGACGCAATGCCAGACAGGTGTTGTCACCCACCAACAAACAGGCCAAGGATGAGCAAGGGTTGGGGCGGCAGACCTTGTCGTGGCCCTGGTCCACTCAGATGATCAGTTTCAGTTTCGCCTGGCTGAAGTGGAGATCTTCTCGTGTGCTTTCAGTGGTGGTGTTCCTGTCCTACATCAATGACATCACGGACATGCTGATCGCCGCCTACGACGAGGGGATGTTCGAGAAGGGCGAGTACGCCTTCATCACCATCGACACCGCCGCCAACGAGGACGCGCTCGTGAGTTGATCCACCAAAGCCCACTCGTTCTCTCGTTCGGACTGCGTCGCCAGACAGGTGCGCCAAATCTCACGAGCCTGACGTGAGCCAGGATTGTCCTTGTGATGTTCAGGATTCTTCCAGTGTTAGTTCTTGCCCGTAATCACTGGGAATGGTCTGTTGTGCTTTTGAGTGAGAGCTTTGCGTTTGCGGTGATCTGGACAAGTCTGAGACTCATACTGATCTAGAGTCATGAAGCTCTCGATGATTTGCGCTTGTTCTAATGAAATGGCTTGCACTGTGTTTTCGTAGTTGTTTTTCTGACTTGGCTTTCAGAGTCGAGAGTACAACCAAAAATTGACCTTCGATGTGCGAAGGTGCCACTTCAACGTCGTCATCCATTTCATAAGTAGAACTCACAGTCAAGTGTCTGTATTCGGTGATGAACTTGCGTTTCCAACAGCCTCAAGAGGCGGACCCGGATTTGGCCGAGGTTGGCGCTGCGGTCCCAGGGGGATCTGATCTTTGGACAAATTTTCGTAAAAAAATAACATGCTCTTTTCGGCACAAAATGGGATCGGCCACCAAAAACAATCTGTTCAGAGTCAGGAAAGCCGGGCCGAAGCTGCCCCCCCCCCCCCAGAACCGCCTCTGATATTGTAGGAAATTGCTGTCCGTTCGTAATCACTTCTGAGGACTCAAGTGGAACGCGCTTCGCAGCCACAGGAAAACAAGTTGTCCTCGTTGCAAACATGTGGCTTTAAACAAGGCGAACAGAACCTACTGCGCAGATCCAGAACAGTATACGGGGGGGGGGGGGGGCAAGTCGGCGCACAGCCCCGGGTGGTGAGAAAAAGTTCGACTTTGAAAACAAAGCTGCAAACGGAGCTTTTGAGTCCAAAGTCATGCATGGTTCATGCGCTGAATCCACAGCATGATGGACACAAACAGGATGTACTGCAGCGAAGTGGCTTTGCCGCACGATTTCCGAAGAAAGGCCTCCAGCCGTGAGACAAAGCAAGGAGAATCGCGGAAATAGAAAAGGACTGATCCCAATCTATTAGCGTGACAATAACAGTATTCTATGTCGATGATGAGTTTCTCGGTGGTTTATTTTTCAACAAGGCCGACGTAATTTCAACGAAATAACTCGGAGGACCGTCTGTTTTGCCACACCTTTTCCTCACCTGCTAACATTCGGGCTGGGAGTAAGAACTGTTTCTGTTCTGATGTTTTTCTTGTACCTGTTGGCATCTGCCGTAGTTCTGAATTTGATTTTATTGGTTTGTAGCGGAAGGAGAGTGGGTTTGGAGGCTCGGAAAGAGACAACAACATTCCTCGTTTTTGTTCGCCCTGCACGTCTTGGCGTGTTCAAAGAGGTTCATTTCACACATGAACCTTGCTGAACAAGTTGTCTCCCCCGCGCTGGCAGGCCGGCCTGTTCGTCGTTGTTTGAGTGGCGTGACGTTACTGGTCAGTCACTCACGCGATCGTGATGGTGTCGATGTCGATTTTGACTACAAAAGTCGACATGTTTTGCTGCAACATGTTTATTAGCAAATGAACAAACTGTCAAACAAACACTCTTCGTCGGGAAAGTAGAAAACATAGTCAAATAACAGAACAAAATGTGTCAACATGAATGACAAACTTCTGCACGAAACAACCTCAATCGCAGAATTGTACCTCGAATTTCACCCATTTGATGTCGGAGCGTTCGTCAACCCGTCGCAAAAAATCAGACAAGGCCCCCCCCCTTTGTCTTCTGATGTGACAGATACACCTTGGTCCTCAAGTTTGACATGCATTGTCATTGAGTCATCGTCACAAGGTGGCTTACTGACTGTACATGGTTTGTCACACTTGTCACTGATCATTGCATGTTCAGCAGCCTCAAGCAAATGCTCAGACGTGTGCTTGTAAGTGCGTACAGTGTCGGACCGATGTCCGGTGCGCTCCTTGACAATTTGCTCTTCAATACCTGAGCTAAACATTCGAGTTGTGGCAGAGACTCGCAACAAGTGGTTGGTGTAGCGACCGTCGGCACCTATTTTCTGCATCATGCTTTTGACTGTCTTCGTGACAGTGTTGATCCCAAGGGGTTTGTCTGCATACCATGTGTGCCCGCTGCGCCTCCCCCTTGCCAGTGAGTACTTGTACAAGGCCGAACTTTTGGCTTCTGTTGGCAACAACGACACATACTTCTTGTTAAGTCTGACTACGTTGCGATCAATGTTTGTGTGTCCATATGCACGGACAACTTTCGGCATTACTTTGCGACTGTTTAGACCACCTTGATTGGTCTTTTCCTCAAATCTTCGTGATACTCAAGGTATTCTACCCCCTCATCATTTCTTTTGACCTGAATTTGCAGTTCATGACCCAGACAGCACAGAGCCCGTTGCTCACGTCCACCCCTGAGCGCAAATGTTAAACCCACCAAATACATGATGGTATCGCGAAGTACATCAGGCTCGTCTTCCCCCAAAACTCCTTTGTCCCAAAGGCGATCCTCCTCATCCTGACTGATAGGATCTGAGCTGTTTGCAGCCTTTGAGATTCGCTCGAGTGCACGTTTTTTCATCAAATTATCCAAAGTATTGCGCACAGGGTGAAACACTTTACCCTCCAACAGATGCCACTCCTTTCCTTGCTTTTCAAAAAAAAGTTGAATCATGATAATCAATGAATACAATGTGTTCCCTGGGTATTCTTCTCTGTCCACACGATGGACCTCGTTCAAAAAACAACAGAGACTATGACACAAGCACTCCGGGTCAATATCGACAGCATTCAAGTTCGCCTTGAAAATGTCTCCCTTCTCACCATCAATCGTCAAACGTGACTCTCTCCACTCCATGTACAATTTTGTGGCCCAAAGGATCTTTTTCTCAGTAGCAGGAGCAAAAGATTTTGAACTTAACTTCTCAATGTCGACATCGCGGCTCAGTGGTTTGAAGTGGGCCGGTACCGGTGTGTTGTCTTCAGTATCTTCAGTTGAAGTTTGACTGTACGGAACTAGTCCTTCAGAGTCACCAACCACTTCACAGTCTTCACTGTCATGTC
>JAAUXT010045218.1_pt1 | contig 42638 bp, 31 predicted proteins | sample 7278171 | NCBI WGS metagenome assembly JAAUXT01 (sample SAMN14350112, study PRJNA611818) | marine sediment metagenome | isolation source: surface marine sediment (1.8m) | place: French Polynesia: Moorea | collected 2018-08
AAGGAACCACGATTCGTGTTGGACTGTTCCGTGGGTGAGGATGAAGCATAATTCAGCTCGAGTGTTGTCTGTCAAAAAATGGATTGTGAAAGTCAAATTCGCACACAATACGTTTGGTGGAGACGTAGTTGGCGCAAACAAATGATTTCCGTGTGATCACAGAATATTAGCAGACCATTCATGCCGTGCTCGCAAGCATCAGTGTTGTTTCTTCACCGAAAAACTTTCTGTGCCTACTTTTGTGCTCTCTGAATGGAAAGTACGACTTGAACCTCGCTTCAACTACCAGGTTCGCAAAACAAAACCAACAGCGAAAGTTGCACACACACGCACACACGCACACACACACACACACACACACACACACACACACACACACACACACACACGTTTGTGCCCCACAGTTGCCAAATGATTTCCGGCTTGTGTGAAAAAAATATTCAAAGGTGAAATGGGAATCTGCACTGGTCTACCGCCTCCGGACAGAATCATCAGGTCCTCGTCTGCACAGACACAGCATACGTGCGTTCACCTCAGGCACAGGTGGCCACTCCCTTCAGTCAACCAACCTTCATTTGAGAGAGGTAGGCCATGCCCTTGGCGATCTGCCAGGAAAAGGACAGCAGGTCCCGGTGGCTGATGACGTCATCGCTGAGTTTGGTGCCCTCTGGGTCGCGGGAGATGTCCCGCCCGGTCGTGTAGAGCGCCTCGGACCGCCGCATGCTCCGCAGGTAATACTTAAGCGCCCCGTGCTCGCAGAACTCCACGATCACGTAAAACGGACCTGCGCACAAGGCAGATCGGGATGTCAGTTGGTCTGCGACAGAGGTCAGCGCCAGATTAAGTAGACTGGAAAGTACCCCAGGAAGGCAGGGAGGAGCGATCGTTGGATCATTAACTTTTTGTTCTGGATTGTGCTGGAGTCAAGACTGCATGTCTGCATGGCTTTAATCAAGCGACGTCCGCATCAAACAGGCTCCCCAAGTCACCGTCAGATACCATCGCGATATGGATGCGAACCTTGAATGACCTGCCAATGCCTCGGACAGTCTGTCGGGCAGATCCAGCTTGGAGAGCGCCCAGGGGAGAACAAACAGCCTCAAAATTCGCTTCGTAATGTCACAACATGCGTACCGAAAATGCATGTGCTCAGAACAAAAATGTTATTGTTCTTCGAGCTTCTGTGAGTTTGACACCTTGATCCGCTTCCTTGGCCAGCGGTCGACTCTTTACGAGCAAGACTGGGTTTTGGATTCAAATGCTGATCCAGCGCCCTGTAACTTGACCTGAAATGTCGAGACTCGATGTCCGCGCGAATCACCTTTTTGCGTGCATGCGCCGAGCAGCTTAATGACGTTGATGTGATCCACGTCCTTGAGGACATTGTACTCGGAGAGCAGATCACGAAACTCAGCATTGGAAGCACATTCTGAAAGCGAAACATGTGGTGAATTGAATTGTTGATCCGAGTCTGATCACAAAAATTCAAACACACGCAAAGGGTGTCCTATCTTCTGCTCTTTTGGATTCAACTTAGAGTCTGTGTGGAGAGCTCTTTGTTGTGTGTGACCACTGTCAGACACCGAATCACAAACAAGGACAGATGTTGACGCAAAGTAATCGACGCAATTCCACGAGAAAAAAATGCGCCATGCTCCCACGGTTCGGTGATGGGTTTGCGCAACCCTTCTCCCAGGTTCATCTGACCGTGTTGCACGCGCCTCAGCCCACATGTTGCGGGTTTGTGGGCTGCAGACTTACGCTTTAGCATCTTGACGGCGACCTCGGTGTAGCCCTTGGTGCCGGCGAGGCAGAAGGCCTGTCCGAGCACGACGCGTCCGAACTCGCCCTCCCCGAGCGTCTTCTCCAGGATCAGGTTCTTCCGCGGAAACTCCCACTTCGCGTCCTCCTGATAATGTGAAGATGCGAGCTGTGCAAACGTCCTTGAAAAGTTAAAGACGATTTTGGTTGGAGGAGAATGCGTTGTGTGTGAAAGGCCAAGTTTTTGACTTGGGATGAATGTTGTTGGGGTCGAGCTGAGCCCCGGTCACAAACAGACGAACAATCCGCTTCGGACAAAGCATGAAAACGACTTCGTCACCAAAACAGTCGTGATTGACTTGTGTCTTGCCTCCCAATTATGCTGTCATTTTCAATGACAAGGCATCAAGCCACTCGCATCTGGCCACTTCAATCCTGAGTGACTTTGTTCAACCCTGTCTGTTTCACATGCGAGAAGCAGTTTCATTCCGTCCCAGACGGAGGTGGGTCCAAATGTACCAACGTGCCTAAAAATTGGCGTCTGAGAGACAAACAAAAGAAATGCACCACACCCTCTCTCCCACGCACCCACCACACACACGGGATTTCCCGTCAGACCTGGAGTTTCGGGAAGACGAAGTGAGGCGGGGAACAGTCGAGCGACGTCAGCGACGCGTTCGGGGAGAGACGCGCGCGCTCGCTCTCCGCGTCCACGACGTAGTCGGACGGCAGCGCGCTCAGCGACAGGGACCGAGTCTCCTTCTGGATGCGGAGAAAACAAGATCGTTCTGACAGAAGTCCGAGAATCTGGAGGTATGCCTGAGCAGTGGCCTGTGGGTGTGGTGAGTTGAAGCCAACTGGCATGCAAAGACTTTGGCAATTGGAAAACTGAGAGGTCCGGCTGGACAAAGCAAGTTAATTCATCTCTGTGCATTCGATGGAATCGATCCAGACTGCCAAAACCTGGGTTTTCATCCGGAGTCCGAACCTGACCAGTTGCCACAGAGATGTCGCGATATTTGGCACACCAAATGAGATCTCCGCGTTGACAGTGGGTCAATTTAATTGCTGATGTCTGGACCGCTATTTCATCTGAACGACACCGTTTCTTGGTTGTCATTTCCTGATTGGCAGGTTCAGTTACTCGGTCACCTAATTCATCAGAAGTCAATACGAAACCTCGACAGACTTTATTGGAACGAGATATCTTGCTATTTGCATTCACTCCCCAAATTTAGGAGTCCAGATGGGAGCGTGCATGCTATCATCAACCTGTCAAAAGCCACATGGAAGCGTGCTCGTTTCAATCGCAACTCTTATTTGTTGACATAGAGGCACACATACTCGTAAAAAGGCCTTTCAAGAGCAACTTTGGTTTCGTCACTGTGCCGCCAAGGACATGGACTGAAAACAGCTGGGTCATTTCGGGCGCGTCTCTCACGTGTTTGGCGCAGCTCGTCTCCGTCTTGTGTTTGCGCCTGACGCAGCGCACGACGACTCCAGCGCACACGACGACGGCGACGCCCAGAAGACACGCGACGACCGTCAGCTTACAGCGCAGTCCGCACGCCAGCCTCTCCGTGGAATCTGGAAACACCTTAGCGTTAGTTACACACAACAGTGGATGTGATTTGGGCGAACTGCGAAGAAAATGTCAATTTCAGATTCACCATTCTGCTTCAAACAACGTAAGGCGAGCAACCCTCACCCTCCAGGCTGGGTTTCGTAAAAGCGCGAGCCTCCTGTCCGTCGGCCGCCGCCGCCGTGTCCGCTTTACGAGAGCCGTTCAGGAGGATACGGAGTTGGCTGACGTCGATACTGTCGGGTCCTGAGTGCGGGTCCGGGGTCGGGGCCTGGAGCGGAAGCTCCGGGTCGGGGTCCGGGTAGCAGTTGCAGTGGGCGCCGCGCCCGCACCAGCAGGGGCTCTGGCCCCGGTCGATGCCCCGCCACAGCCCCGGTACTGACGCTGAGGAACGTAACCGCCCGAAACCCGTGATCTCTGAAACGACAACGTCTGAAGCTTCACCAGGGGTGGCAGGGAAGAAGCGCTCTACCTGCGGGGAAAGTCAAAACAGGCATCATGGGCAAATTGGCTTCAATCCAACTATTTTGTGGAAGAAGTCAAGCGGACTTGATATGGCCACAGTCCACCTGCAGGTGTTGGTTTTCTGCTCAGCACAGCAGACGTGTCATTGTGAAATGAGAACGGGAGGTTGCGCGTCAGAGCCAATTTGCAAAACACAATTACCTCTCCGCCCTGTGACTCGTCAAAACTCGAGAACAGCTCATTCGTTTCCATTTGACGCTTCTTTGCAAAAATTCAATATTTCGCTGCCACAATTCTGGCAATTTTCCCAGAGATTCAACGACAGCTGAACTGCGTACTTTGCGTGGTGCAGTCCTGTGGACAGAGCCCGGGCCACGTCTCCTCCAGCTCGTCGCAGCGGCGGTCGGGACACGTCGGCGTGTGCGGGGAGCAGGTCGCGTAGCTGGAGGTGAGGGCTCCGGGGTGCACCGAGCCCGGCTCCCGGCGCCAGCGGCAGCGCCCGGTCGGGGCCCCGACCCCGCAGCTACGCTCGCAACTCGCAGCGTCCGCGTGAACCGCGCACGACTTCACGTCTGCAAACAAAGACAAAAACATCTCTTTCAGTCACAAGCGCGTCCAGAGATTGGTCAATGACTTTGCCACCTGGTGAAACAACCTCAACAAGGAGTTCTTGATCATTCAGAGAATTAAGTCAAAGCCGAAACGAGTACGACTTCACTTGCTGTGCTCCCTGGTTCACACGCATTCTGATTGGTCTCCCATTGCATTCTTGGAACGTGTTTTTCAGCAACTTGAGGTCAGTTTCCTTTCTCTTCTCCTCAGCAGGATATCTCGGAGCTACCCACTGCAGTCCGCGGCTGCGCCGTGCACGTCGTCCGCGTCCCGCAGCACCAGCACGTTCACGTACGTGACCTCCGCCGTGCGGCCGCGCGCGTACGTCACGTTGATGTGGAGCGTGAATCTGGCGGCGAGGTCGGCGTCGCGCAGCGCCGTCGCGTTCCACACGTGGACGACGCCGTCCCGCGGCGTGACGCGCAGCACGTCGTGCGGCGGCGTGCTCGTCAACGTGTAGCGCCGCGGCGCCGCCGTCAGGTTCAGCTCCGCCGAGACGATCAGGACCTGGTGAAGTGTTAGATGAGTCACGTGACAACCGTTTTGGTTCGCACTGCCTCCACACACGTGTCTTTGTTAGAGTTTTGACCACAAGTTCATTTTTCACGCAACAAGCCTGATGTTTGTGGGTCAAATGGCTCTCCAAAAACTGACTGGCACACGTACTGACACTCGTACCTGCGTGAGGTTGACAGCCGCTGCAGAGACATTGGCCCTCAGGATCACGGCTTTGTAGGTCTTGGAGGGTGTGAGGAAGGAGAGCGGGTTGTGCCCTGGGCTGCTACCCGCTGTGGTGACGGGGGTCGTGGAGGAGCTGGTCGATTGTGAAGGCGAATGGGGAAGCCGCTCCTGATTGAACCTGAACATCACCTGAGACAAAAAAAATTGATTGACGATTGAAGGTACTTGAGTGCAACGTCCTCTGTTGAAGCAGTGGTCTCAATTTTCCCAGGATGCAGGAGAACTACAGTTTAAATCTGTCTCGACTCTATGGCAACAAGCAAAAGTAAAATGTCCCTGTCCTTTTGTCGTTGTCACAAATATCAGCTGTTCAGAGACAGAACAGATTGGATCAAGATTCCAATCACGGGTGGCAACTCGGGACTTTTCATCTGATTCGAGGGACCGCAGCGCGAAATCAGCTTCTTTGAGAACCACGCAACTCAGTGACGCAAGCTGCAATAAAACTGACATCTCCCGCTTGTCCGCTTGGAGTTCAGCGATCGCGGGATTGTCTTGCGCAGCGTGATTTGTATTGTGATTAGATCTGCAGAGGCATCAGGAGTGCGACTCACGTAGGAGCGCAGATCGGTCGGTAGATGGGGTCGGAATGTCGTGTCGTTCACAATCACGTCGAAGTCGAACTCAGGAGCCGACTCCCCGGCCTTCCTAATTAAAGCTGTGGGTGATAAAGAGCAAATAAACAAGAATACACGAGTAGAAATTAGAATTTACTGCTGCTGCGTTGCACATGCCAGGAGACATTGCAAAGGAACCACAGTCTGGACCTTGATGAGCAAAGTCTCAAGAAATCTCCAAAAACCCTAAAAAAATTAGAAGATTCAAACGCTTTCGACCGCAACAAAGACGAATCGCCCAACAAGCTGCGAGCTTCGCTCACCGATTTGGTGGTGGCCGTGCTTGAAGACGAGTACAGCGTCGAGTTTGCCGGGGGCGTCGCGGCCGCGGAGCGACGCCTCGAGCCGGTTCACGGCCGCCGAGTCGTCGTCGTAGATGCGCGACCCTCCGCGCCCCGTCAGGCTCAGCATCTGCGATTTCAACACGAGAACCTGAAGGTCATCGCGATGGTCACAAGACATTTGGACGAGCAGCTGGTTTTTTTTTTTTCAAAGCGAACCCATATAATCCAAGCGCAGGTGATTATCCAGAAGCTGTTTCGAAAATGAAAGAAGTGATTTCCGATTTTCCTGGCAGTCGTCGGTTAATTTTTCACAAGGACAGATTCAGATGGCCGCGTGAGGTGGCGTCTGCACTTGGGAGACTCAAATAAATCAGTGCGGCATGTTGAGCTGAATGAATCGAGAAGAACTGTCCCCGAACCCGCTTTGAACAGAATGAATTCAATGCGAATCCGATTATCTGAGCGCATGGCAACCATCACGTGGCAACCATCACAATTGTCTCATTCCACAGTTCTCAATGGTTATTTTTCTTTTTTCCTGTCGAGGCCAGCTTTGTTTTTGAGGAATTCACGCACTCATCACGACTTTTTGTTTTCACAGCAAGCGCAGGATGGTGATCGGAACGACCAAACTTTGCTCGGAAGTCCGCTGCCTGCTTCATAACTGATATCCATCCGCCCAAAACTCCCCAATCTCAGGTCAATAAAGGATGTTGCTCCTGGCCTGAGGACAGGGCTCAGCGGGGAGGCAAGAATTAATCTTGTATTCATCGTCATCCGTTCAAAAGTTGGATGTTGGAGGTGGAAATCTCGGGCAAAGGCTCACACAACTCAGTCCATTTTCTGTGCCCATACACTCAGCGCGCTTCAGACAGATCAACGTTGACTCAAATAGTCGAGACAGGGACAGAGAAATTTCATGAAAATTTTATGAAGAGTGTTTCAGACTGCCTTTTCTTGGGCAAATCAGCTGTGAAAGTTTGAGTGAGTGGTGAACAGTTTGCTGCTTTTGCGGAGTTTTCTTTTTTCGCCCGTATCAACAACACTGCGAATCACACACTCAGAACTGTTCTTCTATGGAGGTTGGGAGGGGGCAGACGACTTGCACACTCAAAGAAAGTGAGTCTGGACAGGCGTACCATCTGAGACGGTTCGAAGTTGAATCCCGTGAGCGTCTGCACCCTCCTGCCCTGCTGCTCGAGGTACGGGGCGTTGTCGTTCTGATCCAGGATCCTGATCCGAACCGCGGTTTCACAGCGACGGGGACTCCGCGCCGCCGGCGCCGCCGCCGCCGTCACGAGACATGTCACCGTCAATGGGAGCGGGTTCTGCAGACCCGCGTTCTCCCTGTCGAGCGGCTGCACCAGCCACAACTCCGCCGTGGAATTGTCCACAGTGAGGTGTTCTGTAAACAAGAACAATATGAGAGCCGTGAATGCAGCGATTTTTGATAAAACAACCATTAATCACGGAAAATAAATGGCTTTGGATTACTTTGGCACTTAGTGATGGTGGATTTCAGAAAAGCTATTTTCTGGCTTTTGAAAACAAGGCTGTAGGTTTTTCATATCGGGTGGAGATTGTGGGAGAGCTGGAAAATGGTGACGCAAAAGCGGTTATTGTGTTCCTGTCAGAGGAATTCAGATTAGGGCAAGACGGATGAATGGCCACTTTGTCAAGGTCAGGTGGGCGACACAGGATGTCCATATCCACGCTGCTGGGAGAGTTAGAATGACTTTTTCATTGTATCTGTTCGATCTTTGTGGGCTTGCCGGACGATGCAATGCGTCGCACGTTTGATTTGAAGAAATCACAGTGTCTTGGAGAATGTATGAAACACAAACAGAGCGCACCACGATGAAACCTGAAGACTCTCCATTTTACCACCGCGTGTGAACCACCCTCGGACCGACTGCATGCAGGGACCGACAATGGCTGCTTCCTTCCACAGTCGTGAATGCCCCAGAAGAATAGCACAATAAAATCCGTCTTGTTTTCCTGTACCTGACATGTTTGTGAAGCACCCCATTGTGTTGGTCAGCGCGGGGGTGGACGGTGCGGGGGCGGGAAGCCGGCCGATCCGCACACCGGCCGTGTTCTCCTGCACCTGCAGCCGCAGAGGCGGAGGGGGCGGCGCCGTGACGCCCCCCGACCAACACGAGTCCGGTGAATCGGATCTGGGCACCACACGGACGGTCACGTTTGCGCTGATGTAGGAAGGTCCTGCCTCTGACCCGGGATCTGACGGCGTTTGGCACTTGAGTGAAAAGTGGAAATCCTCTGCAGTATCTGCAAGTCAAGCAATTTTCAAAAATCTTGAGTCAAGTAATCCAAAGAACATCGCACGCAGTGGACAGTGGCTCTCAATTGGAGATGCAACCCATTTTCTGGGGCTCTCAACTGCTTCAGGTCGGACCTCTTCGTGCACATTGATCCCAAAATGTACTTTCCTGGCAATCTCAGCCAGGGCCAAACGCACCGGAAAGACATTTTGCGGGCACCCTCTGCACCCCCCACAAATCAAGGTCAGGTCTCGCCCCACAATCACTTTAAAATGTCGGAAGGAGCCAGGGCGATGTGTTCTTGAGTCTCTCTTCAGTTGATCCGCAATTTGCAGTCGGACACATGCGAATTCCATCAACGTAATTGTGTAAAACCATTCCACAAATGGATATTTGCTCGTCCAATGATTCCCAGTCAAGATGTCTGCTGAAATGCCTCATTCATTTTGCTCCCAACAGCTTCAAGTGGAGTGAGCATCCCGTGAAGGACTTGTAAACCAGAGAAACGTGCGCGTGAGTGCGTGGTGCAACACTCTCCAAATCTCGTGAGTGAGACGCGTGGATTTATGGATGAGATTTCCGGGAACTGTGTTTTCCCTCTGTAAATTAATCAGATGTATTAATTCGCTATTCCCGAGATTTATGAGTGAACAATCTCGGCCCTAATCTTCCGCTCAACTTGTGTTTTCAGTTTGTGCAGAGATGACACGGAAATTTTCTTCCAAAGAAGTGAGGAAGACGTGATGCGAATGATCTCGAATGCTGTCAACTCTGCGATGTTGTTGAAGGTTCAGCCAGAGCTCTTTGTGTCTCAATCCCTGCAGTTGAGACAAACACGAGAGGAAGGAATGGAATAGACTAAAGGTACACTGTTTTTCAGACGAGCAGAGGAACGAGTGCTCTGTCAATGCAAAAAGCTTGCAACATCTTTGCATTGTTCAGAGTTTAAATTCCATTGTTCTTCTTCAAAGGTTCCAAGTGTATCGTTGACGACGTCAGCTCGATCTCTTTCAATTCCAAGATAAAGAACCAACCTGTGAACTTATCGTGAGGAAGACAAACACATCCCACCAAGGTTTTCACCGGCACATTCAGGGTTAGACCTTGGCCGAAATTCTGACCATTGGTACGAGCGTGTTTGCCTTTGTTTTAGTTGCTGAACAAAAATGAATTGGTCTTTGAGACCAAATACCGCTGAACGGAGGTGATTGTCGTGCGACCCGAGCAAATTCTCAGCTGAATCCACGGGACGAATCCATGCCACGGGAAGAACCAATCGGATTTACAGACATCCGATCTGTCCGTTATTGCCAGAAAGAGGGTCTCGCCGAATCCAGTTTGATGTTGGGATGCAGAGGAACGGAACCACGGGCCAGTCCGTGAGTTTGCACTTGACTTTCCACAGGGCTCTGGACCGCTGTGTGAGCAAGACTACCCACATCATGAGGCAAAGCGGATGAGTGTTGGTGTCTCGTTGCCTGGTTCGTGCGTGTAATCTCGATAATGGACGCGAAGTCGCGTTCAGACCTGAGGCACGTTCCGCTGCGACGTGGAACCGGAAACTGTTGTTGTGCCCCACAAAACACAACCGGCAGGAAACGCGAGAATCAGCTACGTCCAATTGATTTTTTTTCGAAATGTTCGAGTTTGTCCCTCCTCTTAAAAAATTCAGCTGCTTGGTCCATTTCTAGAAAGGCGAAAGAGAACCTGATTGGAACAAAACTACTCGTATCCATTGTCAGATGTGACACAACAATCAAAAGTCTCAGGTCTTCTGGGCAGAGACAAATGAGTCCACGGGTCTCAACAATGTCGCTTCAACGCGAACCAAAGTTCGTCCGTCTGTACGAGCGTACATGTATTCAGTAAGAGCGCTGCATGACGTGTGAGTCTCGTCAGTTTCCTGCTTGAAATTAGCTTCGGAAGGGTTTGAGGTGAACACAGCAGCAACCACCTGTCGCCCGTCAACTGAGGTCACGATTACCTCAAGCGTGTTTCAAATCGGTGCAAGGAAAGCAGCAGAGGAAATTTGGCGCACACAACGGATTCCATCCACATGACGCGTGTTCTGTTTGATAAATACCTGATAAGGGTTGTGTGAGGTAGATGGAATGGTTTCTCGGCTGGAACGCGAAGAGACCCAAGGCCGAGGAACTGCTTCCTGTCTGATCCCCGGAAACGGAACAGCTGACGTCCGAGGGCGGCGCCCCGTCGTCATCGAGGATGTAGACCGGAGTGATGAGAAGCCCCGCCTCGGCCTCGGGGGATATGTTGACGAGGTACTCATCCTGAGTGAAGTAGATTCCAGTGACACCTGAAAGCACAGAGGCGGAGAATCAGGTGAGGTCAACGCACAACAGGGAATTTTCAGCCGTCCTGTCCTGCACCTGCGCAGATTCCACGGAAGATAGGCAGTCACACAAAATCCACAGGTGGAAGCCAAAAGTTACGTGTGACAGTTCCAGTTTCCTTTCCCGTATAATTGCCGCATCTGCGACGTTGGAAGTGGGTCGAGAGAGGATTTGAGTTCCGTGGCGGTAAGAAGCCCAGTCCACGCACGGGAAATTGAACGTCTGAGTGAAAATTTACTTTGATCTTCTTCAATGACAGGAAAGCAAAACCACCGAAGCACGTATTTTCTCGAAGATGAAAGTCCATTTCTTTGTGAATCATGTGTTCTGTTTGGCTTCAAATACTGAAACACTGATGAAGAAACCCAGCGCGTCAGTTGTCTGCTACGTCACACTTCTGGGTGACACTCCGATCTTGAGTATCAGCGGATTCGTCAAGATGACGAGCGACAACGATACTTGCAGCTGTGTTGGTGTGCAGGAGCAAGAAGAGATCGGGCATCGCGTGGAAATGGCCTCATTTACGAAATGAGTTTCTTGAAGTTCTTATCAACAATTCATTTCCTGTCCCACTGTTTTACCTTCCTGTTTCCGTTCACTGATCTGTTTCGGCAAGCAGTGATCACAGCTGCACAGTTGACGACACCAAGTGACTTCATGACCTCAAAAAGAACCCTTTTCTCAAACTCGTTTCTTTGGAGAAATCCCTTCTCATTTGGGAAAAATCTTCTCTGTTTTGCGTGCAGTTGATTTGAAAGCCATTTCGCACACAAAGGATTCAGAGAAACTGAAGAACGTTGTCTGATTATGACTGACCAGAGTTGGCCTCCCCTGGTTCGAACGTCTGCCTGGAAAGTTCCACGAAAGGCATGACACTTTCCTTTTCTTGGAAAATTGGTGAAACTCGTTCGGTAGTACAACTTGCGCTTTTCGTCCGTCGTTGTGCGCAGTAGCCTGGTCTGTAAATTATCACTTGTGTAGAAATTACAGCTCATCAAACGATGCGCAGATTCGCTGGTTCTCGGAACCGCCTCCCGCGGATTATTTGCCTTGGAACGGACTGACTGACGATGCTGGTTTCCAGCTGCCGCCGCCGCCGCCGCCGCTGCGGGGGGAACCGCGGGGTGCAGGTTCCCAGGCAGCGAGTGGGCGAAGACGCCTGGTGGACACGACTCCTCCGATTGTGGATTCAAGCTTTGCGCTTGGAATGTGCGAAGGTTTGGGGCAGATGATTTCGAGTTCAATTTTATGACAGGGGAAGAGAGTTGAAAGAAACAAAGGCAAGGACAAGAGACAAAATGGAACTTCTTTTTGAACGAATGGTCGTTTCGGCTGTTCTTGTGATGCCTGCAGACCTCGACGTGCTTGCAAACCACTTGAACTCATGGGAACATGAAAGGTGGGATTCCACTGATCAACTGGTCGGTCACTGCAACCTTGACTGACTGACCCGGTGGTTTCCTATTGTTCATTCCGTGCCACAGTGGGAATCCGCAACGTGAACAATCGTGAACCTTGCGCGTCGACGTCACAGAACACAACCGCAAGCGTGAACAGATGGTGCTGTTTTTTTGCCACACAGAAACCTGTTGTTGCTGACACTTTTTCTGAACTTTCAACCACGAATCTTTGAATGCTTCATGAAGTTAATTATTTACGGTAAACGAGTGTAATACAGCGTCCTGTTTGTTTTCCTCTGAAATCTGAGCAGCAGAGCAATCAACACAAGTCTTTTTATCAGATTTTCCGCCTGTGGACTCGTGTTTGCTCAGAGGTAATGACTCCGGTGAGTGATCAGAATCACATTGCTCACAATTGCTCTCTGATCACCGCGCCATTCCCACGAGAGTCGGCAAGTTGCTTCTGCCAAAGAACGTTGAGTGCACGGTCGGGGAAAAGGCTGTCTCGTGCACTTCAGAAATCCGTCGCTTTTTTCCAAACGTCAGAAAGTCATGGTCTGATTTGTACTGTCCCATTATGCAGCTTCTGCAAGTCGAGTTGCACAACGAAAACAATCATTTTGTCATTTTTTTCTCACCTCAACCTTGGAGTCGGACCCCGCCTTGACCCTTGTTTTGAATTCCTTCAAGTTCTTCAAAGTAGAATTGAGATTGAGGACAATGACACAGCGAGAGGCGGGTTGTTTCCCAGCTGAGGCAGCTCGTATGAAAAATTGGGTCAGGTCATGACCAGGTTCCCCAGGCTGAGGTGGGATTTGGCCGCGTCGTTTCTTTGAAGCTGAACGCGTCGCTGCAATCCGTGATCACGCGATCCTGTCTGGTCATGAGCTGCAGATTAGCCGTGACGGAACAACCCGCCCAACACCTGAAGCTGGGTGTGAGGGCTGCAGGCAATGAGCGCCGGTTTCTGTGGCCTGACCAGCCACCACATTTTCACAGCTGTGACTGTGCTGCGGGTGGAGAATCGTGTGATCAAAAGCGCAAACTGTCGGGACCTCTGGTCTCTTCAACTCAAACAACCACACCCCTCTGACTTGGCATTTCTGCGCATATCAAAGTCTAAATCAGACCCCTTCCCCAAAATGTCTGGTTTCACGTGACCACACCAAAGAAGAGGGCGTCCACGCAATTTGTCCCACCTTCAATCAAATGCACAGCTGTTGAGACAGAGGCCGTACACACGGAACGTCTTTTTCTGCTCGTGCGGTCAAAGTACATTTTGAGCCTCCAAAGCAGCTTCACGACTGCCCATAGCCTAGCTGTTCAGCGAAGGCGATAGCCGTCAAATAAGCCTTTAAGAAAGGCGTTTTCTGCTCAATTATTCTGGGTGACTTGTTCACTGAAGCCGTCGTTTTGCTGAGTCTGGGCACACATCGATTAGAGCTGAGGAACAGACACACATGTGCGGGGTTCACATCGGCTCCGTAAATCAAATCCCTATTCCAAGGCGAACAATTTCACTCGGCACAATTCAGCCAAATGCCAAACTGTTCTCTATCCACTTAGTTCCTTGGAACTAAATTTCTAGCACTCGAGTCGGAAGGTGCAAAGCGAGACTGATTTATCCGAAGGCATCAGACACTCAAAGTGAAGACGTCAGTGAAACTGCGCGGCAATTGCCCTTCACGGTACCGTCAAATCTCGTGTATTTGGGTGGCGCGTCGCCTCTGGCGTCGTAGTGAGTGAGTATTTCAGTTCCATTTGCCCTGATGCTTCTCATTCTAATGAGCCTCACGGGGTTCATCTCGGAAACTAATCGTGAGTATCAGGGCTCGTGTGACGGTTATGACAGATGCTGAAACCTGCGAGAAACTTCCTGTGTTCAACTTAGATTTAGACTCGGACCTGCTCTGACAACGACAGTCTCTCCTGCCTGAAGGTGTTTTTCATTTAATCTCTTGTCGTGGGTGTATGGAAACAAAACGCTTGCTTTGTCCGACAATTGGGCGTTCGATTTTCAACAGAACAAGAAGACATTCAACGAGATCTGAAAGGTGCATTCAATTCTGGCAACAACTCGGCCCAACGAGTCTTGCGTGACCCATAGTGCAGATTCTAACGTCTAAGACTCCAAACAGCGGTGTGTGAACCGTACCCCCTCGTGTGAATTCAGCGTTCAACCTCTCAACACCAAAACAGGACGGAGAAAACTCACCCTGAAGGATCCAATGCAGGTGAAGCACCAGAACCACGCTCCACGTTGACACTCCTCCCATTGTCTCTGGACCTCGGCTCAAGGACATTCAGCTTCTTCTCGTGTCGTCATATCCAAGCTTTGGTTCCTTCATTGCTCCAGTCATTTCCACCCACGAATCAGCTGTTTGTTGTCTGAAAAGAAGAAGATATTGCGCAATCTTCAAACCAATTCGCTCGCTTTCAAAGTGTTGCGTGCAGCTCCAAATTGTTTTGAATCGGCAGATGAAGTTCGCTGCGGCGGACCTTGGTTCTGCCTCACGTTCCGGTAATCGTGGATAAAATTGAGGAACGGGAGAAGCTGTTAACTGTGAGTAGAGACCTACGAGCGTACACACAGAGGACAAGCGGCCTTCTCTTGTGGTTGTTGATTTGGAACAGCCATGCCCAAAACAGAAAGATCCGCAGCCAGTGCTGTAGTCTTGACAGTTTTCCACAAACCATAAAATTAACCCTTCTTCTTGAAGCATTGGAATCCAAATTTTTGACAAGAACACCGCTCAAATATCCAGTTATGACGCTCGTAGTTGGGATGCGAACCCGGATATTTTGATTCCATCACACATGCATCAGCTCTCTCTGGATCTGGTAACAATCGATAAATATTCATTGAACATATATATGTCAGACAGGACAATGCTGTTTTAATGCACCCATTAATGCTACATTCAGGAAACCTGGGAACCTCGTGCGAGTCGAGGCCCAACGTTGAACATTTGACGCTCGGCACAAATCGCTATCAATGTTGTTGTTCACCTGCATCGCTGCTACACCACTGGCCAAATCAATTGTTACGAAACGAAAACTGCAGCTCTGGTCCCAACGCTGTCTTTTGGAGTCCACTTCGGGGATGTCGACTCCAAACGCTTTGTTTGGTCAAGGTGTGCAGCTGCCTTCGTCAGACAGGCTCTTGACTTTCGTCATCGTTCGAGCGCGGAGATTTTTGGGATGTGTGTTGTGGCGCGGAACACTCAGTGAGGATCTTCGAATGTGTCCACAAATCTCACAAATTACAAACAACTTCATACACGCAGGACACTCTCGCGCCTGCCCTTGCTGCGACTGAATGTTCCTTTCCTTCTGCACATGAACAGTCCGGGACCTAACATGAGTGTGTGTTGAAATAAGCTCTGAGGACAGCCGGAATAAGTGGCCGGAACAAATCGCCTGTAGACATTGTACTCGTATTGGTAAGGATGTTGGTCCACGTATGTTGTTCAGTGGTCTGTTGGTTGTCTTTCAGGTCCAAACACAAAGCCTTGCCTGCAGACGGTTTGGGTCAAGATGCGTGCCTGTTCTCCACTGCCCTGATCATTTCTAGTCAACTGCACGACACTCGAAAACCACGGGTCTGTGATTTGGGACGCTGCCTTTTGTTGCTGATGTGGTGTCACAAACCAGGAACAACTGGAGCAGTTCCCGTGGGGGGCAGACCTCCGCAATCCTGTCCGATGAATCCACCCCCAAGTTGTGCTTTCTACCCTCCAATTTTTGGAGAAGACGTGCAAGATAAAGCAAAGATGTCTCAAGGGTGACCAGAATTGGATTTCATCCAGCAGAATCCTGAATCTGCGAATCCAACCCCGAGAATCCTCAATCAAACAGAGCTGACATCACATTCCCTCTGACGCAAGTCTTGGAGATGTTCGCGCGAAAACTGGAGATCTGTTTCCGTCCCTTGTTCCTCCAACTGAACGAAGTAAGTAATTGGAACACCTGCAGAAACACCGGTGCTTCTGGGCAATACGGCCTGTGGAGCGCTTGTTTGACTTGGTCTCGAGTTGTCAACGGATTACTGCACTTCTGACGCAAGACATTGTCGTTTGTCGTCATGTCGGTCGTAAACACGCACCTCTCCACAAATTGGATATGACAAAGGTATGAAACGCCACACTGAAACCGCACACACTTCGCTGGCAGCAGCAGAGATGTTTGACTTGAGACTCACACGGAGACAAACAGGAAGTTTGAGCACCAAGCTGCGTGGCCCGTGCCGATGTCCACGAAACGTGTTTGTCAAGAAAACACAACAAACGCACACCTGGCCATTTGTGTGAGTCCCCTGAGTTACCCCTGCCTGTCATCTTTTGTCTTCAACACTGCCCAGTTTTGTGCTTCCTTTGAGCGATGCAATGAAGTTTGAATGAGATTAGACGCTGAATCCGTACCCAGAGCAAAGCAATCTCTAGCGCTTCATACCAACAGGAAGGGCTGCAGGAACCCTCTCCGTACTGCAAGTTTCATTTTACTGTTGTCATTTCTGTGTCTCAGAATGACTTAATGAGTTCCATGTCCACGCTTGTGTGGCCATGTGCCGTAAACATTACATCACTGTTTTTCTGCATGTTCATTATTGATGTGTTTGCAAAGGTCACAATACACCCAATTCCCGCAGTCCAAATACATCATTTTGGATGAACTCGAATTGATCCATGTTTTTTCTGCCCTGTCATCAAACAATCAGTGTCCTGCCCGCAGATGGACGTCAGAGATAAGTTTTTGAAATGAGCAGCACGGACATGCGTCCCCCACTCGGAAGGGCCTCTTCTCGTGTCGTTCTCGTATCAGAGCGCGATTGATTGATCATGGCGCTCCTTGCATGAAATAAAAACACACACACAAAACCATTGTCAGACTTTTCAAAAAAGCTAAACTTGTACCCAACAACTCAAAAGACAAAACCCACACACAAAGCAATTTGTGATTTTTGAGTCAGTTTCTTTGATTCAACTTTTCGTGGGGAAGCAAAGTTGACAGGTTGGTCTTTCAAAGCAGAGTCGCAAGAGCAAGGAACTCTGATGCATTCAACCATGGCAGCGTCATCTTTTACGAGCACAACCCACGTTCGTCAGAAGCAACCTCCGCTCAAACGGAGATTGAGGACGGAATCTGGGTCCTTGAGGACAAACCACCTTTCTTTGAGATTCGACAAAAACTGTTTCTGCATTTGTGCAGAAGTAGGCAGAATGCAGAGAATCTGGCCAACGAAGCAGCAGGGTTCTGAACAAGGCTGACTTGCAACAACAAGCACGGACCGCATATACGAGTGTGTATTCCGAAAGGTTCAGCTCCCTGCCACATTTGGCACATAGCGGTTTCATTGTGTTGCACGTACAACCAAATGACACACGAGCCAAAGGGACCCATCCAGTCAGCAGGTACAAATCCATAAACAAGGCACTGAGTATCACAATAGTTTGCGGATCGACAAAGTCCCGATGAAGTTTTGGGCAGCAGACTCTGCTTCCACGAAAGAACTTCAGGCCTTTTCGATGCATAAACACAGGAATTTTGGACCCAGACCTGATTCTGCAAAAGGGGCACAGAAAACTTGACCACTGTGAAAAAAAAGGGAGAGTGAAAAATAAAGCCTGTTTGACAGTGATGACAATCAAAAATCACCTTTGGATCCAACCATCTGGACCACTGGAAAATGTCTCACTCACCTTGCTGTCCACTTGGTTTTGCAGATGCCCCACACAGGTTTAGTCCTTCTGTGTTCGCTATTTTTCAGCGGGATATGTACATAGTCCCACGCTCCGGCACCACGGAGTCGATACAGCGGTTAAAGCTTGTCGTGTGGAACCTGGACCGCGCTTTTGTAGGGGACGCGGCGCGAATCGATACAACTCAAACCGCCTCGCAGCTTCAATCACATGTCAGAGCTTCGGAACCACCGGGCAGAAGTGTGAGTGACACAGAGGCCCAAACCAGGACAGGAAGCCTTGAGGATTCCACCAAGCCCTTATCGTACGAACAATTCTCGTCAACTTTTGTCGTCTGTTCGTCGCCCAGCAAGGACCCAAACTTTCTGTCATGGACACCCAAGGAAAGTGTTGATTTCCCTGGCAGTGTCGGGAAGAATCGGTCTTCTTCAAAACCACACTGTGGGATAGCTAATTGGAGTTTTATCCACGGTGTCAAGGGGTCGGTCCAACAAATAAATCCTCCTCAAGGAGAGACCTCATTGTGAACACTTCGGCGTTTGGATCCATTTGATGCCATAACCTGCAAGTTGGGACATTGAATCATTTGGGATCGAACACAACCAACAAATGGATTGTGTCAGAGCAGGGGGCAGCAATTCCATGGTTGACAGCAATGACTCCAAACAAGTGTTTCTGGCGTGAGTGGGTGGAAGGCCCAACAGGAGAGCCAAATGGAAGTGTCAATACGCCTATATTTATCAGCACAACCGTGTTATCAACCACTGAACAAAAACCACTCGAGCAACGCATCAACGTGCCGCTGTAGCCGGGCCGCCCGTGGCAGCTGCTTGTTTCTGCCACCCAGGAATCAGGCAGACCAAGCTCCGTGGTAGTCGTGTGGGAAACTCACATCTCGGTGAGGAGTTCTCGTTCAAAAGGTGTCAAGAGCGTGTGCACGCAAACACCAGCGCTGACCAATTCTGCCGGTTTGGAACGAGCATTCAGATTCCCAGGCGAAGTGGTCCAACAGACCAGGGCCACTCCGCATGACTCTGCGAATCCACATCGTTCACTGTGGACGTTCCTCAGCGGAGCTCTGTGAAAACTACAATGATTTCTCACCACAAATTATGTTCCCAGTGCACAAAAATAGAAAATCTATCGAACGTGCTTCACAACGCCTTTGTGTGAAGATCGTATCAAGAGAACTCCAGAGCCTAACTGCACACTGTATTCACTTCTGAACAATCATCACTCCGGTTGCATGCTCCTCAAATAGAGATCATTTTTACAACAGTAACGAAAGGTATTGACAGATTTTATTGTGCTCAATGCATCGGGATCCGCTCACAGAACGACCGGTTCTGGCTGCGGGATGCTGCACGCATTCAGCGACGCAAATTACACCCGCAACATTTGATCTCGTGAGCCGCTGAAATTCGATTTTATCGATAAGCTTGTGTCGTCAATGCCTCAACAGCAAAGTGGAAAATCCCCTTTTGGGAAAGAACTTAAAGGCTGAAATCAGGTAATTCTACGTCCCTCACCGGCTCCAACAAAAGTTGTCTGGTCCCAAGACTCACAGAAATCACCCTTCCCTGACGCACCTTCTTGTTGCCTCCTCCCGTGAGGCCGTCAGGTCGTTGCAGAAGATTCCCGCATTTTGCAAAATTACAGTGACAAGGTACACCGACACTCCAGTATTACACAAATCGCTTGGATTGATCCCAAATTCATTAGGGCCACTCGATCGAGCGTTAAATTGCCTCCATCGGGCTATTTAATGGCGGCGTGCACCGTCGGGCAGACCCACCAAGCCTCTGCTGTTAAAACTCCATCACTGGATGAACTGCTGACAAAATAATTTATGACCGCAGTGAAATATGTGCGTCAATCGAAGGCCTTGTGGAGCTGACGTGTGCATTGCAATGTAAACTCCAGGGTGCATCAAAATAAATTATGAGGTGGATAAAATGTTGTTTACGATTCGCTCCCGACGAAAACTGACCTTATCTTCCAGGAAGATCGAGCGCATTTTGCTCGGGGATCGGATCTTGCGTGCAGTTAATTGAAAGAATGGGTTGATTCTGTGCCCACCACCGTAAACGCTGCACGGTTCAATGACCGCGCCAGAAAAACAAAGCGCTTGAGAACTTCGAAATTCACAAAGCCAGTTTCTACAGCAGTGGGATTGGCGCAACACTTTTGTTGACAAAAGAATTTGCAAAACTTTCTGCCGTCTTCGTAAACAAAATTTCTATCCGGAATTTGACCCTATTGATGACGTCAATACAACAGATCCGAAATTAGTTCCAGGATTTAGATCTACAGAACACTGAACTTCAAAGGGAACCATTTTTTTTTGTCTCCAAAACCAAAAACGGATCCAAAAACACTTTTGGATGCCGGTGCAGGTGCGTGATCTGAGTCAGTGGTCAGCAACTGGACATCAAAACTGGAAGAATTTCCAGTGTCCAGTCATCCACCTAATGTGTTGTTCTGGACGGCAAACAAGAACGTGAACACAGCTGTGAACAGGAGAGTCAGGTCCGGCTAATCTCCATAAACTCCGACAGCCTTGAAACGAAAACTGTGAGCGCCATTGGCGTTGAATTGGATCAATGGGCGCTGCAGTGGGGCAGGTTCCACAGTCGCCTATCACTCTGATTGGTTTATCTTTCACCTCGCAATGAGCGAAACTGAAGTCGTGCTGAGGCCAGTGCGCCGTCCCTGCAGACAAGTACAACTGACGTTGGTTTGAGTCGAGTAATCTTGTGATTTTAATCCATTCCATCTCCTAGCACACTGAACTCGGGAACACACACACACACTAAACTGCCAGGACGGCGTCGCGGCCTCGATGTGGAAACGGCGTCACTCAGGGGCGCGTGGTTCGTTCCAGCGGCGCCGGCGGGGACTCGACCGACGACAAGACGTGGGAGAACCGGATACAGCGCGGGGGATTTTCGACTCCAAATCAATCTGACACACCTCTTTTTCTCCCCTTCACTCAGGCAATGATAAATAGTATTTCATTAACCTTGATGGTGTTTTTCAAACAGACTTGGATGGATTCTGTCCTTCGGGTCTGTGCGAACATGAACGCTATTGTCGAATGTTGAGTCCAAGCAAAACGGGGCCACGAGAAGGTGGAGAATGACACGAGGAAGGGCCCTCGTCCCACAAGAATAGCGAACTGGTTTGCCAAATTGTTGGCCAACATCGTAATCTTGAGGCACACGTGCATGAAGACTGAGTCAAAGGGAAAAAAGTTTCCAAGATTGGTGGACAAAACCTCTGCAGAAGAAAAGAAGAAAGTCCCTCAATGTGGTTTTATTAATAAACAATTTATTTAGCCAAACATGTACACGTATAATACACTGCTTTTTTACATCTATCAATTCAATTAAAAATATCACGGATGGTCATTTCTTGTAAAATTGCACCTTGATCGCTCCGGGAAATGGCAATCATTGATTGGGAATGACACAGCGAGAGTAGGTACTCAGAGGTACTCAGGAAGTACTCATAAATAGCGACTAATACCCTAGCCAAGCAATAAAATATGTCTTTCTTCTTTGTCTGAAATGTCCTAACATCAGTACATCATTTTGCAAAATTGAGTATCGGAAGAGGACAAGAAAACTGTGAGATTCATGGGGAGATTTTCTGTCCTCACAACGTTGTACAAAAAGTTGGAATGTTTGTGTGTAAAACAATGTTAAAACTCTACAAAAATACACATGAATCAAGCACGTAGAATGTTAAAACCGTTTAAATTAGCTCAAAATGGCATCTTGATCAAGGTTTGCGAAACATGTTAAGTTATACAGAGTTAATGGAAACATGTAAAAGTGATTCTCAAATGACAAAAAGAAACAGAACTTCTTCACAATTACTTTTACCCACTGTTATGGCAGCCCTGGATGAGTACATGAAACACAAATTGCTGTCGCAAAGTTCCCTTGGTGACATCACAGAATATTCAGGTTCAAGCGCTATTTACAGTACATGCTCCGGTTGCGCTTCTCTTTTGCGATCACGAGAAGGTCTGCTTCACTGCAAATCGACTATCAAAGCTCCGAACACAATCCGACGTGTGTCCAACATACAATTCAGAAACGTTTTCCGAACCGTCTTTTTAGCGCAAGCATGCACTTCTCATCACATCAACGGAACAGTCGCCAAAATGAAGTTGTTGTCATCAGCATGGCTTTCTCTTTGGGACTTCCAACGGGGGCGAATCAGACGCCGGACAACAGTTCGCACACCTGGATTTGATGTGAAAGTGTCCATCATTCTGTCCAGGCCAAATGAAGTTTGCGTGAGACGCAACCAACTGTGACGTCCTTTTGGCGTCTGCGTCACTTTCCTGTTTCATTCAAAAGTTTTGCGAGACACAAGCAACTCACGAACACGCATTGCTCAGTGGGTAGAACATCCTGTACACGTTACATCTCGTCACGCAGCTGCATGTACGTTGAAAAAGACTCAAGTCAAAAATGCAACACAGTTTGTTGATTGCTTTGTGAACATCAGTTGAGCACCACTGAAATCTCTTGACATGTAAATGACACACTTCGCAAGTAAAGACAAGCTTGCTTTTTCTGGTTGTGTCAATGGAAAACCTCAACCTCAAACACTCTTTCGGGGTTTAATTTTTCAAGTTTTAGCGCTTAGTGTCCTGCACATTTGTCGCTTGTCTTGAGTGCTGTTGTTCTATTCCGAGTTCATACTTTTTAAGTCCCTGCATAAAAACGCATAGCAGGAGACAATGGTTGCCACACAGCTCCTGTGATTTGTCGCCTTAGCAAACAACTGAAAATACTGTCAAAGAAACTAAATATTATGGCAAATTGGCATTTTGACAAATGTACTCAAGCAAATAACGATTTGACATGCGACACGGAAGACGCGAGACAGAACAGGACCGACAAAAACTGCACAAGTCACAAGTTACACGTCATGCTTTCAGCTGACTCCCACAAAGTACGAATTGTGGAGACTGAACTACAAGTTCATTCCGTGGCACATACTTTTCTGCATGCAACATGTTAAAAGCTGAGAAATATTTGTCACGTTCAACAGGATTCCTTATTTCTGCATGCTGAGATTGTTGGACGACGAAAGTTCAGCAGAAAAAATGTTCTTTTTGTTGTTGCCTGTTACCTGAGGCATTAAAATGGTTTTGTGAAAGACCCCTGCAGGTAGAAGACAGAGAGTTTTCACAGTATGGTGGTGTTCTCGGCATAGAATGCATCTTCGGTATAGTTTTGATCGGATCTGCCCGAGGAGGAGGCGACGTCGCCGGATCTGTGCGGCGGCGTCGCGGCGTCACCGCGCTGCAGATTGACGGCGCGAGTCGAGCCGTAGTCAACGCTGCAAACAACCAACACAACATGCCGACGGTTACCAGGGGAAGGAAGAGAGGGTGCAACACACAGGTGATGGTACACCTCACTATGAGTCTAATTAAATTAAAGCCAGGCGCACACTATTGGGCAGTGTTCGCTATGTCTTTTGCGAATGTGTTGCCAAGCACTGCTCCAATTCAAGTTAATTTGTAAGCTCAACATTTGCGTTTTCAAACTTATTTCTCAAAAACGCAAAATGCGCATGCCTTGCCTGTGTATTGTTCGCACTACATTTCCAGTGTGTTCTTCTCGACTCGTCTTGACGTAAAATTAAGGATTGTGAATGTGCACAAACTACATTTTGCGTGTGCGCCCAACAAGTGTAGATCTTGTTATAAAACTGAAACTGGTTTATCTCAATGACATGCATCTTCATGCAAATATATCAGGGATAAAAGTTACTTCTTAGATGCTACTGGGGTTTGTATCAGTAAAGTTTCCAGAGGTTTAGTGTCACAAGGCGACAAATGAAGGCAGATGAGAAAGACAAGGTCAGAGAAGACCAAGGGCTCAGAGAAGACCTGGGACTGTCTGTCGCTACACAGAAGCTGTCAGAGCGCTATTTCAGTGACGCTTTCGGGGGGAGGGCACTTCACAGTCAAAAGCAGTTGATGTCGATGTGTCTTCACAGCACATCACGAACATTAGTACGCAGGGCATTCATTGGCAGTTTGGTATGCTTACAAGCGCACATGATTGAACCTTCAATCAGTATGATATGTACATCAGTTATCACAAACACATTTCTACACATTCTGCAAATGTCAGTTTGAACAAATGTATCAATGGCGGTCATTTCTCAAAACGATGTCTACGGCAAGTTGAGACCATCTTCCAACACAGAAACAATCCATTTACAACGGTGATTTCATTCAGTCAACTTAAAACTCGAACCCCTGAGCACCAGCTGCGGAGACTTGGTTTGTGCGCGCTTCTCATCAGGCTCATCGCTTCACACGAGCTCAATGTGAAACGCGCAGAGACGAAACTCCCGCATCTGGGGCTCAGGGGGCGAAACAAGCGCGACAGTGAAGGATGCGAGGAGAGTTAGTAGCCTGACCTTTGATAGATAGGGTTGATTGCGGCGATCACCTCGGGGTCCTCATCGTACCTGGTCGCATGCGCGTGCGCACCATGGCCGTTGGTGCCATGCGCACCGGTGGCGTTGACCGAGGCGCCCCCGTGTGGGTGGAGACTCATGTGCGCGCCAGGCGCGTCGACGATATGGGTTCCGGTGTGGTGGATTTGACGGCCGTGCTCGTCCTGGAACGTCATGTTGATCTCACCCATCTCCTGCACCGGCTCGTCCGGAGGCACGTACATGGCAAGACTCTGCAAGGGAAGCTTGCTGGCTTCAATGACATTGCAAAACCTTTCGGGATGAAACATGGAATATTTTCGCGTTACGAGGCGCAAAAGAGAAACCGATCAACCCTGATATCTTTCGATCGGGTACAAATTTCTTTTCCCGCCTCGTAAATCAATGGAGTTGCAGCCCTCCGGACACCTCACACTTCAAACGTTTGTTTCAGCAGTACTACAGAATTCGCTACTGAGAGCCAAATCAAACAGGCCAGAAAAGCACTGGTTCACATTCACGAAACCCTTTCGAGGCACACAAAAACTCAGGCCTGGAATGTATCAACTCATCCATAAAACGGACCAGAAAAGACCATTCCACAGATGTGGCGCGCACAACTAAACCGGAAAATGCGTTGGCTGAAAGGTCAGTTCATGTGATCCACAAAAAGGCCAAGGGCCGATGTTTTGTCATTTCCCCCGATGACCGAATGCGGTAAGTGGCCCTTCGGACGTTTTCATGACGTCCGCAGCTACTCTGGGCTTCCAGGAAGATGCGCTCAAAAAAGACACAGCGTGAATTCAGGGAGAGGCTCTGAGCAACTTCGTCGGAAAATCAACAGCGCGAAGGCAACACCTCAACCGCGGCATCAGCACGACTCGGCTGATCACGCCCGCCTCAAGTTGAAGCTGCGGCGCCGTCCTCGCTGCGTGGGTCACATTCAGTTTGAATTTGCATAGATTCCACAGTTACAGTCTGAGCGTCTCGCATTGCTGCCGTACAAGTGCAGCTCTAGACACTCAGTCAATCACCAGATTCCGTGGACGTTGTTCCGTCCACACCACAAGGGCGGCGCTGCAGCCTCAGCGTTGAGGGAACCTCGTTCGCACTTCTAATGCAATTACATCATGCGGAGAGCAAACCCTCCACTCAGGACGAACCCCGAATCCCGCGCGAACTCCATTTCCATCATTATAAATCAAATATTGAATCAATATCGACTTTCACACACAACAAAAAACACAATAGAGGCAGTGGATTTGCGGTGCATGGCAGCGGGCGTTCAAATTGCCACTTTTTTGCCCGTTTTCCAAAATTTGGCTGCAGTCCTCACCATGAAGTTTACGACTCTGGGCTTCATCGTCGTCTCATCAGGAACTGCAGCGATCACAATCACAGACATCGCGCACGGCAGACACAACCCGGACACGGGCAATTCCGCCCTTTGCGGGGCAGCGCGGTTCACGCGGTCAACAATCGACCGTCTTCCATCCGCAGAAAAATCGTCGCCACAAGAGGAAACGTCTGCTCTGTGATTTGCAATTTGGCGCCCCGGTGACGATTGCACAGGGGTGCAAGACTATCGACCATCTCCGGCTTTAAGGTGTGAAGAGGCCCAAGCAAAGGGAGCTCTTTTGATTCGGACTGGAATCAAGACTGAAGTGAAGCTGATTTGAAATCCATATGAAACAGACGAATTCATCTTGTTGCGTGCAGCGCCAGACAAATCGCGTGACAACCGCTTTGAAACGGGCTGAAGAGACCTGAACGACCGACTGCGTTAATTTTGCGAATGTCAACCACGTTTTTGGAAACCAGATTAATTCATCTCAATTTTCATGCCGATTAACATCAATTTATCTTCCCAAAACAAAGCACCATTGTTGTGTTGAAAACAAACCTGTTTCAAAACCCTCAGATCGATCTTTGTGCAACAAAACCCTGACTTTTTAATCCCCACTTTTTCTGCAATTCAACTCCACCTGCGTTCATCCAGTAGAACACAATCAGGTTTTGATTCAGAGAAACAACGGATTGAGCTATGAACTTCAAAATTTTAGCCCGTGAAGAGACTTTTTGTTTGAGAGCCGGAACCTTCAAGCTGAACTGCCGTTGTCTGACAGGCACCAAGGCACGGAGTCGCTCACCTGAGTTTCGTACTCTTTGAGGAAACTGGGCGGCTCCATGAAGACTGGCTCGAATTTGGGGGCCACGTACATGGGGTGGCGCTTCGACTTCTCCACGTAGCGGCGATACCTGCGCAGAAACCGATCAGAGCGATGACACCAGCGGCCAATAAGAAAACGCGCTTGTACTTCGTAAGAAGAGGGGGAGAGCTACACACGCCTGATTCCACGCAAACTCGTCCCACAATGGAAGGGAAATTGGACCTCATGGCAGGAATCAAGAGCAATTTTTGTCCACGACAAAGCCAGATAATTTTCCAACGGAAGCGGAGCACCACGCACCTGGCCCACGTGAAGCAGATGACGATGATGCCGACGATGCAGAAGAGGAGGATGATTCCGGCGAGCGCGATGAGCGCGAACCACGGCCCGTCCTCGAACACGTCCTCCGTCGTGAGGCGGTTGTCGCGCCCGGCCGTATCGACCGGAGGCCGCAGCTCGACGAGCGTCGAGACGCCCGCGTCCTCGAACGTGGCCTGGATCGCCTGCTGCGCTTCCGGCGCCAGGAACTTGCTGCAGAGAGCGAGAGGAAGGAAGAGTGTCATTACGAAAAGCAATGACAAGCGATGAGAGGCAGCAGAGCTAATTAGGTGGGATTGGAGTGGTGTGTGCGCCGACTTGCGTGTGCTTGGCTCTTGTGTGTGCTTGTCATCCACAACCGCAAAGAAGAAGCAGTCACAACACAGCGCGACAAAACCCTGGGAGTCGTGTCAACCTCATGATTGGAGCGGAAATGTCGGCTTCGTTTCCGTCTGGGTCAACTTTGTTGCCCCCGTGTCCTGAATCATTGTCAGCTTCTCTGTATTTGACTCAAGCGTTCAGAATTGCAGCTGAGGAAATGTGGTTTTGACGGGGCACGTGTGTCTTCCTTCGCATGTCAGCTGGAGGAAAGTGCGAAGAGTGCCAAGAGCGGGCTGTTCCTCGCTGTTTCACACCAGATGAGCTTCCTATCTCTCAATGCCAGACATTAACATGCGCTTCGCAAACACAGTCCTCGCAGGACTGTCCAAACACAACACCGGCTATCAAACTGGAAAAATCAATTCTGCTTTTCAAACATGAAGTTGACAGCCTGTGCATGAATTTGTTTGATGTCAATATTTTATTTCCGATGCTCACAATCAGAGCTGATTGCAAACATTCATGCAGTGCTCGCGAGGCCCCTTCAGACGCACCCCGAGATCAACTCTTCACGCCGATCGCGCCATTCGTTTCTCTCAAACGGCCATGAAGATGTCAGGGAGTGTGAATATTTAATTCTCTTCCCGGCTGTGTCTCCCAACGGAAAGCTTCGTGGGACCCACCCATCACAATTTTGCAAGAAGATTTGTTCAATTTGTTGCCGGCACGAGACTTGCTTTTGAAAAGAAAACTTTAAACAGGTGTGGAGCTTCCTTTCCTTCAAACTTTTTCGGAACCTTTCCAGTCTCTGACTGCATCAAGCGACAAAAACTCTGCAGTCTGACGAAATTGATTGACTCGTCAAAGTGTGCTGTCAAATTTGCAACACCTTTGTTTGCTTTCTGTTTCAGTCCAGCGGCACTTTTGTTTGTTTTCACAACGTTCAACAAATTTGGTGACTCGGCCACAAAGCCACCTGCAGCCCGACACTGAGCACGGTTGAGGATGAGGAACGAGCATCTCGATTGAACGTGGCGTCCTCGCTGAGACGTGGCGCCCGCGCGGTCAGTCGACAGGCCCAACACGACACAAGTGTTTCAAGACTGAATTCGGAACTTTAATGTTTGCTGGCGTTTTCCCGGAGCAAACATACCAAATTGTTGATTCTTTCAAACGACGCGCGGCATGGAGTGCGATCCCCCCTCATAAAAACACAGTTGTTTCACTGCCCACAAAGCAGCAACTGTTCCTCAATCGTCCCGTGTTTATCAACTGTTGTTCAGTCCTCAGATCACTGGCAGCAGCCTCAGTTCCAGGAACTGACCACGAGGTCTTTATGTTTCTGCTGCGGCAGCCTAACCCCGAGGCTCCGGGAGTAAGGAGGGATTTAGGCGATAACCAAGGGACACAGCATCTACCTTCGCTCAAATGCACATAAAGAATCCCAGTGGATTTCACGTCGACCATTCCGCCCGTGATCCATTCTCGTAAGAGGCACTTGCTTGGAAAGTCACATTGTGTTTACGTGGAGAGAAGCTGCGAGTCGTTCCGCACTCAAAGCTGGACTCGACTGACACTGACAACATTTACATATTCGCCAGTCAGACTCTTGTAACGCACGATCTCCCATTCACGACGCGCTGTCTTAATTTGCATTGAGGTCGCAGTGCCGTCCGACAAATGCGTCAGACAGAATGTCGACTTTGTTCCAAGCACTGACTGAAAGGAACTGCAACCACACTGCAGTGACAACGACACTTTTCAGCACATTTGAGTCACAGTTCAACGATGATGCCGAAACACACACACACACAAGCACACACACACACACGCACACACACACACACACACACACACACACACACACGTGTGTCACACACATCCTGTTCTTTGCCTCAAAATCGCATCGCAAGAAGCTGAAACCCCCCTTGCAGGGAAAAGCTCGAGTTCGGCGCTGTGAACCACTCACCCCTCGGTGTCAGCCCGAGTCCTCAGGTTCAGCGTCTTCGGATCGATCGCCACGAACCGAACGTCAGTTCTGCAAAGACCAGGCCACTTGAGTTGGGAGGAGATCTACTCAGAGAGAACTCGAGTTCTTGTGGTGCTTGACGAAAACTTTTGCACTGAACTTGCGTCAATTGCCGACAGCGTAAGAAAACCTACACAAACTTGTTTTGACATTGGGTGCAAAATTGTGTCAGAATGAAGCCGTAGATCTACTAAGTCTGTCGGAATCATACCACGCCTGCCTTTTTCAGGACAAAAATAGTTGTCAGCAAAGGACCACACTGCACTGCGTGTGAAGACGTGAAGATATAATGTGTACAACTCGGGAGACATTGCAGTGTTGTGTTCCGTACCCGGTCTGCACGTGTTGGTTGTTGGCGTTACTGTAGGAGCGCGGCCGCAGCTGCTCGATCACGACGATCTCCCCCGTCACGTCCTGCAAAAGTCTGCAACGCACAACGTGAACACGTCGTGTGTGGAGTGCGTGCGATGTCGACAAGCATTCAATCTTCGTTGCCCTATGCACAACTATGTAGATGACCCGCCTCACAACTACCTTTTACTGCACATTGTTGTGCGCATACTCGCTCACCTGGTGACCTCGTCGCGACGCTGGTCGAGATTTTCCGGGGTCAGGTCGGGCACGAGCATCACCATGCGGTGCGTATCGTTGATCAGGTTGATTCTCACGTTCGCGAACGACGTCTTGTCGTTCGCCGCCAGCGAGTTGCCGGCCGCCACCTCGAACGTGAACCTGCCACCGACACAGAGACGGATGTCAAGCTTTCTACAACTGCATCTTCAATGTGGTTTGATGCACCTCAGGGCAATTGCAATGTATGTACCCACTGCACATCATGAGAAACAGATTGTTGCGGAAACACTGTCGCGCACGTGAACAGACAAGAGGCATGTGTCACGTGATTCACGTACATCTGTGGGGAGGAGTCGTTGAAAGCGCGCGTCGTGTAGACCTCGCCGCGCGGCGTGACGGCGAACGGAAGCTGGTTCGGAGCGGAGGACGGCAGGCTGAAGTCGATCTCTGCATTATCGCCCTCGTCAGGATCCGTCGCCTGTGAAACGAAAACTCATGGATTTGTAAATACATCGACAAGTAAAGTTCAGTCACATCGAAGAAACCAATTCAAGTTCACGCAAAAGTGATCATGTTTTGGTTTGAGGCCTTGTTGCATGCACACACACGCACACGCACGCACCTCCAGTTTGAGCACAGTTGTGAATGGCTCCGCGTCGCGCGACACGATTCCGAAGAAGGTTTCCTGTCCCTGCGCGTCGGGCGCCGTGTCGGGCAGCGCCGGGAAGCGGAACGACGGCGGGTTGTCGTTGGCGTCGCGCACGAGCACGACGATGGTGACGGACGAGAATCCGGTGCCGCGGTCCGACGTCGTCGGGACTGCGGGGAACAATGTAGGGTCGTCACGGAACTGAAATGCTCGTACTCAACAGCCCAGAATCATTGCACCTTGCAACCGATAAACATTAAGAGCAATCAACATGTTGCGGAGCTCAAAAATTCAAAACGTTCACGCATTTTCAGCAATCTGGACATGTACTCACTCGCTTGGCGCTTGTTCCTGGTGTTGGTGTAGCGCACAGAGACGCTCAGGTCGTAGCGCGCCTTCGTCTCGCGGTCGATGATGGCGTTGGTGACGAGCTCGCAGTCTTTACCGTCGTTGACGGTGCGCAGCGCGAACTTGAGGTCCTCGTTGCCGGAGACGAAGAAGCAGGTGACGCGGCGGTCCACCTCCTGGTTGACGACGTCCAGCGGCTGCACGAGCGTCCCGACCGCCACGTTCTCGTTGATCTCAGACCTGCAGCGGAGTCAACGGGTTTTCGTTGAAAGACGTGTGTGAAAATTTGCGTGAGAAAAGCGTTTACAGGATTGAGGCGTTCAAACCAGGAGCAAGGAAAATCGGAGCTCCTCACAGATGGAGGGGTTGGAAGAATCCGAGGTCCTCACAGGTGGAGGGGTTGGGAGAATTCGAGCTACTCACAGGTGGAGGGGTTGGGAGAATCCGGGTTATTCACAGATGGTGGGGCTGGGAGAATCTGAGCTACTCATGACACAGGTGGAGGGGTTGGGAGAATCCGAGTTATTCACAGATGGTGGGGCGGGAGAATTTGAGTTCCTCACAGATGGTGGGGCTGGGAGAATTCGAGCTACTCACAGGTAGAGGGGTTGGGAGAATCTGAGCTACTCACAGGTGGAGCGGTTGGGAGAATCCGAGTTGCTGCGGTCCGCTGACGGAGAATCGCTCCACGTGGATGGTGACGCGGGTCGTACCGAAGCGCTGCGGCTGCCCTCCGTCCCGAGCGAACACCGTGAACTGCGGCAAAGAGACACGCACTCGGTTCAGCAAAAGCTTTGGCGTTGAGGGAAATAGTTCCTGAGGAGTTTTCGTTCAATCCTGGAAACTCCTTGCTTCGCACCCGGTGCGTGGGTTTGAACGAAGCTGTCAGAGTGACAGGTTTGTTGAGCACGCTGTGCAAAGGTCAGGCGGCCATCGCCAGACGAGAGGAATTCTCGTGGAGGCGGACGCTGGAGCACCAAACACGTGGGACGAGGAAATTTACTCGTCTCTCTCTCTTTTTGTGACGCTTTGATGACACGAATTTCACTGTTGATTTGACGTGTACAAAACAAGTGTCTGTGCCTCACCGGACAAAGCGATTTGCTTGTCTCTCCTGATGGCCCCAGCGGGAGGCTCTCGTGTCAAAGTAATAACCATTGGAGCACACATTCGTGTTCTCTTGTCTCACAGCACCACTGACTCGTCTGCCCACATAATCTCTCGCCATGTGGAAAATTCATTGAAAAACAATTCCAGCTAAATGTTTGTTCAACGGAAGAAGAGCCACAGGGAACGAAAAGCTCAATTCAACGCATTGCCCCTTTGCTGAGACAGAAAGAAAAATCTCGTCTTTGCCAAATGCCCTCTCTTTCCGCTGGTGAGCAAAGATAAATCCATGGGTAACTCCTTCTCAAAAATTGAACAAATTGACAAGCCAAATCCAACACACTGCACAAAATCTCACCCTTGTCCAAATTCCTTCTTTTTCGCTGACTAGCAGGACAAGTCCGTGGGCGCACATGATTGTCAAAAATTGAACAATTTGACAAAGAGTCGCCCTTGCGGCACACGTGAAGGTTCCCGAGAAAATTGAACAGATTGATAAGCGTCGCAGATTTGACACATAAAAAGGTCCCCAAGAAATTTTTGTTTGTGCGTGTGTGTACATGAGAGAGACACTCACTCACAGAGAGAGAGAGAGAGAGAGAGAGAGAGAGAGAGAGAGAGAGCGAGCGAAAATGAATAGAAGACCAAAGAGAAACTCACGCTGTAGTCGACGGTTTTGTCGAGGTCGTTGGTGAGCGGCTGCGAGACGGAGATGTTGCCGAGCACCGTGTTGATGCCAAAGAACTTGTTGGCCGTCGTGTCGCGCGGGTCGATCTCGTACGTGATCATCGCGTTCGGCGTCTGTGACGTCAAAACGTGAAAGTTTCATACGGGAAGACCAAAATTACAACAAGCCGCACCTTGTGCGCACTTGTAAATAGAACAAGGGTCGGACTCCACTCACCCCGGCCTGCTCCATGAAGTCGAGGTCATCAGCCGTCACATTCACGACGACGGTGCCGTACGCGAAACGCTCGTTGATGTTGACCTCGTAGGGCTCCGGGCGGAAGACGGGTCCGTGCGCGTTGCGCAGCACGTTCACCTGCACGTCGACGGCGGCCGAGCGCTGCGGGATGCCCTGGTCCAGCGCCGTCACCCGCAGCTGAGGGACGGACAGCGAGACGTGAGACTCGGAGACGTGACTTCAGACGAATGGGGTTAATTCGAAACTGCGTTTGTCACACGACTGTCCCCCAACGCCCACACAACGACCGCACACACCGTCCCGCACTCACCCTGTAGACGGGTCTCTTGCCCGACCCGACGGTGGTGATGTCGGACGCGAGGCTCTTGGCGATCGTGATGAGTCCCGAGTTGGGCGAGATGACGAAGTAGTCGGACGCGTCGACCGTCGGCTGCACGCCCTCCATCTCGTAGCGAATCGTGCCGCTCCGCGACTGCAATGCGTGAACAGGTGAAGCTTACACACAACACGAACACAACGATCTGTTGGACTTGCACGTTCTGTGGTTTGCACCACACATCACAAGTCCTTTCACTTCTTGTTTGGACAAGCAGCTCGCAACAGCAATCAAAACCAAGCTTTGTGTGTGTGTGTGTGTGTGTGTGTGTGTGTGTGTGTGTGTGTGTGTGTGTGTCTGTCTGTCTGTCTCTCTGTCTGAGTTTGTCTGTTTGTTTGGAACCTCAGCGAATAGAAACAACCCACAAGGTTTGACAAATTTCAAGAGCGCACAGGACGACAGAGAACGGAGGAGAGAGACTCACGGTTGGCGAGTCGGCGTCGGTGGCGGTGACGAGCACGACGCCGTCCTGCACGTCGGCGTACTCCCCGACCGTCACGTTGTAGAAGTCGGCGCGGAAGCGAGGCCCGTTCGGGTTGCGGATCACCGTGATGACGACCTTGGTGCTCGCGATCTGCGGGGGCCGCGCGTCGTCCGTCGCCTCGATCGTCAACTGCGACGCGCGACGCAAACACATGAGCGTTCAGATTCCAGGTTTGGACGCAAGCACAACTGACACAGTCGAGGGTAGACTTTTTTTTGCACTCATGCAGTGCACGTCGAGTTCAAAAGGATCACGTGTCTCATTGACAAGGGCGTTTGGGGGATTCGGTTCCCTTTGGAGACAGGCAAGGGTGTTTCCTGTTCCACGTTTCTCGAACGCTGTGCGTGGCGCACACAAATCCAATGGCCGAAGCACGTGACATCGGGTGTCTACAAGGCGGGGTGGGAGGAGAGCCTGAACGTGACGACGATACTCACGGTGTAAGACGTATCGGAGGCCCCAGCGAGCGGGTTCTTGACGGTGATGCTTCCGGTGCGCGGGTTGATGGCGAAGAAGAAAGGAGCGGGTACCACGCCCAGTATGCGGTACTCAATATTGTCCTAAAAAGCACAACAGAAACAATGGGAATTCTGGTCATTACAGAGAGAAGATGAGGTCAGTCAAAGTTAGGTTCAGTGATTGATGTCAATTTGATGGTAGTACTTATTGAGTGAGACAGAAGACATTTGTTTCTCGTTGGGTCAATGCGATGTGTTTGGAGCAGATACTGAGAGTCATACTGAAAAGCAATCAATCATCCAACATAGATCTACACACGCACGCGCACACACACACATCCAACATCCATCCTCTCACAGCGCAACTACAGTTAAGACAGTCCAAGAACGCTTCTCAGAGTTTCTCATTCCCTGTCCTCTACACTCACACTCTGTACTGTCACTGCACTGCTTCCTATGATTCGACAATGGTCATTCGGGTTAGCACAGATCTAATGCTCTGCTATGCTGCAATTCAACTCGTTAACAAGTGACCCGCTATCTGCAACTCTTCTGACAACATGAAAACTCTACCACCCGTCATTTACTCTCGAGTCTCCGCGATCCGTGGCTGCACCCGACATTGCAACTTGCTCCTTGTAGTTCCGAATAAGTTTCGTTTTGGGGACAAAAACAAAGTGCAATGTCGCGTAACACTTCCCAAGATGACCGCAGTGCATGCTTGACTCGGAGTAAATTTCTCTATCACAGAGTTTAATGTCTCAAGTCCTGTCCACCTCAACACACTGACATGCTAAGGCCAGAGAATCGGGTAACTTACACTTGCCTATGAAATGGCAATCAACATGAAAGTTAGTAAAAGACATCCACACAGACGATTAAATTAAATGTTACAACTTAAATGTGAAAAGAAACGCAAAACAAATTGAGTGAACACAGCAACATACAAAAACATTTCCTTGAACTGAATGGGACGAATAGAATGTGACAGGAAACTGAAGCGCTTGGTGAAAAACGAAAACGGTGCTCTTCCTTGAATACAAACGCTGGTGTGTGCTTTGCTTTGGGAACACGTGTTTCTCCTTCGCGGAAAAAGCATCAACGTCAACACGTCAAGTTTAACACAGTGCGACACCAACCATATACACCAAGAGGCAACAAGCCGTGTGGTGCGCCGTGAAAAGATCACGTGTCTACTCAGACACGTCACGTGGGTACTCACGCCGTCCTGGTCGGTGGCGGTGATGGTGAGCACCTCGGCGTTCACCGGGTCGTTCTCCGTGATGCTGACGTTGTATTCGGTCTGCGTGAAGCGCGGCGCGTTGAGGTTGCGCTGCACGAAGACGCGCACCGTGGCGCGGTCCGTCAGCGGCGGGTACCCCATGTCCTGCGCCATCACCGACAACTGCAACCAGACAAGCACGCTGTGTTCCAGTAATCCCACCAATGACACACGTTGGAGTGTGAAAGGGGTTTCAACACAACCAGATTTTGTCTGAAAATTTCGCGCGCACAAAAAAAAAGGACGAAATCACGTACGATGTACTCGGTGCGCTTCGTGTCGTCGTCGCGCAGGTTCGTGATGACCGACAGCGCGCCCGTGGTCGGGTTGACGAAGAAGAACTGGTCCACGTTGTCCGGCACCGAGTCCGCCGAGTTCAGCGTGTACTGAACCTGGCCGCTCTGACCCTGTAACAGGAGGGGACGCTGGCATCAGTCCGCTGATTTCCGTTGTGTTAACAGCACGAACGACGACGTGGTCAAGAGCGCCACGACAACAGTCTGACAGCCTCGCTTGAAAAATTTGCGTTGGCACGCACCACGTCTCTGTCGGTGGCGGTGATGGAGGCGACGGCGACGCCTAGCGGCTGCGTCTCCTCGACGTGCACCGTGTACTCGGCCTGCGCGAACACGGGGCGGTTCTCGTTGCGCACGACCGTGACGCGCACGAACGCCGCCGTCTTCTGCACCGGGTTGCACGAGTCGTACGTCACCACCCGAATCTGGAATATTGAGACGACACAATTGGTCGTGTGTGTGTGTGTGTGTGTGTGTGTGTGTGTGTGTGTGTGTGTGTGTGTGAGTGCGCTAATGGCGTGTTGCAAACCTCACTGTGGAGTTGTTCACTCCTTCGCTGTTTGGCATTGATGATGTACACAGGTGACATAAACTTCACGCAAACGGAACTCACCACGTAGAGCGTTCCGACGTCGATGGTGAAGGGCTCGTCGAGCACGATGACGCCCGTGTCCTCGTTGATGCTGAAGAGGCTGGTCGCGAGCCCGTCGCCCGTGATCTCGTACTTCACTGGGCACTGCAACATAGATACAGGGCTCAACGCGATGCAGTGAAGAACATGCAGTGATGCACGAACAACAGTTATCATCAATTCTCTGGAAGGTCGGTCTCAATTCAGAAACGGTTTTCTCTCCACAGCTTTCTGATGCAAGTTCAGTTTTCAATCAAGCCATGCCTTATGCAGCAAAAACATGCTTTCTGAGCTCAAGCAGGCGCCATACGCTTCGAGAGAAAAGAATCTGAAACGACTCTTTCAAACGCACACTGGGAGCGTGAACCCAACGAGACAAAGAATGACATGCCTTTTGTTGTAAAATGGGCGAGGGAGGGAGGAGGTCAAAACAGAAACGATCACACATAATCAAGTTGGAATCTTATGCCGAAGACAGTGCACAGGCTTGACAACTTGGGAGCAAATGGCCAGCACCGACAAGTCCGCAAGTTACCTTTGGCTGACCATCATGAACTGTGTTGAAATCCTGCAAAGTCGCCAATAAATCTCAAAACCAGAACAAAATGTGTCAGGAGTAAAAAGGGGTTGATGAGCCATTTTTTTTGTAAACTGATTTTCAGAGCAAAATTTGCAAAAAGAGCTCAAAATCAGTATCAACTGCTGGACCACACCATTGTCACTGCCCTTTCGTTGGACAGTGCAACACAAGCAAATTCAAGCTTTTGCTCACGTCTTTGTCGGACGCGACGACTGTAGCGACGGTGGTTCCGGCCTCGGTGTTCTCGGGCAGATTCACGTTGTACTCAGACTCGTTGAAGACGGGGAAGTTCTGGTCGCGCGAGATGGAGATGTAGACCGGGGTGGTCGCCGTCTTGGGCGGGATGCCGCGGTCCGACGCCTGCACCTGGATCTGTGGACGAACAGAATCGTGCACAACGGTCACCGCATTGCGAGATGAAAAGCAACACTGCGCAAGCGTATGCTCTGTAATGACGCCCCACGCCTTGTGGCCCACTGGTCTGCGGCCAGCCTGCGGCAATATTGAAATGCCTTTTCCTCGCTGCTTGAATTCTGTCTTATCTGTGCACTACGTTCAAACGGCAATGTTGAAAATCACCAACCAAGCAGTCCTCGGTTCCATATCTCATTCACAACATCCCTATACTCGTGGATACTCACGGTGTATCTGGTGGTCGGGACGTCGACGAGCGACTTGCGTAGCACGACGACGCCGGTCTCCAGGTCGATGGCGAAGAACTCGAGCGCCGCCTCGTCGCCCGTGATCGAGTACCACACGTCGCTGTTCGGACCCTGAACAACAGCGCGACAGTCAGACGGGATTCAGTGACAGAATAAAATTCCGTTCAACAAAGGGACTCGAGTTTTGTGTGGCTCAGGAGTCACCCAGATGTGGCATAGCAACGGCAATTGCAGTGTGTGTGTGTGTGTAATTGTTCCAAGATGCATGCATTGTGCCTGTTGTATGGCAAAGCATAGAAATTTATGCCAATTGCTGTGGCTTTCACGTGAAACCGTCCTGCGGCGCGGCGCCCTGTACGCACCTCCGGGTCCTGGTCGCGCGCCGTCACGGTCAGAATGCGCACGGACGGCGTGAACGTCTCCGCGATCGTCTGCTGGTACGAGTCCGCGTTCTGGAAGACCGGGTTGAAGCGGTTGCGCTGCACGTTGACCGTCACCACCGCCGTACCCGTCTGCTGGGGCGAGCCCTGGTCACGTGCCAACACGCGTAGCCGGTAGATGGCAGAGCGCGATGTGTCGGCCGTCAGCGGTTTGGCGATGATGATCTGACCCCGACTCGGGTGCACGAAGAAGAATTCGGGCGCGTCGCCGTCGCCAGCGATGTCGTACGTCACCTGACTCTTCGGGCCCTGCAAACAAATATTCACGAATTTGATAAAAACACGAGCTTTCGCCAAGGCAAAACCAAGGATTTTTCGTCGTTTGTATCTCTTGCACAACACACCCATTCTGAATTCCAAGCTGTTTCTTCATTAAAATTGTGGTTGCCACGGTAGCATTACATGCTTGTGGGCAAATCACCCAGAGGTCAGGTTACCACGACAACTAGTCCTTGTACTCAGTACTCACGGGCAAGTCCTGATCAGTGGCGTTCACGGTGACGATGTTGCGTCCGATCGGGTCATGCTCGGAGATGGACGCCTCGTAGCGCGTCGGAAAGAAGGTCGGCACGAACTCGTTGCGTCGCATCGTGATGGTCACCGTCGTGTCGACCTCGATCTGCGGGTTGCCCGAGTCCCAGACCACGACCAGCAGGATGTAGGACGTGGCCGTCTGATCGTTGAGCGGGCGCGCCACCTTGATGGTGCCGGTGTTCTTCTCCATGAAGAAGTAGTCGGAGCCGGGCGCGACGCCGCGGATCTCGTACTGCAGCCGCCCCTGGAGGTCGCTGTCGGAGGCGATGACGCGGATGACGGTGTCGTTGACGGGCGTGTTCTCGCTGAGCTCGGCGCGGTACGGCGCCGCCAGCCACTCGGGCGGCTGCTCGTCGCGGTTGATGGTGATGCGGACGCCGACAGTGCTCGTCTTCTCGACCGGTTCCCGTCCGTCGGACGCGCGGATCTGCAGGTTGAAGGCGGTGCGGGTCGATTCGTCGAGGCTCCTCCGGAGGGTCAGAGTGCCGTCGTCAGGGTTGAGGTAGAAGAAGCGCAGGATGGCGTCGTCTCCAACCATCATGTAGCGGATGCGGTCTCCGTCCTCGTCCTCGGCCTTGATGTCGAGCGGAATCTCCTCTCCCGCCGGGAAGTTCTCCGAGATGCGCGTCGAGTACGAGTTGCGCGAGAAGGCGGGCGCGCTCGGGTTGCGCTCCACGCGCACCGTCAGCGTCTGCAAGGCGCGGTTCGTCGGGTGCACCGAGTCGTACGCCGCGACGCGGATCCCGTACTCCGTGCTCTGCAGGCTGTCCGACTGGAGGCTGTTCCTCACGAACAGCACGCCGGTCGTGGCGTCCACCCAGAAGAAGCTCTGCGACGGGTAATCCCCGACGAGCTCGTACAGGACGCGACCCTGAAGGTCAGGGTCGTTGGCGCGGAACGTGGCGACGGACGAGTTGACGGCGGCGTTCTCGTTGATGCGACGCGCCTGCGGACGCTGGAAGACGGGCGCCCCGACGTCGCGCGGCACGTTCACGTTGACGCGGGTGCTCGATCGCTGCCCGTCCTCCGCGCCCGGCCGATCCGACGCCTGGATCAACAGCTCGTACCTCGCCGTGTCATCGTTCTGTATCGACGCCTTCAGAGACACGACGCCCGTTCTCGGATCAACGTAGAAGAACTGCTGCGCCTTCTCGTTTCCGGCTAGAGTGTAGTAGACGGTGTCGCGGTCGTCTCTGTCCCTCGCGGTGACCTGCACGATGGCGACGCCCTGTGGCTGCGACGCGTTGATGTTGGCGTTGTAGTCGCTCTGGTTGAAGACAGGGCGGTTCTCGTTGCGCCGCACGTTGATGAAGACGCTCGCCTGGCCCTGCAGGTTCGGCGTCGCCGCGTCGCTCGCGATCACCGTCAGGGTGTAGGAGCTGAGCTGCAGGCTGTCGAGGCGCAGGTCGCGGCTGACGAACACGACGCCCGTCACGGGGTGGATGCCGAAGAAATCCGGGGCGGGGTAGTTGCCCGTGATACGGTACCGCATCTCTCCCTGTGGGAAAAACAATAGTGTCCATTTTACAGAACACCAATCTGCGAACATGTGTTGTTGTCAGCAACACGATATTGGAGTTCGAAATTTGAAGTGTCCCAGTTCACACAATTGAAACAACAGAGAAGATTGCAACACGTACAGCGATGTCCTGCATCTCGGCGTGGACCTGCGCGACGGACGTGTTGACGGCGACGGACTCGGACACGTCGCGGCGGTAGTCGGGGCGGTCGAACTGCGGCAGCGCCACGTCGCGCTGCACGCTGATGGCGATGCCCGCCGTGTCCGTCTTGGGCTCCGGGTACCCGCCGTCCGTCACGCTCACCGTGCACTGCGGGGAGAATCATTGCGTTTCATGCAGGTGCGATGTCACACAACTCTACAGAGCGTGAAAACGTGCATTGCCTCTGTGTGGGAATGCGCACCCCATACAAGAACCATTGCAGCATGGCACATATTTGGATCTACTCATTGCAGCAAACAACACCATCTGCTATGCTGAGTATCGAGTGAGAACAATTTTCAATGCAGAAATTCAGCGTTCAATTTTTTTGAGCTTTTCCCACTGTCACGGCGGCCTCACCTCGAAGCGCGCCCGGCTCGTCTCCGTCAGCAGCTTCTTGAGATGCAGCGCGCCCGTGTCCGGGTTCACGTAAAAGAACTCGGCGCACGTCTCGTCGTCCGTCAACTCGTACCGCAGCACGTCCCGCTCGTCCTCGTCAGTCGCCTGCACCGTGAGCAGGAGGCCTCCGAGCCCGGAGTTCTCCAGCACCGTGCGCTGGTAGAGCTCCTGCGAGAAGGTGGGCGCGTTCTCGTTGCGGTTCACGAAGATGGTCATCTCGGTGAAGACGCGCTCCTCGGGGTTCCCGCTGTCGTACAGCGCCACCTGCAGCGTGTACGTGAGGCCGCGGTCCTTCTTGAGGTCGTCTCGGGTGAAGACGGTTCCGGCGGTCGGGTTGACCCGGAAGTAGAGCGGGGCCGGGGAGATGCCGAGCACCTCGTAGCGCAGCTCTCCCTGCAGGTCCTGGTCGCGGCCGCGCAGTGTGTAGATGCCCGTGTTGTTGGGCAGGTTCTCGGAGATGGTCTGCGTGTAGGGGCCGCCGAGGAACTCGGGCGGGAACTGGTTGCGCTGCACGACGATTCCGATCTGAGCCTCGCCCTCCTTGACGGGGCTCCCGCGGTCGTACGCCTTCACTCGCATCTGCGAACAAGGAAACACGGCTTCTGATGACACCTTTGATTTAGTTATTAGCAACAGATACCCAACATCAGGATGGTGCTTTCGTGCATTTCACTCCCCTGATGTGAAGGAGCCACACGTTCAAACTCCTGGGGGTCACACGAGCACTGAAAGAAAATCTCGCTCCCCCTCCCCCCCCCCGGAAGAAAAATAACCACAGCCGGAATCTGGCCGGTCGGGTGACTCACGCTGAAGCTGGTGTCAGAGCCAGACGACAGCGACTTCTTGAGCTTGATGACGCCGGTGTCGGTCTCGATGAAGAAGTACTCGAGCGCGTTCGACTCGCCGTCGTTGAACAACTCGTACTCAACCTCGTCCTGAAGGCGAAAAGACCGAGCGTCTGAGAAATTCTCGGACGGGGACATAACTATTGGAATTGTTCGTTCCTTCTCGTTGTTGAAATGTTCGCTTGCAAGAACATTGGAGGAAAGATCCCTACAGTCGTTTTGCATGCTGACATATCCCCGGTTGAACTCTTCACTCTGCCCAACTGCACAACAAACAGGGCTGCAGCCAAACTTGCACACCCACACGCTTAAAGCAAAGCAACCCAACGCGAGAACGTCGCTGCTGCTGCGTCACTCACCCCGTCGGGGTCGACAGCCGAGACGCGCAGCACCTCGGTGGCGAGCGGGAAGTTGTCGGACACCGTCTGGCTGTACTGCGACGGGTCGAAGGTCGGGGACGTCGGGTTGCGGTTCACCGTCAGTGTCACGTACTCCGTGAGGCGGTTGCGCGGGTACGCGCTGTCGAACACCTCCACTTGCAGCTGCAAGTAAAAGGAATTTCAATCACGCATTGCCACCATGAGTCTCCAATTGAAATGCGTTGTCCTGAAACAACTGAGTTGAAGTGCCTGTCATTCCACCATTCAATGTGTCTTTGAGATGTGTCTTTGAGAACAAGAAAAATCTGCAACAAACACCGTCTATGTTCTTCTGGCCTTCCCTTGTTTTTGTCAATGCGTGCGTGGGGACCTCAACAGAGGTCACTTCTGAGCCACGTATATTCTGCGACTCGTCTCGCTCACCGTGTACTGGGTCAGTTGGAGGTTGTCCTCCCTCAGCGACTCGAGCACAAAGATGTTTCCGTTGGAGGAGTCGATGGTGAAGAAGTGGTCGGCGGGGTAGACCCCCGTCAACTCGAAGGTCAGTTCTCCGACGCGGTCAGGGTCCACCGCGCGCACCTGAGAGGAAAAAGAATTGCGCTGATTGCAGCGAAATTGGAACGCTTACATCGTCTTTTGACTGTGAGGGATTCTTCTTGTCACCAAAACACGTCTTTGAACAACGCACGCACACATACACACACACACTCTCACACACACACACACACACACACACACACACACACACACACACACACACACACACACACAAAGGGAACAGCGAAAACGATACCTGGACTACAGGTCTCTCTCCGATAGGGTGTGGCACGGCGATGGGTCG
>JAAUXT010002149.1_pt1 | contig 42567 bp, 36 predicted proteins | sample 7278171 | NCBI WGS metagenome assembly JAAUXT01 (sample SAMN14350112, study PRJNA611818) | marine sediment metagenome | isolation source: surface marine sediment (1.8m) | place: French Polynesia: Moorea | collected 2018-08
CCCCACCCCCCCCCCCCCCCCCACACCATTTTATTAGCCCAAGCCGGGATACGATTTACCTCGTTGTTAATTGACTTCAGTAGTTTGCACTTCCGATTTACTTGTAAGTGCCCCACCCCACTCACCCATGACATCCCCCTCCCCACTCACCCATGACATCCCCCACCCTACTCCCCCATGACATCCCCCTCCCCACTCACTCGTAAGAGCCCCACCCTACTCCCCCAGACATCCCCCTCCCCACTCACCCATGAGATCGCCGCTGCGCTGCGAGCCGACGGACATGCGATCTTCGTCCTCGGGCGGCGGGCGCTGCTTCCCGAACTTCATCATCTTCGCCATGCCTTTCATCGCCTTCATTCTGCAAGCAAACATCCGGGCGTCAACACGAGCGTCCAGGCCAACAACGGAATTGCATTAGACCTCGGGGAAAATGGCCGAAAACATTTCTTCAAAGTGTTTCCCAGATCAAACTCAAACAGAAGGGAACAAAGGTTCTGCTTGGGAATTCAGTGGGATGTACGGAACATATTGCCAGACAGTGATTGGAAGATAGAAAGCGCAACTCAATAGGGACGTTTAGCAGAATTGAGCGAAACCCGGTCCGCTCCAGCCATGTTGTCGAAGGGGCCGATTGAGTGAGATTTTCCGTGCCGCTCGGCAACTTTTTCCGCTCACTCAAACTTTTGCACTCGTTCTGTGTTTATTTTGAACAAAAAGGGGAATATTTGCAGTTTCGTTCCTCTCCTTCATGGACATACAAGGAAGACAAGCTCATTTTGCACAAAAACCCCAACTTTTGTTTGACTTTGGTCCTGTTTTCTCGTGGGTCTCATTTTCTATTCTGTTTGAGTGTCGTTGGTATACGGTAATCATTGGTGTGTCTCTTCACAAATCCTGCATTATTAACACACAAATTGAGTGCAATGGAAGCTCTCTGAGACAGACAAACGTACTGTGTCGCCGCTGCAGGAAATACAAAGCTTTTCCTCATTTCAGACAACAACACATCTGGTGCACGGTCCAGCGACTCAACCCATTTCGCTTGAAACCGACACATCAAAAACAAACCGGTTTTCTTTCAAAGTGTGACCAATTTCCTTTCATGTTGCTTGCTAATTGAGTGTTGAAAAGTGTACGATGCCTTTCCGCGAAGGCGGAGCACACGAAACAAACAGGGTTTGGGTGCGTTTGTCGCCTTCAGCTGCAAGTGTGTGTGTGTGTGTGTGTGTGTGTGTGTGTGTGTGTGTGTGACGAACAGATGCCGCTTCTTCGTTGCCCGTCAATACTGAAGAGGAGTCTACGAAACGTGGCCAGTCCGACAGAGCCTTGGCGTTTAGCTTCAGAACCTGCAGGCTCTTAGCGAACACCAATTTTCCATAAATAGATATGACATTGAGTGCACATCTTGGGTTTCTCTCAGCAGCTTGCTGAATTCCTATCACACCCGAGTGCAAACTATTTTTTTGCCGAAATCAATTTCATTACGATGCCGCCCTTTGGAGATTTTTTCCAGTGGAAAAGCGACGCCTTGAGAACTGATAGGAACGCGGAAATGTGGAACATACTTCGTTTTGTGTTCACGTGTCGTTGTGAAAAGTGTCGCATGAAGGTGATGACAACTGAGCCTTCCGGGCTGATGGTAATGTCTTCTGTGAAACGGGAGAAGCAACATGAAGCGGTGCGCAAGGCAACTGCGAGTGCGACGTGCAGGGGACGCGCCCCCTCCCTGCGCGGGGGGAAGGGCGTGGGACATCCTGGCTGAGATGCCAGTACAAAACAATTTTTGGTTTCAAACACAGGTGCTCTTGCCCGAAAGGGACTCGCACAACTCGTGTCATCGGGAGATAACCGTCTCCATACAACAGAGTGAAACACAGTGAAACCTCTTCGAGACCACTCATCGCATTACATCAACACAAACCCTCGACACAATAGGATCCTAACAGATTAGATGCTGTGGAAATTCTCTGGGGTATTGCAAAGACTGTCATTCCTATTTTGGCGTGTTGATATGGCGACACCTCTTCTGTCTCGCACCTTGCAGTCAACAGTGATGTGTTGGCGTCAGAAACACGAGGGGCGTTCAAGAAACAGTTTTGCAGGGGTATAAGGCAGAACAAATGTTTTTACCCAAGTGTTTCTCTTTGCCGTCCTCCACCAGATTTCCAAATGTGGCTGTCTTGTTCCTTTCACCGTGCTATTTTTTGTGAGCCAAGACAATTTGGGTTGTGATTTTGATTTTTTTGTGTTGAACAATATAGCTAGATCTATTGTGTGTGTGACTTGTCTACAACTCAGTGCGTCCGTTGAAAAGTTGTCAGTTGAACAGAAAAACACCTGCAGGTCAGCAGCTCTGAAGAAACATCTGTGCAATTCTTCACAGATTCCAAATCAGTAGAACAAATTTGACCATTCTCAGCAACTCTTCAACATCATCTTCAAATTGTTGAAGTAAATGCTTCTGTTGTCATTCTTCGCCGTGGGCAGCTTTCTCGCTCTGAACGCCCCTCGTCTCAGGCTCTTGCCTCGTTTTCACTCACACTCTGCAAATATTCGCCTGTGAAGGTTCGTTTTACCGCGGCAGGTGCCGCGATATTTGATCAATTCGGAGCGCCTCGCTGACACCAGATTGATTGCATCACGGCCCAACTTGACTTCGCTCCGTTTGTCAAACACGAGCGCAAATTTGTCATGTTTTGAATGATTGTTCAAGGTGTGTTTCAGCTCAAAACTGTTCACACCAACGGCGTTGCTTGGCTCCGCCCGTGTTTTCTGTGCCGTTGTCCTCGCAACTCCTCACTTTGATACAACTACAGTTCATTGCAGGGGAGTCTGCCCCGGCTCGTGCCTTACGGAATTGTCCTGCGCAGTTGGAATACATTTCCCCACTGAAAACAATTCTTGGGCTTCACCAGTTCGGAGTTCACCAGCCAGGTGTGCTTCATTGACTGCGGCTTAATGACCAAAAGTGGGAAGTTCACCAAAGGGGAGGTTGTGAACCAGGGGTCCAGCGGTGAGGATTTCACCAGCCATAGCACGGAGGGCGCTTCACAAACTTTTGTGTGCGTGCGTGCGTGCGTGTGTGTGTGTGTGTGGTGTTTCACCACGTGGGGGAGCCACGAAATGAGAAAGGATACGGTCACACACATTTGCAGCATTTTGTGAGCCACGCTGCTGATCGCGAGTATCACCACCTGAAGGCCTTGCCAAGCGCTGCAAACCAGCGAAGTTCAAACACGACAGATCCAAGACAACAAGATCCCACCGCACAAAATACGACATGTCAATGCTTCTTCCTTCCCCACAAATTTGGCCGACTGACTTACGTGGTTTTGGTGGGAGACTTTAAGGCCTGCTGGACGCCCCCGTGCGAGGCTCGCGATGATATGCTGAGGCGGGAGCCCTTGTAGGAGCGCGACGGGCTCGATCCCGCAGAGTCGTTGTCGCCCTCGATACGGATCAGACACTCGTGGTCGTCAATGACGACGCCGGCGCCGCCGCCGCCCCCGCCGCCGGCGTCGTCCTCGAGCTGCGTGTAGTCGAATCCTTCCTTCTGCCACGTCCCGACCGACCCGTCCGGAGCGTTGTACGTCAACTCGAACGCCACGTTTGTCTGAAAACGGAGAGCCGGTGTTGAACGCGATGCGGGACTGCAACACGACACCAGTTCAGCTTGTCAATCAAAGGTTGTTGCGAGTGTGGCTTTTTATCCGGCTTTTAAACATTGATGGGGTTGGGGCCGTCTTGACATTTTGGTGAAATGTTTGATTCTGCATACCGAACGTGGCTGGCTCCACCACCGCCGACGCGCAACGACAGAATGTCCGGTCAATCAGCTGCACGCACACAGACATTTGCAGGACAGTCACGAAGGGGCCACCACAGGACATGATGTGTGACTTGACTTCATCACTGTGTGTCCACTGTTCTTCTCAGAACCGCGCAGTTTCAACTGTGCACGGCTTCGTTGTAACTGGTGCAGTTTTGATGTTCATCTTGGGGATAAGGCGAACTGAAGGCTCGCTCTCTCCAATTTGCGCTCTCGTTAACTCGTTGGTTTTCATGTCCGACAAATGACCAGGTCCAGGAGAAGAAAAGCGCAAATCAATAGGAACATACGTTTGCCTTTCCAGAGGCTCAGATGCTGCTGATTTCAAAATTCAGTGGTCCTTTTATCCTCCACCCCCACCCCAAAACACGCACACACACATACACACACCTTTCTGAAAGATGTTTGCTTCTGGGCAACACGTTGTTACTGGTCGAGGCTGATTCTGCGGATCGGCTCAAGAGGAGTTGAGTTGTCAAAGGACTTCTTGTCTCACGTTGAGCTGTGTTGACGTCGACGATTTCCAACTTTTGACAAAACATCCCTCTCTCCAAAGTTCATTGTTCTCTTGCTGTCAAATGATGAAGTCTTTACACATGCACCTTCCTATTTGGGGGTTCAGAATATGAACACCAAGAGACTGCTATGGTAATACGAGTACTGGAGTCCTTTCCAGCAATTTCTGCATCCGTACACAACTCAAACATTTGCTAGGATTGCCCATTGCATTACGTCTGTCTTCCTTTCCGCACTCTGGATCAATTAGACACTGATGGAGGTTGTCTGAACTGGCTGAAAACCTGCCTGACCTTGTGGTTTTCTTTGTTGCTGCGGGCAAATGAAGACCCAAATTTGCATCAAGGAGATTGGTTTGGTCTTGTGTTGCGCCAGGTTCAGGTGGCTCAGCGAATGCATTATCTCCGAAGTCTTCACGGGAAGGAGAGACACTCGTCTTCTCGACCTTTCACACAGACCCGTGGTGCCTGGTTCAGGGTCGGAACGGACGTAAGTGTGAGCAACAGGAAAGGTTCAAGTAAATCCGCCCGCTCGTTTTCTGACGTGCCCCAATTGCCAGAGGGGTAACAGAGGCACCGTTTGGTCACAAGGCACTGGCCCTCAGCACTTCTGTGCCACATATGTGGCAATTGGGACACCGCATGTGAGGAGGAATTTTGGGGTACAACTGGTTCAGCCGCTTTCTCAGACCGGTCCAGTCAGAGCGAAGGGCCTCGGACTGGACCGTTTCACGTGGGAGATGACGTAGGATGGTCCGGTCCCATCGGATTAGGATCCCAGACTTGGCCGAGGCTCGCTTGGGTTGCTTCCACACCTCCCGAGCGATGGTCTGCGATATTCCCAAAACAAATTTGTTTTTGGATCTGCCCTATTTCTTCGCAGCTGCGGATGGCCGCGCAGACACGTTCGGTATTTTTACTTCGGTGATGTAAATCCCGTGCGATTAGTGTCTTATTTTAGCCAGAAACCAACCACGTCCCGAGGCCTGTGTCAATATTGTCCTTGGAGTTTGGTGGCTGGTGCACAAGCAACAGCACATGCCATCCAGTGTTTGCGTGTTTCCTTTCAAGACTCTTTTGGATGAAACCGAACACTTTGAAAGCTAACCTTCCGCAAAGATGAATGTGAAGCTGCAAAGCATAATGGCACAATGCGCACACATCTGGGGCTGGTGAGTTGCACTCGATTGTGCCGCACACCCACGCACACGCTTTCACATTGGAATCCTGCACAACATCTGCATGAGGACCTGCAGGTCTGCAGTCCTGCACAAAAGTGCTCAATCATGCAAAAATACAGACTTTTCTACGGAATCACCCGCTGTTTGGCCTTTTATCAGAAACTCAACCTTTTATGTTCTTTTGACATATGCATTTTTTATTCCAGCGAATTCTGCCTGTCCACATGGACATTATTTGTCTGCAGCAAAACCAATCTTCCTTTGGATTACTCAGTCTGGGCAATAGCAGGTGGAATTTTCAAATTTTGTCCAAATCCATTTTGTTGAGGCACTTTTTCTGGAGAAAACTGGCTGCAATTGGATACGCGTGGGCATTAACTGAAAACAGCAGAGACTGCAGTCGGAACCTCTGGCTTCTGTGGGAATCAATCTCCCCGGCGCATTTGGAACCACGGGAGAAAATTACGGAGAACAGAGCCAAACAGGAGGCGTCCCGTTTCACCTCGTTAGGGTCAGTCGATAAATAAGGGAGTAATGACAAAGGAGACGGGAGAGTCGCACACGGAGGAATGTGCACGAAAACTAAAGCCACAAGGGGGGGGGGATCAAACGTTTCCGCCATGGCGTTCACCTGTGTGTGCTCTGTGTTTTGAAGCTCAACTCTGTCCAACATGCACATTTGGGACTGCATACTCTTGTCCCGCACCCCCAACTCTTTTTCTCGTCCACAGCCCTTTGCACTTTGGGCCGCTGGAACCTTCTGATGACAACCTCATACGCAGTTGCTGACACACTCGCAGGTTTTTCTGCACTGTCTGAAACCTCGTCTTGTCCCACCACTGAGTTCAAAGTTTGCTGTCCTCTCGAGATACTTTTCACTCTTCCTTTTGGTGCCTTCTCTGGAGACGCCGTGAGGAAGCAACGCGGATGAGCTCAACCAACATTCACAGCGTGCGTGTTTCTCGAGACAGACGCAAGACAAAGGATGCCCCAGACGAAGTGTGCGTTTGTGTGAACAGCACGAACTCTCAATGCCAAACAATCGGACATATTTTGCGCGTGATTTCCATCTTGAAAGGCTGCGATGTTGTCCACCCCAAACCACTATCTCCACAAACCACCGTCTCCACGCACAGTGATCAACAGATCAATAAGGAGGGTACACGTTTGGCACCCAGCAGAACAGCCAAAAGGTCCATTTTCTGTTTTTATTTTGACATGACGTTTTCAGTCTCCAGGACATAATGTATCGTTGCAATTTGCTCACGTGCAAAAGGCAATGAAACGTGGATATATATAAACGAAGAGATGCAGATCTCAGGGGAACACAATGTTCCTTTGTTCAACATAATGTTCTGCTCAGAGGACATCACCATAAAACAGGCATATCTGCGGCAATCCTGATGATAAGATAATAGGATGGCACATTGCGCAGTGATCCGTGTTATGGAATCATACAGCGAACACACGTCGGTAGGATTGAGAACAGCAGGAGCGGTGCGGGGAGGCTCCGCACGATTTGATCCACTCATCAACAGTCAACGTTGTTGCAATGAAAGATTTATGTGCTCATCACATGCAGACATCGCATTCCAGGAAAAGACACTTCCTTTTGAGCTTGGAAGACTGAAATACTTGATTCCCCATGTCACACACCTCACCGAACCCCCTGCCCGACACACACACACACACACACACACACACACACACACACACACACACACACACACACACATTCTTCGGGCAAGTAAAACAGACCACGCGATGAAAAACAAATTTAGCTTCCCATATCAGGCAAAATTGTGTTCAAATGTTTCTTGACCTCAACGTGTAGAACAAAAGATTCCCGAGCTGTCCGTCACTTCCTGTCTCCACGTTCCTGGACTCTAGTTTTACGCCACAGATGACAGACTCACTGTCCATTTCAGAACAGTGAAATGCATAAAGAACAGGAGAAAAATGGCCGCTTCCATGAAATTGCCTGAAGCACCAAGCTTGTTTTCGAAATGACTTCGAGTCTCAACTTTCCAGGGAAAGTTCTTCATTGCCTTCCTCCAGTACGTAGGAGTTTTCCTATGAAACGGTTCCTCGCTAAGAAAAAGGGGACTATATTTGCAGACCTTCTGATTGGGTTATGGGATTGGCACAGATAGGTGATCCTCTGGTTATGAGGATCACATTTGAGGCAGTGATGATGTGGCTAAATGTCGACATTCTCCATTGAAAGAGTTGGAACTTATGGGAAAGAAACCGTTTCATTGGAAAACTCCCTCGTACTTACCTCTTCGGGTCTGCCCGATTTGTGAAGGTTTTTTCTTCAAACGTTTTTACAGTGAAGAACGTCGTGAATTGAGGACGCAGCGTTCGTGAGTTACTCCTCCTACTGAACCCCTGTTTTCACCTCGCAAGAGAGACAGAAGCTGAAGCCACGCAGACCTGGATGCAGCACAAACACCATCAGGTGCTAATCTGCACCTGGAGGGATTCACTCTAATTTTGTTCACACCAACCACTGAATATCAAACCCAAGATGACCTCAGAAGTTTCCAAAGGAAGAGACTCTCAAAGTCCATTCACATTGTCTCGTTCAGACAAACAACCAGGGCCTTGATGCAGTGGATCGTTTGAGAGATAAATGCAATTCTGCTGAGAGAGGATTCCCTCGTAAAGTTTGCAGGACACAGCGACCAAACCAGATTCCTCAGCTTCCATTTGTGCGCAAAACAACACCCAGGTTCACTGGCAGGGACTTTTGTGTTACAAAAGAATCATTTCATTCTTTCAAAACAAGCGTTAAGCATCTGTTTGGTTTTGAAACCACCCAGAACAACTCACTGCAAAAGAACTCTGTGTGATTCTCTCTCGGAGACGACGATTGCTTTGCGCTCAGCAACACCTGACTTCTGCAGCTCCGTTTGATCGAGCCGAAAAAAGTCGGCTTCAGTCCGGAAAGATCCATTTTAATGTACTTTGCGCTACTCGGGAGTCGGTGAATTGTCCTTTATTGCCACGTGACGTCAGAGTCGGGATCAATTATGCAAAGGAAGAGCCTCCAGAGGGAACACGAGCAATTCCGTTTCCAACCAAGCCCAACACTTGGCTTCAGAAGTTTTCTGTGCAACAACAACAGAACCGGAAACTGATGCACGAGGAAGAGGCTGTGACGAACACGTGATGGACCTGAGAACCACAAATCGCCATTGTCGATGAGCATCATGCTGATCTGACTCAACGCTCACCCTCCCGATATTTAGGGGCCCGGCACAATCCTCCGTTATCCGGCGGCATCAAAAACAGCGAAGGGGCAACAGTCGGTAATCCTCTGCAGACGGCGATACAATGCCGTGAGTAAATTCAATCGGACAGCGTCTACTTATTCCGCTGAGGAATGCGACGTTTTATGGCGGGAAGAGAGGCACGTGTTGATAAATCACCCGCGGTGCGATTAGACACTCCGACACTTGGGACGAGACTCCCTCCCGTTCTCTGCCAACACCTCGGAGGCATCCCCAAACGTCCCTTTCTGCCCGTCACAGTGAGCGTGTCAGCGGTCACGTGGCTTGTTCTGTAGCGGAAGTACTGATGACATAATCAGCATCAACATCACTCACGCCGCGATATGAGGAAATGCACTGCACCTGAGGGGACGAGCACCAAAAATCCCAATGCAGACACATGTTTCTTCTCCACAAGGCATAACCGAATTTCGCCAACTTCGGGTCATGCGCTTTCCTGCTGCCGCCAGGCGACGCCATCCGTCAACACTGCGGCGCTGCTGCGGACCAACACGTGGTGGGTCTCCTTTACGTAAAGGGCCCCCCTTTGTTGCCATGGACGACGCCTTACCTTGATGACGACGTTGTTGGCGTCGATCATGTAATCCGTGATCTTCACATGACCAACTTCAACGAGGGTCTGTAGCACCATACGAAATGTTCCGATCAACCTGAAAACCAAACAACGTTTCATTACACGGAATTTTCGTGCGCGTTTCAGGCACGAACACCCGCCAGACGGAGCTGATGTCAACTCACACCAAGAACCAGGTGGAGTTCTGAAACGCTGCTGACGCATCTGGATAAAACGCTATAATTTTCTCTCTTTGTTGTGCTGAAATTTGTGGCAGTCGCAGTGTTGCACCAAAGCGAGCGCACACAGGCAAAATACGCTGTCACGCTAAAGCAACAACACAACAGGCGCACCTATTGCTGAGGTATTTGTTGTAGTTGAAGAGCTGAATCTCAATGATTTCTTCGCTTTCAATCGGACGGGCCACAGGCCACTCGAACGTCTGCAAGAAAGAGATCGAGACGTGAGCTTTAACTTCTGAAAATCAAAACAAGAACACTTGTCAGTGTGGACACGTACATCAGGGATGCTGACCTGTAATTCAGGAACAGCCATCAGGAATTGAGAAAATATTTCGCCATTACGTGTGTAGGCAAACGGTTTGAGATCACCGTGAATGAAATGAAGACTTGTAAATGTTTATTTATTGGGGGGGGGGGGGAGGGGACTCTTCAGTAAAATTAGGTGAATTATTTTTTGCGGTCGCAAAAGATCACAATTTCACAGGAGCGAGGTGAAGAGTGAGCGGAGGACCACCGTGCTCGTATCCGATCGGGTGCCTTCTTTGGGTTTGTTTAACTGTGACACAACTGCCACTTCACCAAAGAAGAAGTGGTCTTTTGTTGTTGGCCCCACCCAGTGACGACTTGGCGACTGTATTGAAAGATGAACACCTGACATCGCCACGTTGTCGGCAAAAAATTCTCACTGATGACCCTTACCTCATCGAAGAGGGCATTGTCCTCGGCGCCTTCGATGATCTTGGAGTAGTGCGCGACTCCTGCAAAGAGAAAGCAGAGTCCACCTGCAGTAACCTGAAGAAATGCAGACGAAAACATGAGGATTTCACATGCGTTTTCTGACAAAGCAGAACACCGCCCAAAATTCGATTTCATCCAGCCGTCTGCGCCGGAACCTTTTCATGTTTTTTTTCTGTCGCAGAAGGTTCTTTGACTTGAAAAATACGGAGCTGTTTGAGACATTTTGTTTGAATGACAATCTTACTGTCAGGGTTGTGTTTCCCGTGAGGCAAATAAAGACGCACGCAACTCGCGGTGATGCACACGAGACGATGTCGTCAGACCTGTCACCATCCAGATGTGACCAAATACGCAACTTCTGGAATAGCTCTTGTGGAAATGATATGAAAGCACTTCAGCTAAGTGTCTGTCTCTGTGCTCTTCGCCATCCCCATTATACGAGCAATCTGCGATGAATTTACCGCGCCGTGTAAACACTGGCTCCTCCATCTTGCTCAGAGTGATGAAAAACCAGCTTTGTGCGGCCAATAACGCCAGAGAAACGGGCACGTTTTGTCACCAATTTTTCCCAGGCTCGTAATGAAGCTAAGCCATCAGCTGTTATTAATTTACATTTCCTGTTTAAATCAGAGGCTTTTCCGGAGCGTCTCGACTGATGAACGGCTACGGGTGGCGGCGGCGGCGGCGGGGGGGGGGCGGTGGCGGCGGTGCCTCGCACAGGCGCTGCGCCCACCGCACACGAGCGCCGCTGCCTCTATCAGTCACTGTCTGCCAGCTCGTCGGAAGTTGATCGCTGTGAAGCGACCCGCGACGTGCAGCGTGTTAAAAGTTCAACACGATTTTGGGCTCATTTAGAAAATTGTGGAACACGGGTTGAGGGCCGATGACTGTTCCACCAGAGGGAGAGACAGAATGACGACAGCAGGCAATCAAAGTTGTGCGCGGAGTACTGACGCGAAAACATCAACGCGAGTCCTGTTCACCGCTTCAGTTGTCAAAGCCACCGCCGTTCTAATTCAGAACTGATGATCTGCCGTGAGAAGAGAAAGGGACCGACACTACTGTCTTCCGTGTTCGGACGACTTTGTTATCTCCCACCCCCATCACTGACAGTCGCCTCGCTACGCGCAATTACGCCCCAAATTGAACATGCGTTCACGTCACAGGCCGTTCTGCCGCAAATTGCGTCGTGAAAGTTCGGCGCAGTGGAGTCTTTGAGCAGCGCGTGTTGTGATTGTGGGAGACGGAACAGTCGCTTTGCATCCAGTTTGCGCTGGAACGAAAGGCGTGTGGGCGTGAAGACTTCCAACCACAAAACAGATGCTCTGGGACGAATCCCCAGCTCTCTTCGCCCAGCTACGAGTGTTGGTTGGACTTGTTCACCACTACACTGAACCTTTCCTTTTGGCTCCCTGATTCTTATCGAATCCCTGCCGCTCAAGAGGAGCACGCTCGCACATGCCCTGGCCACCAAAACCGTCCAAACCCCAACCAAGCCTTGGCATGGGACGAATATTTTCACACAAAACTAAACGTTTGGTCTGTTCAAGAGTCTGTTTTGCCTGCGTGTTCTGCCTGGAACTTTTTGGTGTTGTACGAGGTGGTTTGATGTCAGTCGACAAAAGTGCCAGTGCACTTGATGCACAACCAGTTTGTTTTGCCGCAAGTACACAGACCTTTGCTTCACATGTTGCTGCACGTTGTTGAGGAAAGAACACCGCGATGCTGACTCAAAGTAATTCAGCGCTTTAATTGTTCAGCGCAATTCATGTTCTGCTGCTGCTGCAGGAAGCGTTTTGTGAAACAGCGCGCTCCCCAGGGATGATCCACTCGAAAACACGCTCCGCGGTGGAATCGATGCGGACAGGTGTTCCAACATATCACAACTTCCTTCGGTGGCCAAACCGGATCTCCACATGCTTATCCCACAGCTTCTGCATGAGGCATCTACAAGAGATCTACCTCTAGAACAATCTCAATTCAACAGCCAAACGAGCCAGGTGGAGAGCTAACAAGCCAGGTTCTGTTGATTGGGAGCTCACACCTCCAGCTGCTGTCCATTGACTCACGGAAGGTCATTCTCATGGCCGGTGACCATCAGAGTCGCTCAAGTACGGGGCTCATTCAGAAAACCTTGTGAACGTCAAAAGCGTCTTGTTTGCTGCAACTGCTTTCTGCACAAGAAAAGGCTGTCTTCAGGTCTGGATCCAGGATCTGGTCAGGGGGAAAAGCGATCACCGGGGGTCCAGTGACGTTCAGCATTGGTCAGGGGTCAGGGAGTCCGGCCCCCAGGGCCCCTGGATCCGTCTTGGACACTGTCCGTCTTTGTCCTTTTGTGTCAGCTGGGTGTTGGATACTCAAAGTCATCGAAACTGGATGCAGCTCTGCACATGCAGATCGCATGAAAGAGGTGAGGAGACTGTGAAGATGAAATGTAGCGAATTTACACAACAAAGGAACCTGATATTGAAGAACACCGAAACCCAAGCAGAACAGAATCAATGGCAGATTCAAACAACAAAGACGGCACAACAGAGAAGAGCCTTTTTGTTGCGGTGACAGTGGATGTTGTTTGCGAGAGTCGAGCTGCTTAACCTCACACGTTGCAACTCTGTTTTTGTCCAGAATCCTTTCAAGCAGTTTCCACACACAGTTTGTAATGGTGGCTTTGCCTTTCAAAGCCTGGAGGGTCGGTCGAAAACCAACACCTGGTTTTGACCCTTCAACTGCATTTGTCAACTTCAAGTGAAACGCCGCGACTGCGAAAAAAAACATCCTTGAAGCCCGTGTTCTGGGAGCATTGTCCGTGCCTTGTGCTACTGCATGACAGAGAACGTTTCCTCATGCAGCAGTTCACAAACAGCGTGCCGTATTTAGCCGTGTACAAGACGCACCTTTCACCCTGAATTGAATATCAAACGGGTGCGTCTTGTTCTTGGGCTTGACTTGATCATTGTTTCAATGGGAGTTTGACACCACAAAGACAAAAGTTTGGTTTCCGTGAGTGCAACTTGTGCACGGATGAATACGGTGGGTCTGAGAACAGCTTTTCCGACAACAGGCCACTGTCCTACATCATGAACTGATCACCCAGTGGAAGCCAGATCTTATCAGTGTAAAACTGGCTGGTTTATCTGAGATTGGAGACTCAGCGCTCCTGGGGGCGTGTTTCTCTGGTCCAAATTTAGAGTCGTTGTGTTTTCAGAACAACATGAGACACGGACATCGAAGCGAAACTCGAATCCATAAGAAGAACAATGAGATAAGCCACTGTTTTGCAGACCGTGCGGGGAGACGTGCTGGCTCCTTCATACGGGTCTTGACTCGAAAAGAACACTGGAGCCCGCATCAAAAGGCTTGTGCTTTGACACACAACCCACGCACGAAGTAGATTCTTGTATCAGGGCCTGCAACATATGAAAAGCACACCGAACACAGGAGGGTGGACAAGAGAACAGCCTTGGCGACCTGACCGACGTTCTCAATGAAGAGACGGGCAATTGAACCCTGAAGACGAACAATCACAAACAAGGATGGCGGCAACCAGACTCTTTCAAAGAAGACTTTTACAGTGCAGCGCAAAAAATTTATTGCTCCAACACTGATGGAGTTCTCACCGAAGCTGCTTGAAGAGACCTTTCGTTAAATATTCACCAGTCGACGCCCACAGACGATCCCGCCAATTCGTCTCGGCCAGGCTCGCACAGACAGGAAACTCACGGCGACAAAACCTGCTGGAGGTCCCGACGTAAAGGATCACTCTCCGCACGAGCGGACGACCACCTTCGGTGAGGTCTTTGTTGCTGCTCAGCTCAACTGCTTCTCCCACCGTACTCACCCGTGTAGAGTTCGTGGTCAAGAAAAAGCCACACCCCAAAATTTGCCTCCACTTCCTGGTGCCAAGGTCCCATTGAAACTAGGGTAGACTCGTGCTCGCACCCCCTTTTGATGCAGAACAACAAGACGCGTCTTTTTCACATGTGAATGCGGTAGATCATCTGCAATGCGCTGTTTCCGGTTTTCCCTGAATAGAGTCGATCAACCTTCTGTTGCTTTTACCGCGTTTTTCGTCCCCACTTAACCTGTTTCTCTTCACAGATGCTCCCCTGGCACGCAAGTGGACTTGTTGGACATCCTCCATCACGCCTCGACAACAACCCGTGCAGAATGCTACGCACACATGCCAATGCCAAGTCCCAAGACCGAAAAACTCCGAAAAATACACTTTGGCGATGTGGTTGCTTTCAACAACCAGCCTGAACGCTGAGGACCACCACTGTTTGTTGTCACCGTTGTGTGCCTGAAAGCCCAACGTACTTGTCTGAACGATAATCGCCCGTGTTGTGAGGCATTTTCGTCAGTCAGACGACTTTCCACGTACTTAGTGAACAATCGACGTTTCCATCTCTCCATTCACCTGAATTTATTGCCAACGTTGTGCCACCCCAAGTCTCTCTGTTGTTCTCCAATCTGTTGTTTTCAACAATGCATCAACTGCATGACCCATCGACATGAATCACCAGAGCCATAATCTCGTCACGGATAGGTTCAGACTGCTCCGACTTCGACTGCTGCATGGGCTGAGTCGACTCGGGAGTTGTTACAACGAGAATGGGCTTTTGTTGTCATGGCAGAGCCAGTCGAGGCTGCCACCAGTCTCCTTTGGATTTGAGCACCACTGAAGAAGGCGACCACAGAGTCTCTTCAGAAGTCGTCTTCAGGTCCAAGTTCCACTGTAACCTGTGCTGAGGGGCGACTTGTGCCGGAACCAAGTTGAATTGCAAATTGTTCAAGTTCCGTGCCTTTGCTGTTTCGTTCATTGAACACGAGGGAGAGAAATCTGTGCGTTGTGGGCCCGCACTCTTGTCGAAATTAGCAACACGAGGAAGCGGCTGAGAAGTTCTCCACAAAAGTCCCAGCAAAGTGCGTCAAAACAACAAAGATCTCGCACTTTTCACGAGTTGCACAGCTCGCGAGAAGACTGTTCTCAAAAGTGACGACAAATTGGTCTAATTGGGACCAAGTGGTGGTCTCCCCTTTCCACTTTTCTGCCCTACACTCAGTCGTGGTTGGTAGTTTCTGTGTAGGAAACCACGAAGCAAACACAGGAGCGTGCTGGTTCTCGGTTGGTCCGGAGTTGGTCTGTGACGGGGCTTCGTCTCCAAAGACACCAAGTCCAGGAAGGGGAGACGGAGAAGAGAGAACTTTTGCTGGCGTTGCAAGCTTCCGGAAGTCTTCAACATCAGTCAACCAACCGCAGCAGAATCGAAAACCTCAAGGCAGACATCAGCATTTTCTGTGATGACTGGGTAAGGTCAAAGTCCCCGATTCAGGAAAAAGAATTGTGACAGAGACTGGGGACACACCTCGTCCAATCTATTTACTGAACTTCGGATGTCACTGTGCACAACGGTTTTGCTGCGCAGAATCTGCGCTGAGACGTAGAACCGGTTCAGGCATTGTGACATGTTTTATTTGTCCCTTTTGGGGCACTACGTGTGTGGTTGAAACCAAAAATATTTTCTTGAACATGACATCTCAGCTAGGATGTCCCGGTCTCATCCCACCTGTCCCAAGGGGTGCATGCTTCCTTTGCGCGCAGGGCGTGCCCCCCCCCCCCCACCTTCAACATCGCGCAGTTGCCTTGCGCACTGCTTGTTGTTCTCCAGTTTCCAAGAGAGTTTTCAACCGAACTCCATATCGCACGGCTTGATCACAAGCAATTTCCTTCCAATTTCCCCCCATTCAATGACAATCATCTTCAGCGAAGAGCTCTGCCATTGCGTTGTCTGCTTTTCGATGTTCTGCGAACAAAACTGCGCGCGCAATCCAATATCACCTGAGCGAAATTCTGCCTTCCAAGATAATGACTTTGTTCCAAAGATGGAAACGTCACAAGAGTTTAAGAGGCGCCAATACTCGAGTGAGACGCCGCTGCAGTCTTCTCCGAGAACCTGCTGTTTGTTCAGGCGCACCACACACAGCAGGAATGCGCCCAGGCAATTCGTGTTCTCTTCAATCAGTCATTGTGAGGAGGATGTGATTTCTACACTTGTGTGTACTTGCCTTTTTCTCACAGACCTTGTGCTGCAGAATCCTGACAAAATCCCATCTTTGGACCTTTGAAATAAAAGAAGCAGAATTGATCGCAAAAGAAACTGAAATACCCCTTAGGCTCTTAAATTCAGCGGCTTGGAAGTCACGGGGCGAGCTGAGAAGCTGCCTGAGCTGTGATTTGCACCTCCTGGGACTGAGGGAGTCCGGCGCTGAGGTCAGAGATCTAATTTGCTGCTTCATAATCTGAAAACAAATTCTGGGACCACAGAGCAAAACGATCAGGTCCACCTCGGCCTTTTCAGTCACCCTTCAATGTTTATTTTGTCGCATAGGAGACGCAGAAGCCGTGTTGAGGCTCATCCATCAGCTGTTCGGAGACCCCGCGGCGCACAGGGCAGACTTCCGTGGCCATGGGGTGGGTCCCGATCGGGGTAATCTGAATACTGACGAGCCTCCGCTTCTTTCCACAGTTCAAACGTTGATCACACTTTTTTCCGCTTTACCCCCTGAAAATCAGGGTCTGCACGAGTGTCAAACAAAACGTACGTCGTACTCCAGAGAACTGCATCTGCAATTGACAGCTTGAGGCACTGAAAAGTAGTTGACGGGGAGATGTGCTGCAGTCTCTTTCGAAAAAAGCGCCCCTCCAAAAATACGACAAAACGTTCAGTCTGCAGGAAAAGAATGGCTGCTTCTGATGCGATAGAGCGCACAGAATGTTGAGATACGAGAATGTCTGTGCTGCCTTTCTCGGGAGAGGCTCTCCAGCACATGAGCCCTCAGCCTCAGTGGGTCGATCTCTGCACATCTCTGATTGCAAAACAGACTTTCAAAGTGGGAATGCGTCTTTACACTGCAACAAATATTGACATTGATAAAGGATTCGGAAACGCACAAAGTGACCTGACCATGAAGAGCAGTTCTTATTCAATTGACACAGAAGGAGAGAGCCACCAGCAGCGGGACTGCAGCTGAAAGCGAATCGTCATGCGAATGCTGCATTTCTGTCAGAGGTCAGAAAACGTGGGATATTGGAGCACCGCAGACCAGCGCTGCGCGTTACAGCTTCATCTTCATCCGAACGTCTTCCCGCTCACAGAAGACCATGTCCCCAGTCTTGGCACTACTTTTCAATGGGCGTTTGAACAAGCTAAGTGACCACAAGGTTTTCTGTCCACGCCTTGTTTGTGCTCAGTTTTTCATTCAACTGTGTCTTCCATTTTCATTCTTTTCACTTTCTACGATGTGGCTGTCATGGAATCTCCAGCATGACCCGCCAGCAGGATGACTGCCCTGAAACACTCGTTCGTGTCTGCGAAATGCCAAAGGCTGCGCACCACGATCAAGAGGAAAATGAGGAGGTTCCCAGTCGTGACTTGTGCAACAAGAATCTATCAGGGATGGCCGAGATAATGTTTTTGTATTTTATGCGTCCCTCAAGTCCAGCAGCACCGCAGCCCTCGCAGAGTTTCTGCTGTCTGTGCAGAAGTGAGTGGTTCTCATGATACTTGAATGGTCTTCCGACATCAAGTTTGCACCAGTCTTTCTGGGTTATCTTCTGCGTGGTTGCTTCGCCCACAGGAAACGTTTTGCATTTGGCTCGGTCAGTTCTAATTTTGGTTTGTCCAAAGAAAAAAGGCAAATGCTGCGGACATATATATCTGTGGACAGTTCGCATTCTCCTGAAGACTGGAGGATCACACACTGAGCGCTACAAGCACACACACACACACACACACACACACACACACACACACACACACACACACACGTGGTCGTGTCATTTTGGTGCGACCAGTTTCATTCTGAGTAAATTTTTATCCCGTTTGTTCATCTCTCAGATCAGACGGAAGTCATGAACGTTGAAACATGATCACTGAGATGAAAACTGAGACTCGTAAATTATTAACGTACATTTCTACTTTCCAATAAATATTTTATGCTCCCAAACCGGGGAGGCGACCACACGTGACGCACCAAATTTAACATGTTGGACTCATGAATTTTGTATGACATTGTCAGATGGGTTGTCTCATCAGCTTGAACAGAATGTTTTGCGTGGGAAGAAGTTCAGAGGGAAGTGCGGTGTTTGCATAACTGATGTGATGATGTCCCCCCAAAAGGGACCCTCCACAGAATTCACCACGAGTTCGGAACCACCATGAGTGCACCAGCACAAAAACAGACACAGGATCTCGCCTGGGCGGGGGGTAGCGACCCCCTTGAGGGGCCCAACGTCAAATTTGATAAAAAGATTCAGCAGTGAAATGTGAAGTCTGCGGCGCAAGCTTTGGATTTTTGGCTCTTGACTCAACCTTTTGGTTTTGTCTACTTAAGTTTCATATGTGAACGTTTCCAGACCCTGTCCACTTCACAGTGAACAGACATCCACCCACCCACACATAGACGAGGAGGGACAGTTGTGTGTCCATAAAACTCCCAACCCCGTGCTTTGGGAGCCATGATAAGAATTATTGCTCCAGTAGTTTTTGGGTATGCGTGTCAGTTGCGAGTTCCCTGATACCATCGCACCCCATCGCGCGATCCTGATGAACCGAGGCGAGGTGATTTCTCACGAGACGACAAATCTTTCTTGAGATAAGAGAAAATTTCTTTGTTTTGTCCAGAAAAGGAGGCTGAAATTTATCCACATGTCACACCAGGTTCGCCCCAAACTGGCATTTGCGAGTCATCTGCGAAGAAGGTGTCGCCTTGTGAAGATAAAATCTGGTGCAAATTGACGTTATTCCTTCCTGCAGAGGGATAACCAGAGAACAGATTTGTTTGCCAAGTGGTGCACTCAAAATCCATTTTCTGAAGGGCAGATTCAATCAATGGTCAACCACAAAACAAGAGCAAACCGAGCAGCATGCACACCACCACGGACATTGCCAAAAACGAGTACAATTGAACTGCTGTCCCGGATAGGTCACAAGGTAAGACCTTCAAAGGCGGTACAGTACTCAAATTCTGGAGCCAACGCATCAGTGGAGGCAGTGGGACAGCAATCCATCTCCTCGGCACCCGTTTGGCTGGCCACCTGGTCATTCGACTCTCCACAGACTCACTGCAGTTTATGGAGATCGTGAAATCGCTTGCCTCTTGATAAGACTGAATGGAGAAACACCTGACCAGTACGAGCAACAAGGAATGTGGCAATGTCTTGGATCCTTCTTGCAGGGCACTTTGGATCTGTGAATAGGTTCTTGATCCGGCAAGAGTGCAGACAATCTCTTCTTGATGGCTTGCTATTTTGTTCCTTTTGTTCCTTGTCCACACCCACGATTTGTCTCTTGCAGTGAAACGAACGTTCAACGGTGTCAATGTCTCTTTCCGCAGAGAATCACCCGTTTCTCGCGAGACTCTCCACCCTTTCTGTGTCTGGTTGATCAGGTGAGGCGTCCGTTTGGGACTCTGTTCTCTTCCTAATCAAGAGCACCATTCTTGGGGGGAGGGAGTGGTGGCTTCCCTCCATTTAACTGTCAGTCCTCTTTCGGATGTTGCCGTTTGCCCATTCTCGTCTCGTCTCTCTGTCTCTCTGTCTCTCTCTCTCCCTCTGTCACACACATACACACACACACAAACACACACGCAGCGCTTGCACGTGTACGAGTGTCAGCGTGCAACAAAAAGAACAACCAGAGACAAAAATTGGCAGAATAGAATGTCTGTTCATTGCGTGCAAAGATTTAGAACTGTCTTAACAAAGGAAAAACAATTACGAGGATCTGATTTGGGACCGACTCAGATTAATTGGTGCCAGACTTCAAAGCGCTGTCAGCTCTGCCGTTGTTCCGCGCATGACGTCAATGAGAACTGTACCGCGGCGAGGCAGGACGCCACCGTGGCAAGCGTACAAATCTTGGTGCCCACGTTCACCGTTTTGCTCCAAAACAGGTGTGGCTGTACAGGAGCAAGAGTGAACCATTGTTTCAATGGGACCTTGACACCCGAGAATGTTTCAAATCTGCAGACTGCACAACAATGTGTTTTCACAAAAAAAGCGCTTGAAGGACACGCGCATACCTACGACTCCCAACCGCCACCCAAGATCACATCTACCCCTCTGAACACGCATCGAAATCTTCGAATCAGCTCAATCTTCGAAGTAACATTTTGTTCATTTGACGTCAAAACTTTTGGAGAAATCTTATTTCCAGAAACAGCTCCAAATTGCTCTGAGACGCTTTCCTCATAAGGCAAGAAACATTGTCTTAAAAACCCGAGCTGTTTTGCAGTGCTTGATGAAAACAAATTGCAGAGTCAATTGCCCACAAAAAGCTGCGCATCGCATCACAGCGGAAAAGCTTCCCTCGCAGACATCTCCGCTTTGCGAGCTGAGTACCACAGAGCGTGAGGCCGCATCGCGAGCTGTCATCGGGCGCCAACACACGCGTCAGAATTTCAATTTCTCTCCAGTGAGACAGACCGGTGCGAAGCGAAGGAAGCTGCAGGCCTGCAACCGTCTGTCGAGCCTTGGCATTTGGGAAGGTCCTTCTGTAGGAACTCCTCCTGGAGGGGTTCTGGCATGCTTTTTATGGCGTCGAAGCATCAACATGAAAGCAAAACGTGTTGTCTCTCTATTAGTCAGACGCCCAACACTTCTGAGGTGAGTGTGCACTCCCAACACAGGAAAAGTAAGAGGCCCTCCCATCTGGATAGTCCTCACTTTCGTGGTGAATTGGAAGCCACGGAAACCCTCTTCAGACCGAGAAGGGCTTGAATTATTGGTCTTTATACAAGAACAAGAAAACAACGAGGAAAAGAAAAGCGTTTTCCATCCACCATATAAAAACAAAAGAGTTTGAAGCAAGACCAAACCTGTGACGATGCCACAGGCAGATTTTGCATGAATGGCCAGCAATGCAGTGAATGTCAGTCATATCTGGATCTCGTCTGTTATCGGAATCGTTCTTTGTCCCGTTTGAGGAACCACAACAAGCCTCTTCCGTCTGCTGGAGCGTCGCACGCAACACACCGCAGTTTGCTGACCTGTCTTTCGGACAGGAGTGGTCCCTGTCCAGTTTGCTTCACGAACCCTTAAAAATTTCAAGTCAGCAAGCCTCGGGGGCACGTCGCCAGAAAAAACCACAACCTGATGCACAATTCCTTTGCGTCAAACAGATGCCAATTGGGCACACAGAGATATAAACACGGTGTGTGACGGCGGTGCAGTCAGGGCAGATTAAAGGCGGGTTCAGTGTGACAATGATTGCTCCAATTTGCGAATGTCTGGAAGCGATCCGCCCCGAGGGAGCACCTGCCCAGATCCGCTCTCCGCTTTGTTTGCGCTCCACTGTGCTGTGATGGCCAGTAATGACAGAACCAACCAGCGTCAATCCAACTCAAGGGCGAGGGGAATTACCCAGAGTACACGAGCCTTCTGCAGTTCCGAGAGGCCAAACGACCCAAAGAGCGAGAAAAGTGTTTTGTGGTGGATGATAATTTTGGAACCTGTTCATGAGATGCAAACTGCGTGGACAGAGCGTGTGGACCGTCCACCTGGGGAAGCGGGCTGAGCTGTGCAGGATTCTCAAAAGGAACTCCCGTCTGTTTCGAAGTTCAATCAACCCAGATCTTTGTCAACCAGAATCTTTCTGCGTCCCTCAAGGTACACGACACCCAAACAAAACCCACACGGCTCTGCAGAACCAGCAGCCTCAGAGCATCGTGTGCCGAGCGATGGCGAAACAGAAAGGTTATCAAACTATTCAGAGTGTGTCACTCATCCTTTGTCAATATCAAAGCCACCCATGCTCCAAAACGGACACATCTTTACGGCCATATCAGTTGGAAGAGGTGGGCAGTTCATCGCAGCCGAGATGGGGTCAGAAATTGCCTACCTCCGAGAGGGAGACTTGTTCATTCGGGGTGACCCTCTCACTACGGGACGGGTGCGCGGTGCTTTCACACGGAAACGAACCGCGATAGCAAACGAGGACTGCGTCCGGTGCACATCACGTCAAGTCCACTGGAGAACGTAACAGAACCGTCATGGTGCGAGCAAAAGGAAGCAATCTGGCATGTTTGACTCGTATATCGGAGCAAAAAAAAACCCACATCAAAAGGCAGGAAACCTTGGAAGAACGCAAGACAAGAACGAAACGCATCGATTCTGAATTCAATATCCTTAAAGCTTCCTCCGCAGTGACAGACATCGCACTGATACAGTGCGGATATATATCTTCATCACTCCACATCTCATACGCTCATCCAGTGGCCGTTGTTTCAGCGTCCTTGCACTGACAGGTGATGTTCATCTGTGGACGAAAAAGCTCACGCAAATCAGGTTCGGCTCCAACACGGACGCAATGGTGGTGACTTTTGGCAATTCTGGTAATTGTGGCACTGCAAGAAATGAAAATTAGTGGTTGCTGAAACTTGGCGATGGGGGCTCAGTTTGGGTGTTGGTGGGCTCAGCTTCTTCTCGTGCCCTGATATGCGGCTTGTTCAAGGGGACAAGTTGAGTTGGCTGCCGAACACCGTCTTCAGTGAACGGGCCTCGCGATGCAAGCGCGCTTTGATGCAATTCCTCATGACATTATGGTATGACCAGCCCCAGCCCTGATCCACCTTCAGTCCAAAAGTCTCTGGGGACAAAAAAATTCATGCGGAAGATCATCTTGAAAGAACACAGAAAGCACCCTCATAAACTTGAAAGCGCAGCTGAAAGAGCCTTGCAGCGCAGGAGTGGTTCCCTCGTGTTTTGTCCCGATGACGTCAATGCAGCATTTTAATTTTCCAACCTGCTCCACCGCAGCCTGGGACGCCAGCCCTGATTTTGCGATCTCACTCCCGCTCTGTTTGTTCAGTGCGAAGATAATTGCACAGCCCCGTTTCCTTTGTTGTTTCAAATGCAAGTGTAAACTTTGCGGGCGGGGCGGGCCGCTGAGCCACCGGACGATTCTTCATCCTCCTGTTCCGTTTCAGCAACACCACTCCAATTCCGTGATGAAACAGGAACCCGGCTCAGATCAAAGCCCCAAACCCCAACGGATTCTGGAGAGCTTCCAAGCCTCCCCCCGAAAAAAAATGCGGAAAAATTAATATTTCTTTGTTGTGTCACAGTTGTGCTTATTTGTCAATCTTTCCAAACAAAGTTGAAGACTCCCCTGACCCTCCCTTCAAAAAACGCCTCCTCCCCAGGTGAAAGGGTTGATTGGCAGCTGAGACCTGGGTCGGTCCCCTGGTCGGATCCCGGATCCACCAGAGCCACACTTTCAGCTGAAACAAGTGGCGAAAGCTGCAAGACATCCACGTGGGCAGCAGCAGCATATTCCTTTGCGGCCTCTCCACACCGGGAGCAGTGATGGATACATCAACTCCGTTCTGCTTGTTCTATTCCACAGGGATCCTGGGAGACCATTCACTCGACTTATTTGTCCATCTGGAGCGAACTGAGGCCGCGGAATCAATCAGACTCGGGGTCGAATGGTCGACTTTGTCAATCCAGTCTCCCGCATTCCTGTCAGGTAAATGAGAAGACATTTCGCTCGCTTTGGCCAGCACAAGTGTTGGGTTTTGCCAACACTGTTTGCACATTTGCTTGTCTGAGAATTCCTGTCCCACTCAAATGGAGGGCAGAAATTCAAGATTTTTTTCTGAGTAAAAAGGCACAAGTTTGACATTTTTGCCTGGTCTGCCACACTGACTTTGTTCGCACGAGTGTACGTCGAGATACGATTGTTTGAGACAACAAACAACGAGAAACACACACAGTGAATCTCAGAAATGACCGAGCACGGCGAGAAAATCAAGGAATGGAATTAGTGGAATCGAGATCACACCTCGCTCACTGTTGGTTCATGAAGACTGCAGGGGACGGCACGAGCCTCAATGGAAATGACTGTTTTTCCTTCGGATAAATCCACTCACGTTCCGCACACAAATCTGATGGTCCCCTGCAACAGCTACAGTGTCCTGCAGTTCGAGCTGCAGGGACATCCAGCTCCCAGTAAAGCTCAGCTGATGGCAACGATCTTCACAGTGGTGACATGACGGAACTCTTGACAGAATTGCGACTGTGAAGATCGTTGCCATCAATCCTCAATTCCACGTACAGAAAATGATTCTGCAAGACCGGCGCAACAACCGGTGTAACTGCCTGGTGGAATCAAAGGACTCAGGCACCTGGGTTCCAGGGTGTGAAAGAGAGAGGGCTGAGTTCTCCCAGTTCTTGGTGGTGAGTGTGAATTCAGAGGCCTCAGGTCTCCTCTTCGTTTCAGGATGACTGCACCGCAGTGCGTGCGGACTCTGGTCGATGGCCTCTCCGTTTTCCACTCACTCTGACACTCCATTGAAAACCGGGGGTGAGGATTCAGTTTCGGCACATTCCTGCGACGTCGTTCGAGCACTTACCGTGGTGCGACAAAATCACAACCGTATACCTCACCATCGGACTGGTTCGTGCTGAAGAGACTGTTCTAGCCAGGACTTCGAGCTGTACATCAACTTTGGCACTTACCTGCAAAGAAAGGTCGGGAAGAATGAATGAATGAATGAATGAATGAATGCGGCTGAAGATGTCACCATCGGGTTCGCAAGAACATCGCCACACCCCCGACTTCCGGTTTTCAGGAACCTGGGTGACCCACATAGTGGTGCAGTGGCAAGCGCCGCATCGATTATGCAAACTACAGTACACGTAAATTCAGTTGACATATTTGCCAAAGCATGCCTTGAACAGCTCATGCATCACCGCACAAAATAAATCTGTCTTTTTTCACTTTCTGTAAAAGCAGTTGGCGTGCCGCCATGTTCAAAGTGGAAGCTTTCTCGGGAGCTTGGTCATCTGGAAGAAGCGCGCATCTGCGGTTTTGTTCCCCTTCACTTGTCCAATCAGGGTGAGGGGTGAGCCTGTGAGGTCACATCGTGTTGGTCATCAGTGTGATGAAACGTAAGCCACCAGGCGAGAGAAGAGCACACTTGTGTCCTGTTTGAGAGCCTGACTCTGGCATGGACGTTGGGATGGCACAGACCGCGCCTCCCCCACCAGCCAGCCACCCAGGCCGGTAACTACCACATTAAACTTTGATGACAACAAGCGAGCGAGTCAGAAATCATCCTGTTGACGCCTTCCTCCGACTGCAGCCTTCCTCCTATGGACGCCTGCAGGCAATCAAGATCTCAGAAAACGTACTGCAGGCTGTCGATCATGCTACATCACGTGCCAAACTTTGTAGGAGTACGTTTTGTGGTTCGTCAACATGCACCAGATGCCAAAAATGCCCGCTGCATGCAAAGGAGTACCTCTGTCAAGTACTGGAGTCTCCTCCAGGGTCCTGTGCGAAGGAGCATTGAGAACGCTGCTCTGAAGAGCGAACAGCATCACGAGGGCTGCATTGTGTCAGCCCTCAAATTTCCACTTGCAACGTGCAGGAAACAGAGATCAATTGCGCTGTTGGCAAATTATTGTTGTCAGTGTTGACACGTATCGACACGACACTTCGGTCCATTGTCGAGAGTTTTCAACAGAACTGCAGAGAATTGAATTCAAATTCTCCTTCTGTCAATAGCAACCTGCTTGCGTGTTGGGAAAAAGACAACATTTCCTTTCGTTTTTCCCTCAATGTTCAACAGCCTTCAACAACCGCGAAGGTACGAATCAACTCGAACAAGAAAATACACAATGCAGTTCTGCTACAGATTGCAAAATTTACGAGTGTCCGTTATCACCCATGTTCCTGTGAAACACAACGGTTGAGGTGAATGTTGTTCATCAAAATAAACCAAAATAAACCTCCAGGTGTCCCAGGGAGGGTCACAGCCCAGACCGAGGTCGGCCCATCTCCCAATCCTGGATTCGCTCAGCGGTCTGCCACCCGCACACATTCGAATGCGCGAAAACAAGGCAAGGCAGCAAGGTGCACACACACTATCACCCTATTGAACAAGCAAATGAAATTTACATGCACCAAGTATCCTATGTTACGAGTGACGTCAAAGCATAATTGATCAGAGTGATCAGATGGAGCTTCAACCTGACACCGACTGCAAACTGCTCACCACAGACATATGCACGCAATTATACATTTGGCAGTCCTACAGGCACAACCCTTCAACAGCAACGAACCAGTGTGTGTGTGTGTGTGTGTGTGTGTGTGTTGTCTGTGCGTGTGTACTCCACTGTTTCACACTGGTTTTACCAGTCCTGCTCCTCGAACAGCACCGAACACTGCATTCCCACCAAGGAAACAATCCTGACCAGACAATGTGTGCATTCTGAATGAACACAGCTTCTCATCGGTGTCCTGTCACCGTGTGTAGGTGCACAAAGCAACGATCGGATTCGCATGTGTGCTTCCAAGTCTGTCTCCCAATCGGTCAGTCAATTTTGATTGCCCGGAAAGAACCGTGTGCTCCTCTGTTTTCGTTCCTTCAGAGCTCCTCTTTCTGAGATTTACAGACAGACAAGACAGGGTTCAGACAGAGCGGGACAGACATTTTACTTGTAAAACACACCCAGTTGTGGCAACGTTTTACAATTTGTAGCAAAACCTCCGACAAATCATTGGCTTCCTGAACAATTATACCTGCAGCGTGTCAAACCCGCACACGCCAGAAAAATATAACTGGTGTCTCGTTTGCATTGTCGCCAAATCAATTCTCATTTTTGTAAAAGGGCGACATGTTCGTGTGACGACGACAAACTGAAATATTTTCAGGCGGACACGAACGGGATGTGCGGCTTAGCGTCGTGCAGGGCAACGCTCGTATTTTACCAGTTCTGCGCAGCAAGCGTCTCCGCCATGACTGCAGATGTCCAGACACAAGTGGCGTGTTTTGCTCAAGAGACGCACCGGACTGTGGATTTTCATGGCGCGCAGGGAGCCATTTCACTCACATTCAAAAGCCAAACAAATTATTTTTTGATCGTGAGGAAGACTGCATGTCCAAGGTCAAATGCCAATAACATAAAATATTGTTCCCACTCAAGCAGCACAGGCTCAATGTAAAGCCGAGAAGAGCTGTTAGGTGTTTATGGGATTGCTAAATTTAGGCTCCAAATATGATTAAGTGCTCTTTACCTGCAGCCCACTAGTCTCGGATTGCCGTGTCCTGCGCGCGTTTCTTCGCGTCGCTCTTTTTCTTGCGGGGAGATTTTTAATATCGGGGGGTATTAATCAGCGGTGGAGGCGTCCCGCTGAATGGCGCGAGGAACCGGCGTCCCCAGAACCCCGCCATTGCCGGGCTAATTTCCCGTGAGGGAATTTTTCGGTTTTCTTTGCCTCTTCCTTCATTGAAACAAAGCTTCTTTTATAGATTGCAATGCAGGAAATACAGTGTCCCTGAGCCTCTGGTATTTTCTTGAATTTGAATTCGGTGTTGCGTGCTCTGTCGAAGAAACTTTGTTTGAAGTTCGCACTTGCAGAAGCAAGTCAGCAAGTCATTTGACAACCAGGCTCACGTGCGCAAGAATGAGCAGACAGTTTTGGCGCTTCTGCTTTTCCATGTCTCTTCCGTGAGCCCACGAGGTGGACACTCCACGATGGTTCTTGGTTCCCAGTAATGTTCTCCACACTGTGGTACTGAATGCAAAAGGTTCGTCTAGCACTGCAGCCATGTCAACAAACATCGACCGAACCGACAAGCCTGGTCGTGGTTGAGGTCGCACGCTCCTGGAGGATGAAATGTGTGCGACAAAAGACGGGAACGATAGACATGGCGAGTACAGAACTGTTGGGCATCTCTGGCATTCACCGACTCCTCCTGTCCATCAATAGGAGACTTCTGCCCACGCAGGAAACACTGTCTGAGGTGAGGAAGCACAGGAGTGAAAAACACCGACATAAACAAAGCCTCCCTGTGCGTTCCATTCAAAAGGCTCGTCTGTAATTTCCCACGAGGTGAATATTTTTGTGTTGGAATCCAAACATTCCATCACTATCAGACTCACAGGATAATCTGTCTCTCGTCTGCCTTTGAATGCGAATTTTTCGTTCTCTTTGAAGCACAGACTGAGTTTTCCAATCTGACACACAATGAACAGAAAGAGACATAATTGTTTGCATTTCCAACTGATTGAGCTAATTTCAGCTAATTTCTCGTTTCCAATTGCAACTCGTGTTTTGTTTGCGTCAGTTTCTTCTTTCAAACTGGGAAATAGAAGACAATGACTTTTCACTTGATCTGTCTCATGAAGTGAGGTATTTTGCAGGAGAATCCGAATTTGCTTGCCGAGGAATGCCCGTCATTGGTGAAACAACGAATCCGGCCGGGGGGGGGGAGGTCGGTAGGTTTTCCTTTTCAGTGGACAGACGTTTTGCGAGAGAATTCCAAGCAAGAAATCTCTGAGGGACCAAGTATAGACGAGAGCTTCTGTCTTTGAAAGCTTTATCCTTTCCCTGTCTCGTGGGGCCTTCGAGATCGTCACCAGAATCACTGAAGTACCGCATATTTTGAGACATTTGCTCACAAGCCAGAACGCTCCGCGCATTTGTGACTCATCCAACCAAAAGCGACGAAGGTTACTGTATCTGTCGGACTTCGATTGTCCGAGTTGCAACCTGAAACGGACTCCAAAGGGCAGATTACACCCACGCTGCCTTACATAGGATGACAGGATCCGCTGCAGCTTTCTGTACGAGTGCAAGATTCTGAGACAAAACGAGACGAAAGGGGAGTACGAGCGCGACACACATTCCTTTGCTTGAAAGGATGCCACGCACAAATTTATTCATAGGAAACGGCTTAAAATTTATGAGATCCAGCAGCAGAAATGCAGCACAGAACATGAAAAGAAGTTATGAAATATTTATTGTTGGCTGGTGAATTTGGTTTCTGTTTGTGTACGATTTATACAGAAAGCGACAACTGAGATTGCAAGGACATCGTGGCTTTCATATTTGCACAATATCCAATTCATAATTCATCATCACACTCATCTCTTCCTCCAGGTCGCAACAATGGGTCCACTGTTCCTTGGCAACAGGAAGAGTGGACCCGTACCATATTCACCCGTGTACAAGTCGCACACATGCGACCTTCGCGTCTCCTTGGCAAAGTCCTCCATGTGTGAGACACACCCCTGAATGTCAGGTGTGAAAGGTGTGCCATACACGGGTGAACAGGGTAAACTGACACCAAGACACAAAAGATGCTCGGACAGACTCTCACAAATCTGTTGCCCTCAGAAAATGGAGAAGCGAAAGGAAAAGCCTGCTTCGGGCCCACAATGCAGCAACGGGCATCACTACCGTGACACATGGTTATGTCCGTTCCCCATTCTGGCGGACCTGGGGGTGGCTGGCTGAGGACTGGGAAATTCAAACCCCGGACTCAATTCGCCCTCCCTGAGTCTCTGAGGGTTGGACTTCAGCCGAGACTGAGATTGCCTCCTTGAAACTGACCCTGTTTCAACAAAAATTCCTCGCCATCACATTCTGTTGTGAGGTGCCCAACGCCCAACCCAGCTTGAGAAACTGTGGGGTTTCTTCCCCCAGACTCGAACCGCCAAGAACACAAACCATCAGCCAGCAAATGCGATGTGCCAGCGGAAAGTGCAGACAGACGTAAGACGATTGATTAACAGCGACCGCAAAGTGGTAAAACATCAAGTACCATAAAAGGATTCTATGGATTGGAGGGGCGCAGTCTTCAGGCATCAGACTCTCTGAACACTTTGGCTGCCAAGACCAAATCCGTATCCTCCCAATTGATCGCTGTGCAAGTTACACGCGTAATCCTCAAAGCCAGTGAAACTTGTTCCTCAGTGTTGGGTGTGTAGTATTTTTCACAAAGGGTAAGGTGTGGCGCAGAAAAAAGTCACACTGAGTTCTTCGCATCTTGTGTTTCATCGACAACAGCTTGCGTATCTGTTCAAGAGACTGACGGCATGACGGTTTTCATAGGAGAGAGAAACGGATGTCATTTGAGGTTGTATCAATATCCCTTGGCACACCCACGTGCACTAAGTCTCAAATACGACTCCCGCCAACATTGAAGTTCAACATTCACTATTCACACATGCAGAAAGCTTGACATTTTCATCTGTGTTCTATATCAGGCAATATGGTCTTGAATTCAATCCATTTTGCTGACACTTGTCGAATTGATTTCTCGCTTTTTGTGGCAATAAGGCTCTGGATGCCACCCAAGGACAGATATGTCACCCGTGTCGTCAATTTCGCAAAAAAAAACACGAGGACGCCCAGACTTCCACTGCTGTTGTTTTGTCATCTTTTTGAAAAGGATGACAAACGCAGGGGGCGCGCACGTGAGCAAACCCAACAGCACAAGTCAGGTTTTTACAGAGCAATAAATAGGTTCGTGACGCCTGTGCTGAACCACCAATGCGGCGTTTTGGCACAACAAGAGCGCCAACAGTTCCACTTTTCAGCCAAAGCTGCCAGATCCCCCCAGCGCTGAGGCCTGTGGCAGAATTTAGACTAATTAATTCCAAAGGGACGCGACCTGCACCGAGGATATGAATACATAAAAGGCTCCGAAATTTGAAACGTTTTCACCAGTGTTCTTCTCCCTTCCACGCAGACCCACATGAACCTGTAGAATGTTCAGAACAAACCAAAGAAAACACACGAGAACCGATAAAACCCACACAAACTAGACATCGTGTCTTCGTGGAATCTGGATAAGCCGTTTGTGGCACAACGTATCGCATTTTCTGAAACATGTAAAGCCTTGTGGACGAATGTGGACGAACCCTGTCCAAAGCATGCGTCATGCAGAGGCCAATTTTCATGTAATGAACACGCACTGTCGAGACCGTTTCCCTGCATCAAAGGAAGTGAAAACGTGTTCCACTACAACACAGTATCACCTTCCAGGAACAAAGCCTCCAAGTCAGGAAAGCACGACTCTCTGACAACCGACTCCGGACCGGTGGGGGTGATTACAGGCCTTGGTGTTCACAACAAATCACAGCCATTTCAGCGTCACCGCTCCTTCCGTGAGGGCGAGTCCTTTGAAACTCGTTTCCAACTGGTTTGTCGGCGCCATCCCAAATTTAGAACTTCATTGTCAATGTCACACCGCTGTGGGGTGTGGGGTGGGGAAGGGGTGATGTTTTCCTCACCCAGCACAACACCCACACTCGTGAGTCAGACGATTTTCCACTGAATGGCATTGCATGCGGTGGTGTCTGTTTTCTCGTTTACCAATTGAATTTGACGGAGAGATTGAGACAGCGACAAAATTGAAAACGTGGAAAGCATTGGCTTTGTTTCATGACAGCTTCAGTCTCCCGGCTCGAATCGTGCTGGAGGTCGTGTCAACGTCAACCGGAAGTCAATGAACTCCCGAACCCGTTTCCGGCTTCTCGCGACACGATGGGTCGCAGTGCAATGCTCGACGTGGGAAAATCGTGCTGCCAAACGTGTTCGATCATTGATTTTTCCATCAGTGAGGAAAATCAGGGAAATCAGCCCACTGCACATGCATGTCGATGCACTCTCCGAGAAACAAGGCCCCTTGCATGCTGATGAGGTCAGGCAATTCTCTTCACCTCCATTCTGACGCCCTCAACACAAGGGTAACACCGGACACTGCAGATCAAGGTGTTCAACGGGCCATTCATAGACAGGCAGAAGTGAGAGCGTGATCCCTGGCATTGTCCACACAATCCTGGACAATTTGCACTCGTACGCGTGCAATGTGTCTGCAAGCTTTGCAGCGACTCGACCAACAGCTAAGAAACGGTGTTCTTCAGGAAGCGGGTGGCGATCATCTGGAGCGTTACACATGTACATCGCCACAGAAGGAGCCGGATGGCCGTCCCGACGCATCAGCATCAACGAGCTGCAGCCGCCGCATTGCCCAGCTCCGCACTTCGCACATCAGCGAAGTGGTTCCCTGTGAAATCACTCCCCACGCACGTGTGTGCATCTGTCGCGTGTTTTTGTTCCTGAAGGTGAGAACAGAACACATCAATTGAAGGTGTGCTTGCATCCATGCCTCTTGAAGCCAAAAAAAGTGTGCACTTGTGCATTTCCAGAACGCGGCACGCATGCATCCATGGGACAAGGACAATAGCATAAATCATGCACACGTGCGTTCGCTGTCGCAAAGCTGCAGCCGCGTATCCATCCATATGCGCTCCAGAGTCAGCGCTCTCGCACACATCCGTCGTTATGTAAAGTACACAGCAATTGCTCAGTCTGATGTGATTGCTCTCTCGTCATAAATCTCAATTGCCTTTTGCTGCTTTGGGCTTCGCGTCTGCACTGTGCAATTTATTCAGCTGATAGACAGCAAACAGTCGTCGCCTATTGTTGCGTTCGTAGACCCATTTTTTGAGAGTCTGTCAGATTCTTGGCCTGCACATGTTTCTGTCAAGAACTTCCCTGTTTGGTATATTGATAAGGAGCAGGCGACACCGTGCTGCCACAGATTCACCCTTGTGGAGGAATCACCAAATTTAGCAATCTCCTGCCGTGTTCATCCGTGTATTCGTCGCACCCATGCAAGCATGAGACGAACCCTCTCTCTGGTGTCAAGGTCTCACTGAACCAAGGGTGATATCATCCCCATGCAAAAAATGCACCTTGATATTGGATACAACTTTCAGGACAATAGGTGCGTCTTGCACAAGGGCGGATACGGTACTTCGCCTTGAAACGGGCGATTCACAGGACGTTGTTGACCCCGCCGGGTCTCAGGGACGAAGTTTGAGCCTGAGGTGTCCGAGGGACCGCAGACTCAATCTGCAGTTCAATGAAGTCCCCACAAAAGGGCGTGTGTACAACATCCATGTGAGTTCAGGCCTGTTCTTTTATTGATAAGACCCACAGCAGAATCTGACAGAAAGTAGCGGCGCCGTGTACAATGGTGTTTGCCTTCGAGGCAGGTTCGCAACCTTGGCGAGGCTTCTGCACTGCGAGCAGACTTGAAGTCAATACAAATATTTCTCAGGTTCGCAAGGCACAAAAACGCAGAGACAACTGGTGCACCCTTGATCACTCTGCTTTCTCTGTCAAAAGAAACTCGCGTGTGTGAAATGTTCAACCTTGGAAATGAAGTGTGAGCTACGACAGAATTTCGGGGTCCATATCCGCGCGTGCACACACATCGCGACGGCAGAAACTGCCCTTGTGCTTGCAGATGAATCGACATGGTGTCCCTCCCCAACCTCATGCAAAAACCTTGCGGAGCTGGTGAAAGTCATTGTCCGCACACAGACCGACGGTTTGGGGGACTTGGTGAAGACACGCGGCTGAGGATCACCCATCTTTGGTCTGACTCGGTCACGTCTTCATTCAGGACAGACGAGGTTCAACCAAAACATCAACTAAAATCCAGAACGGATCAAACAAAGTGTTGGACACACAATCTGAGACAGAAAGCCGACGAAACAAGCAAAGGACAATTGTTTTGTTGGTCAGATTGGTGACGCTTTCTGCGAACGTCTGCGCAATTGAGCCAATTAGGCGCCTCCAAAGCCAAATCCACCAGGTATCGACGCGTGATTGATCGCAATCCCTTTTAGCGGTATATGTAGACATCAGCTTACCAATGACACACTCATTAATATTCTACCCAGGATTATACGGTCCAGAACTGATGATTTTGTATGCCTGCGTGCACAAGTTAACAAGCAAGTGCTTCAGCCGAAAGGTGTGGCCGCACCGTACCCGTTGATTGCGAGTGCAAATTGGGAGATCACTCGTGGGTGTTTGCGCTGATCACTCACCGCGCTGAGTACCCACTTGATTTTACTGCGGAGAAACAGTAGTGACGCCAATAAAGCCGCGTCAGGCTCGGAAGCGACACTCGAGGCTCTGCAGGTACGTATGTACCTTGTGCCCACCGCTGCGGAAGCCGCGCTGCCAAGTGCCCACTTGGAGACAATATGCAGTCAGGAGCAACCGAATTAGGAAGTTTCCTGTCCCCGGCACACAGAACTGATTAACTCCGGTGGTCGTCTTCTAGCTTGAGCCTGGCGTTGTGCGATGTCCCTTCAGGGCAACAGCACCATGTGGTTGAAACCATAATAAATTTTGTGTGTGGCATCTTGACCAGGAGTCCCTTGTCCCAACCCATCCCAGGGGGCACGCGCCCCCCCCCCTCCGTAAAGGGGCGCACACTCATTGGGACATCGCACACGCAGTTGCCTTGCGCACTGCTTCTGGTTCGATTGTTGTGCGAAGTCCCTTCAGGGCGAAGCACCATGTGGTAGTGCAGTGTATGGCAAGGTGGATGAAATGTCAACTGCCCCCTACCCCTAACCCCCCTCCCCATCCCCCCAACCCCCTCCCCCTGCCAGACCCCCATCCCCTGCTGGACCCCGCCCCCCACCCCACGAAGAAGACAAGGAGGACAATGAAGAATCAATGACATTACCGGCGCAAGGGACTTCTCACTGCAGTTGCCTTGAGCACTGCTTCTTGTTCCTCTGCAGGTTGGTGTGGCCCGACGCCGTCTCAGCGTCGGCGCCACCGCTCGGCACGCACAGCGCAACCCGACCCAGTCCGACATGAAGCAAAGTTCAAACGCGACAGCTGCAGCACACGTATTTGGAGGAAACACGCACATTTCTGATCAGCGTTCTGTGGGATACGAGATGTAACGATTTCCAGGCACTGTTCTTTCACGCCGCAAACAAGCTGGTCTGCACACTGCAGGGAAACAGCGCTTTCAAGCCTCAATGTCTTTTTAGTGATTTCTGTCAACCGACGTTCCCACGAAACACATCATTGTCAAAATCTCGAATCAATTTGTCCATCAAGACTCAAGGAACGAAGCGAAAAGGCCTTTGAGCTCACGATCAACGATAAACAACATTTGCGACAATATTGATGCGATCACTTCCGAAGCAGCGCCGAGGTATTGTCGAAATTATCGCCTACAAACGTGGACCTGTGTACGGGAAAACATCCTGTAAGCAGCTTGTTCTCCAACCCAGACAACCCGCAGAGACTCGGCGCAACCGCTGACGGGGATATTTTTTGACTCGCACACACAAAAAAAATCCAGTGCTGGCGGAGGCCATGTAAGGCCACATGGAAACATACTGAACCATTAGCGTGGCCGTCGTCAAGCAGATTACTGTGAGCACATTGGATCTTGTTCTGCATTACAGCGGAGTGGTGATGATGTTGTGGGATTTCTGACACACAGGGGGTAATCGGCACTGAAAGGTCAATGGGCGTCATCTCCAGCAATCAGTTGGATTCCGTGGATTTGGACAGAAGTTGTGTCTCTCAACGCGTCATGTTCTCGTACTCGTGTGATGTGTCCGATGTGTGGCCATTTTTGGAGGGAATCAACACAACACGCCTTGAATGTGCCAAACTGTTCGTGAGAAAATCAGACAACAGACCTTGATTTCCCTTCAAATCTCCAAGTGGAGTACCAAGTATCTGTCTTGCTTCACCCTCACATGGCACTGCAAACAGATGACAAATGCACCTGTCTCAGACTCAGTTCCGAGTCATTCAGACACTCATCCAGCGGTTTGTGCAAACCCACAGAAAATGCGCTTGCTTTCTCCACACCGATTCATTTCAATGCAATCGAAACGGGATTTCAGATCTTTTTGCTCAACAAATTGCGAGCCCCACAACATCCCTCCCTTTTCAAACAAAACAAGCCATGGTGCTGGGAGATCGTTCGACAGATGAGTGCCCCCCCAATGACAATTCAGCTGAGACCCAAAGCGTTTCTGTGCCACCTGAGCTCCGACAGTCAAACTCATGTTGTCACTGCCGAATTGTTGTGGTTGTTCGTTTTGTTTTCACAAGTTCCGCCGATTTTACCAGAAAGACCGGCAGCACGTACGCGTGCACTCCTTGTGTTGGTGATTCTCGAGAGTTTGAGGGAAAACAACAAGTGTTTTGTTCAACAAGGGTTGGTTGTCAATGACGTGTGTTGTGCTGTCAGCAAAGTCCTTCAATTGTAAATGAGATCTCGCGTGAAACAAGCACACCGGGAGGCGCAGACACACGCCGACTCCACGACCGTGCTCCAATTGAGAAACAGTTGACACTTGGTCACAGCCAAATTGAAGCCACTTTTGTTGATCCGTGACATGATGAGCTTTTCTGTGGGAGTCTGAAAGGACATTGAGTCCTGAACCTGAAGCTTGAGTGAAGTCTCTTGTTTCACAAGGAGCGGTCTGAACACCACACACGCACGCACACACATACACTCACGCACACAAACACACACACACACACACACACAAACACACACACACAAGTATCAACTTATGTAGACCTCCGCCAGACACGTCTCAAGTATGACTCCTTTCCATAGGACAGACCTTGGGCAGATCGTGACTGAAAAAGCTTGTTCTTGAAGGCACATGTCCTTCGGACCCATGGGCAGACCTTGGCCTGACAGGGCTGAACCATTTTCACCAAGGGTGAGTCACAATGCCTCTGTTCTCTTGACACCTGAATACGTCTGGGGCCCAGAGTGTGGGTCTGTGGGGACGGACACCCGCAACCTTTTATGTCCGAAGACAAACAGAAGTTGATGCGACTACTTCTCGGCGCACTGAATCCACAAAGGAAATATGGTCTCTTGTCCATTTTCCACTTGGATGACTGACCATCCTGTTCACTCTATGGACCTGTGGAAACACTCGAACTGTGCATTACACATGCTAAATTCTCGTACTTGCACAACCTCCCACGACAGTCTCCCTACGAGCACAAAGAAATCCCAAAACCACGTGTCAACGTCTTCAAACGGATACGCGTGTGTGTGTGTGTGTGTGTGTGTGTGTGTGTGTGTGTGTGTGTGCGTGTGTGTGTGAAACACATCACCCATCGCCTCTGCATGACGTTTCTCTGTGTGTGTCTCTGTGCACATGTGTGCGTGTGTGTGCCGTGCAGCACCACCACGTCTTGAAGCAGTGAACACACGAACCATATTTGAATGGATGAAGGCGCAACAAAAGCTCCTGTGCAGAAGTGCTTTGCTGCAGGCAGGCCTGCATGCGTCAGGAGTGTTGAGGCCAACAGCTGCAGCGGACCGCCCGACAGCCCTCCTCACCAGATCATCATGACAGATACAGCGTGCAAAGAATGTTATGGCCAGTCTGCATATCTTTCTCACTTGATTGTCACGGACTCGCGTATTCAATGTCACATCAGCTTCTGAATGCAAAGCTGGAATCAGAGGTATTTGTGAGGATCAGGTTGCCTGAGTGAAGCGAGCCAGTTCCCCAGCAGTTCCACATGTGGAACTGCAGTAAATGGAGTGCCCTTGGCTTCTGTGGATACGAGACGAATGCAGCTGTCTGTGCACATGCTCACGACTCTCAACAGGAACGATGGGGCAAAAATGACAGATTGAAGAGACCCATATAAACTTCCATAAGCGTGCAGATTCCTTACGTAAAAGTGCACCACTTTGTTGCTCCAGAAGCCCTGGACTGAATTGCAAAACCAAAACCACAACTCCTTCATGTGTACACGTTTGTTGATCCACTCAACAAAGAGAGACTGAACAACAAGAACACCTTTCTTTGTGGACACACGCCGACGTTGTCCCAAAAAATCTTCATTGTTTGCACTCAATGACCGCCACCATTTGACATTGTGGTTTCTGTGCACCTGGTATTTCTTGCCGATTTGGATGCTCACCCAAACTTGACTCCATATTTTTTTGGGGGAGGGATAGGGCTCCGGACCTGAAAAAGAACTTGAAAGGCAACCGCTTTTCATTTTGTCGAGCAATTTTCGACCTGCTTGAACATTCATGAATTCATCCTGGGAGTGAGTGAAAGGAGACGATTCCCTTCATCTCGCGTGTTTGATGCAAACAAAGCAGGAGTCTCGTTCTCACCCAGAGCTGAGGCGCAGTAGGTGGAGAAGAAGAGGTCTGACCCACTGTCCAGAGGCATCCAGACCAAAGCCATGTGCACAATAACCGACGCACTGTGGAACAGAATTGCTACGCATCCTTGTCGCTACTCCGCCGGCAAATCAAATTTCAGAAAAAAAAGAGGGAAAAGCTCATCAGGAAAATTGACTGTTGTTGTCTGGGAATGAAGATGAGGACTTGACTGTTGGTCGTGGTGACAGCAAGCAATTTTGGAGGCAGTTCAGTTTCTCCTTTGGAAAAGCAAAGAAATTGCGCGCAGCTCGAAACTTGTCAGCACGACAGAGGCAGATTAAAGAATGTCGAAGCGGAGAAAGAAACGGCTCAGTTGATAATTTATCACCGTCTCATATTGCCAACAATCAATGAGCGAAGGTTCACCAATATGTCAGGGAGCTGTAAAACAAATGAGACAGGAAACGCCGAGCGACGTCCGCGGAAGGATTGTTCCCCGATAAGCGCAGCTCCGCAAAAGGACTTCCCCCCGTTTCCCACCACAGAATCGCAGGTTGGTCTCCAAAGCCATCTGCCCATTGTCACGGTCAATAGCTGGGCATAAGTGCAAAGTATCAACGCCAGTCGCACACGCACGGGGCATCTGGTTTCTTGTTTTTCACAGGAATGCTCCGAGTGAGAAAATGTCACACCGAGTTCATATCTCGTATTCACGATCGGCATGAAAATGTCCAGTTTCGAACCGGTGCATGATCCGAATAAAACTCCACCTGTGCAGGGACCACAGAGCCACACGCACACTGTGGCGTGTTTGACCAACGTTGAACACAACGATTGCGCTCAAACAACCGTCCGCTATGAAACCAGACACAAAATTGCGAAAGCCGTGGTGTTTTGAGCGATCGACAAAAACTCCATTCCCCGCGACAAACAGGTTGTTGCACGGTTCGCGTGACACTTCGCGTTTCCAGGCGCGTGCACCTGTACAGCCCACGTCCAGGGGCGGATATAGAGCACGATCCCCCTCCCGAATCCTCACCCCACCACGCCCCAACGCTGTCTGCCACAAAATTTCAATTCCCGAGTAAAATTTGAATATTGAGACCAGGGGGGTCAGCCTCTCCCAACCGGACCCTGGAGCCGCTCCCAGTCCCTGAGCTCCCTTCATGCACTGCCAGGTCTACATTCTGGATTACATCAACAGAGTAACGGCAGAACAGCGCTGGGAACAACGCTTCAAATGCTGTAATGTCGCCTTGCCACTCCACAAGGCTCTCGCTCTTGGCAGCTTTAATTTACCGCATCAGCTGCATGCGAAGCGTCCGTCCACTGGGCCCCAGGCAAAAAGAAAAACGTAGGTGGGAGGGAGGCCCAGATGAGAATCGTACGAAGCCTGATCAATGACCTGGGCCCCTGCGATCTCTTGCAAAAACCAGCACGTCCCACGGACGGAGCCCCGCGCTGTGCTGGACGGGTCATTGATCCAACCGGATCTCCACACGTTTGATAAGAGTCAATCAGGCCTGAAACAACTTCCTTCTTCAGCCAATATGTACATTCTTCTGTGCCATTACACCAGACCATGTGGCCAATTAGAATAAATATTCCGCCTTACCTCTAAATGAAACCTTGGCTAATCTGTCGGCGCGTCCACGTACATTCTCAGCATATTTCAAATGCAATACTAAAGCCATTTTCTCCCGGTTTGCGCTGTGTCAAGTTCGTGTGCCAAAGGAAGAGGGTTCCATGCAGCGTGTGCAGGTGTTGGTATAGCCACAGCCACTGTCAGTTGCAAAACTATATGTATACAGCCAGTGTCGGTCGGTCTACCGGAGCGCAATCCTTTAATTATTAATGTGGCATCGATTAACATGAGAAATGCAGTCCTGTTAGAATTCACCAATGGGCGGGAGCCATGGGGAGGGAACCTCACGTCGAACGTAAGCAGCTCGAGCAGCAGCTCTACATCTGTATCGATTCCCGGTCTTGTCTTTGAACCAGGATGCGGACGGTGGGACGGGGCGGGCGGAGGGACACCGGGCGGTGGAGGAGGGGAGTCCACGGGCGGCGCCTCCAGCCCACCACCGGTCCGTCCTGTTCTGGCTCGAGCTGGAGCGTCACAAACTTGGAGAGCGACCGGGCGAGCAGCGCGCTGCAGTGAACTGCAGGGGAAGGCAGAACGCAGGGGACGGTCGACTTCACCAACCACTGCGAGGTGCTGTCCGACGCCGCGTCGTCGTTCTGTCCGCGCTCTACAAGACTGAAGATGTCTTCTGAAAAGTTCACTGGGCCTTCCAGCAGATAGGGACGAACTGCTATGCTTTTTTGACTTCTGAAAATGCCACGGTTCATCCACAAATGAGTTTCACCACCAGTGGCTCAAACACGGACGTGAGAGGACAAAGAGATGATGAAATAATCTGCCGTGATCCGAAACTTCTCGGTTTCAAGGCTTCTTCATTGAGCTTTGACTTGTATTCTGTCTTTTCCTTGAATTGGCTTGGTTCCGTGATTTCGTTTCCTCTGTTGTTTTGGTTTCTTCCAGCGGCCGTAGAATACTGGAGCCTGAACCAAGCGAAATCCACACAAAAACGGAACACAACCTTCGCACTTCCGTCAAGTCAGCTTCTGCAAAACAACACGCACACCTACGGTTTGTTCAAACTGTGGTGCGTGTGTTGAAATGTTCAAAACCAAATCATCCCGACAAGCGTTCACCCTGTGCTCAGAGCCGTCTCTCGACAACACGACGCTCGCACCAAGTACGTGCGCTGCTGCTGAAGGACACGTGAAATCGACAAATCGAAAAAGGGCTTCATTCAGTCAGTCAGGGCCGGAATTGCAAATGTCTTGTTGATTGTTTCTGAATGTGAGTAGAACTGGTGGCATTCATCGTCGGATATTAAAAATGCATGTGACGTTGTGCTCAGCAACGTGTACACACGAGCGATCGCACCACAACAACCATGTCATTCAACTCCACAGGAAAGCATGAAAATGTGAGCTGGAGTAGTTCAACACTGCTGTTATGCGTTTTTCGTTTGGAAACATCAGCTGACATGGTTTTGTTCAACAACGTCGCCTTCCTTTCATCGTCTGTCACAGACAGACAGACAGACAGACAGACAGACAGACAGACACACACACACACACACACACACACACGCACAAAGGGGAAGCTTCCATCAACTCAATCCACATCATTTGGTGCCCCCGAAGAAAGTGACGCTTGTGTTGCCAATTTTGGACGTCACAGAATCATTACAGAATCAAAACTGAATATCACAAAAGTTCTGCAACTGTGTGTGGTCCACAGATTCTCTCAGATTGCCCCAGAATCACTGTCGTGCGGTGCGTCCGACGATTGAGGAAAAGAACGCAGATGCCAAGTCCAAAATGGCGTGTCATCCTTTGAGAACAAATGTTCACAAAGCATGGTGAACATTTACCAAGTTCCTCTCTTTGTTTATCTCACTTTCCACTTTCAAGGGTAGGTGGGTGGTTGAAACTGAGGCGGAGGCGAACCATGCAGATAACGTATTGAGACGCACCCATAGTTTTGATGCTCAATTTCAGGACAATAAGGTGCGTCTTATACACGGGTGGATACGGTAGATCTGCTGACTTTTCGAACACAAGCAAAGGCGTGTCTGACTGGACAGAGCGACCCTGCGTGAGGAAACATGAAATCGCTTCACTCGCACTTCACTCACGCTGAGCGAGTACATCTGCAAGTACAAATTGAATTATTTGAGTGAACAATGAAAAACAATGATCGTGTCTCGTGAATCTTTGATAAACACTGTCATCCCAACAGTGCAGCAAACTCTCTTCCTTGTAGCTGAGCCACACAGGACGAAATTTAATCAGCAACAACGAGACAAATGAATCTCGTATCATGCAACTCAATCGTTCCTGTCGCGGTCTTTGGAAGACACCGCCCTCCCCCCCCCGAACAACTCAATTCGGCAATTCGATTGCAGATTGGGCACAATTCTATTCACTTTTCAACTGGTCAATTTGCAAGGTCGCTCCCTTCCTGGGTCCGGGGTCTCCCTGACCTCAAAACGTAAACGAATCCGTTGCAGAAATGTCCAAAGGTGGATGTTTGCGAAGTGGAAACCCACATGTGGGTCATTTTTGAGCCACACTCGTCCTCGTGAAGATGTTCTGACAGTCGCCTCACCGAAGTTCAAGGACCAAAACTGAGAAACATTTTTTACTCAAAAATCGATCGAACGCACAGAGCACATCTGGAAGGGAAAATCGTCTGCCGGTGGGAATCAAACGTGTACATGCAGTACGAGGATGTTTCAACTTCTGGCGAATGAATTGCATGTTGAGCGGTCATGTTCATACTCTTGGACACATAGAGTTAACACAGTTTTGTCAGTACACAGGAGGCAAATTGA
>JAAUXT010037765.1_pt1 | contig 42550 bp, 40 predicted proteins | sample 7278171 | NCBI WGS metagenome assembly JAAUXT01 (sample SAMN14350112, study PRJNA611818) | marine sediment metagenome | isolation source: surface marine sediment (1.8m) | place: French Polynesia: Moorea | collected 2018-08
CTGAAGCTGATTCGAGATGTAGACAATTCTCTTTCTTTCGATGAAAAAACCTGAAAAATATGAACAATAAACGTAAAGTGTGCACCAAGTAACGGGCCCTAATACTACTTCTAATGTGTGAGATTGCAATATTTGCACATTTCTGTTTATCGCGAGTGAATTGATTGAAAAAACTCGATCTTGCCAGCGGAGCACACCATGAACAGTTGAAAATTGTGGAACTGCTCGGGGCTCTTTCCATGGAACTTGGATTATGCCCTGGTGCGATTAAGCCTTCAGCTGCAGCCAACATGAAAATGCAGCATCTGGGGTAAAAGGGTCAAAGTTGATTTTCATCAAGAACCCATGCTCAAGTGATACTCGAAACCAACATTTCCCTTGCGGTGCAGGAGGAGCAGGAAAAGGAAATTCGTGTTGTTCTTGGTCAGACTTGAGTTGCGCATCACGTGACCAGCACAACTCTGCAGAAACATGTGCACTATTCTGCCCCTCTTGCCGACTTCAACAAGCCGCGCACGCCCCCCCCCCTAGAACCCTTGTTTCCGGGTGAAGGCAAAGCCGCCTTTGATCAGACGTATTCTCAGGGCGGGGACGCGACGCTCTGTATGATGAGACGCGTCGCTCTGTGTTTGCGAAGCCAGACGTCCCGAGGGTCAGCGCTCCACTGCGCATGTCAGGGAAGCTCCGATCGCATCGTCCCCCGCAGTCAAACAAGGGATTATAATTAGGGAGCCCCGGGCCGTGATTTCAATCCGATGCCGGTCAGTTTTTAATCAGATAATATTTCCGTTGTAATGACTGCTCAGCGCAGAGGTAATTGGCTCAATTAGAGAGAAACCTGCATCTGCTGCTTTGGCAGTCACAATAATGCGCAGGCGAGTCTCGTCAAGATTACGTCCTCCTGATGATGCTGCTGCGTCCCCCCAGTGTTGCTTTTGTTTGACGAAGCTTGTAGTCAATCCGTCCGTCAACTTCGTCTTCAAGCTGCCGAGAGATACGAGAAATTCTCCAGGTTGTGCAGCAGTCAATGCGGCTGGAGCAGCGAATCACATTCGAGGACGCGCGTTTTTGGTTGGATTGAACATGCATGACTGTTTTCGTTTGGTCCCGTTTCATACAAAGGGCGAGCTCAGCGCTGAGCCCGATTCAAATCTTATCTGTGTCATTGTGGAACGTGATACCACCGCGTACAAACTTGTGTCCTGCAGCTGTGTCGAAAACGTTCTGCCTCAAAGAATACGAGAGAGAAACGTGAGCAAAGGCACCTTTTGAGACAAGAATCAGTTGTGGGTGGAGGAAGTTCGTGCTGCATGGCTCTCAGGGTTCCCTGGGAGATCTGAAGATTGGCCTGACAAAGACATCGTGGCACGGTACCGCATTTCGTTCCGTTTTCCTGAACCAAGGTGTATGACCCACACAACCTTGCTCGCGTTTCAAGCTGGACTTTGTGCCATCGCACCATGCAGTGGTTGTTTCTGAATTTCCAACGCGCCCACGGCGACCGTCTATTGTTACTGTGTCTGTTTATTGGCTGAATGTAGAATTTCCCTTCAGGCTCAAGCGCTGATGTCAAGAGAAATTGGATTAGAAAACCATTGGAGAACAAACCACCCACCTACCACCCACATCTAAGTGGCGTACTCTGCATAAACGGAGATGTTTTCCATATGTATCTTTTCAGATTATGGAGAGACAAACGATGAGAAGTCACCTGGGGCTCAGGGAATGCTTTTAGAAGTGGAAACAGAGAAACGGAAATAACATCAGTTCTGAACGCCCACAAGTACAGACGACATAATAATGCCGCTTTCTCGGTAACTACCATAGATGATAACATGGACCTCAGGACGAGAGCGCTTCCTTCAGAAGTCTGCAGCCTGAGTCTCCCAGTTCTGAGACGTTGACGTGCTGCAGTAATTGTGCATTCAGGTACAGGAGGCATGTGGAAAGTGGCCGGAAATAATAGGAGGAAGAAGCATCAGAGAGAAAACGTCGGAACGTGCACTGAGTGACGGATTCTTGAAGACTGAGATCGGATTACTTGCTCAAGTTTGTGCGTGCGTTTTTGAAGACGTTTGTGGGTCTCACGGACCGAAGTGACGATGCGACTCTGGGAAACAGGGATAACAGCTCTTCGACTGGTCATCTGCCACATTCTGGTGCTCTGCGCAGAAGGTAAGACTACTTTTGATCTTCATGTGTGTGTGTGTATGTGTGTGCGTGCGTGAGAGAGAGCAAGAACCTGCGTTCGTGTGGGTCTGTGCGTGTGTGCAAGCGTGTGTGTCTGTGGTGGAAGGCCAGTATGTGCGTGTGAGGGTGTGCGTGTGTGCGTGTGTGTGAGTGTATGCGTGTGTGTGGTTTGGAGTCTGAGATTCCTGCAGGGCCAGAGACGAACCCAGATTTGTGGGACATTGACAAGTTTGACCGTCTTCATTCACTGAACCTTCTTCAGGTCCATTGGATAATTCTTCGAGTGAGAATTACACAAGGACGAGTCATGAGGCCAACGAGAGATACAATAACACAGCAACACGAAGCAGACATAGTTCGTGGCTTCTATTTCAAATTGACATTTCAACAAACGCACACGAAGCAGTTACAAACACAACGAGACCTGAAGAAAAACTTCTCAGTTCAAGTACAAAGCCGGAAGTGCATGGTCTCAAGAAAATACCAAGAGGTGTCCATGGACACGCAAGAGAAAAACTCGCACGTTGCTCCGACCTTGGTCTGTTCCATGTTTCTTGCTTCAAAGTTTTCCTGTGTGGTTCTAAAAGATCGCTCTCCTCCACTTGTGTATTTATCCGCCAGATTTAACCTATCTGTGAGAGCAAAAAAAAATCCGCACAAATTGGTTGAGAACTTCTCCAGATGTGTCCCCGTCTGATTCTCCTCTGACATCGCCAGACGTAAATGAATTCACATTCATCCTTTATTTTCTTTTGGTGTGCTCAAAATAAAAAATCAAGCCCCCGACGCCTTTTGAGCCTTCACAAGGAGTTTGAATTTCCCTCTCGGTGACTTGGACTCCAGTGAGTTGCCAAACGTCCCTCGTTCCGCACGAAAAATGAATTTGCATGATCTCCACCCTTCGCGCGTACGAGCTCTCCCGCAAAGACGAATCTGAACATCTCTGGAGACAGACTGCTCACGTTGAACGTTGACACCACGTCGAGGGAAGATACCCACGTGGAGGGTTGAAACCTCAGGCTTGGCAAACATGTCCAGGGAGGCTCAATGGCAACTTGACATCTGGCACAGACACCAGAATAAGCAAATACTTTTGTGAGAATTGTTTCCCGTAGAGAGCTGATGTGTCCTTATCGAGGGTCATCCGTCTCCAAGGAAGCGTCACGGCAACTTGACACCTGGCCCTGAGGCATTGAAATACAAACCCATCATAATGACACTCAAATCCAAGGTCTGCATATTTTCATGTCCAGAAAACTTACAATTGATATTAGAATCTGCTATCGACAAGGATATCCAATGTTGAATGGCCTTGTCGTCACGGTCATCCACAAGCTAACAGGCCTCCAGAAAAATAGAAGTTTAGATTTTTGAAATTTAAGACGAACCTGTGGGTGTGGATTTATGGTCGTGTGTTGTGTTTAATTTCACACTGAAGTCGATGTTCGACAACTGCATTTGTGACAGAGAAGGATAGATTCAGGCCTTTGTGCATTTTCTGGAGCACAAACACTTTTGAAGTTGGGTTGAATTGCATTGACATTTCATCCAACATACGAAGGCTGCACAGGACGTGTTTTTCTACCAGGTAATGAGGAAGGTGAAGGAACTCCATTGTCAACAGGGATTCTTCACTCCCGCAGACCGTGGGTCTGCGGATTCAAAGCGAGATGCAGACATGGAAGCGCGCACTGAGAGAGCGATCGTACGGCTCGCTCAGTCGTCGAACCAGCTGTGACGAAGCGGTCTCACCTTGGTGCACTGGGCACTCTCAGCCTACACTGGGTGGTGACACCAACGCAATTGCTTGTGTTTGTCTTGATGCTCTGCTTGCACATATCCTTCAACACCAAGAGGCTGAGAGTTCCTCTCAGATGTTGTTTTCCCATTCACGTGCACAGGTGCGGGCACAACGCACGTGTCGAAATCCATTCACCTCGCCGTAGATTCCCTCATTCACATTTCCTGGTGTTTCAGGGAGCAAGCTCCCAACAACAAACCAGAAGAAGATGCACATGTTCACGTGCATGCTTGACACAGCATCCACGCGCAGTGTCTTCCAGGCCGCGTGGCAAATTGGCAACTGGCACCGATGCCACACACACAAAACAACAAAAGCTCCGTGCTTCGAAAATGAAGCAAGCCCTTTGGCACAGATGGGGGACACGGAACCAGAGGAAGATCCACAGATGTGGAAATGTCATGATCTGGGGCAGTTACACTGGGATCAGGACGCATGCGCACTGCGCGGAGGTGCCGAATTCTCGCTGTTCACTGGTGCCTTGTAACGGACCTGGCGTATCGTGGGCAGTACGTTGTGAATGACACTCCCTCCACCGCCATCAGCAATGGAGATGCGTGAATAATATATTGCGAATCAACATGCAACTTTCATTCTTTTGTGAACTGGATGCAAAACGAATCCATCCAAATGAACTCCGTTTCTGTGGAGAGGTGTTTCGGTATCGGAGGGGGAAGGAAACAAAGACACTGACGCAACTTGAAACATGATCCGGAGTCCATTGCCATCTTCACGTTCTGTTGTGACAAGCTCTGTTCGTGATCAGCGTGCAGCAACGTCCGACGAAATTTTGAGGATTCATTCTGAATGGGCATTTTTCTCCAAATAGAAGAACAAAAACTTCCACATCTGGAGCACTCTCAATGTCTGCAGACCTTCGACGTTCACGCTGCAATCTGCAGAATCTATGCGCACAATTGCTGAGGCCAATACCACGAATTTGTGTTGTACTGTTCAACCAAATGCTCCATCACCCGAGTTGGGAACGGCAAAAGGCTGCAGATGGAAAAACAACAGCCTGCTGATCCTGGTGGAGCCGAGCCTCACGGGTCCCCGGACGCCCTGAGGTGGGGAACTCGGTGTTGCAGGGACGAACTCTGGTTCCCGGTGTTTGTGGCCTCCGTGGCCCCGGGACATCCCCTTCCAGGTCTTTTCTCGGTCAATGATAATCACATTTGCTTCAAACAGCAGCTGAGGATCGCAGATCGGATAAATGACTGCAGATTTCCCCATGCAGTTTGTACTGGTTGGTGGAAATGTGGTGGACCCACCCGTGCTTTGAGACATTCCAAACATAATTTCTCTACGCACTATCCGCGCGGCGCACGAGTTTGATTTGTTGCGCGTGGATTCGATACCTTCCTTGGCATCTTTCACAATACATCAAAACCTGCATTTGTCCTCTGAGATGAACTGTAAAACGTGGCGTCAAACCGCTGCAGTGCTCTGTCTCGGTATTGCTTTCCTGTGTAGCAGCACAACAGAAAAGGTCGCCTCATTTCCCAGACGTCCGAAGAGCGGCGCAGTCTCCCCAGAACCTCCAGCACACCACTGAAGGTTGAATCTCCGAGCTGTGAACGCCGTGCTTTTGTTGGGACAGGGATCCTCCCTGAATGGCTTCCTTCTCGCCTGACACCTCGTGAAAGCACAAGACATTTGGGTTGAGAAGCCGCGGCCCACGCGCGCGCGGAGAACACGCGAAGCCGCGGAAGTTTGGCTTCCTCCTGATACACTTCACGGGACTCAAGGTCAACTCCTGCAGAGAGACGCCGAAGCATTGAACTTGCAGACATTGGTTATTTTCTTTGCCCACGCATCCACCGCACCCAATGATTTTGTTGAATTTGGGGCTTTCGTTGACTCTGTAACTTTTGACGGCCACAAAGACACATGTGAGAAAGTCGTTTGACTTGAGTGACCAACTCGGAGTGCCATGGTGCAGCCGTGTTTCGTGTGTTGAACCTGCTCAAAGCGCCCACCCCAGTCCTCCGAGTCTCAAATGGAAGACACCACCCCTTCTAAAACTGTTGCACAATTGAGTTATTGGTTCCTCCCAACCCTCCTGCTACCAGATGATGGTGTTGGTCCAGCCGAAGTTTCTTCTTTGGACGAAACACACGCAGACGTAACCCGTGAGTGTTGATTGTCGTTTGTCAAGAAAGTGAATATCGTTCCAATGGATCTGCCAAAATATCAGAACCACGTGAACCACAGCCTTTTCGATGATCGTGTGTTCAAGAAAACAGGCAGATTTTACAGGATTCGCACGGCACAAATTTCTGTGGTTCTGGCTGAGAAACAAAATCTCGTGCAGGTGCAGAGAAAACAGAGCGTCATGTGTGAAAGATGATCTGAAACACAAACCCAAAAGCGCACGGGAGCGGCGTTTTGCGTGAGTTCGACTCATCCATCTCGCACCAGCCTCTCAGTTTCATTCTACTCCACAAAATAGACCCTAATTATTCTTGAATGGTTTCCTTTGCAAATCGCTCGGGTATGCGTCAATTGTTTTTCGGTTTTCTTTTGTGGAATGAAGAGGGATTTTTGTTGAGACAATCTGTAGGTTGTCTGTGTGGACACAGTGACATTTTCAGCGAATAGCTAATTTTTTTCTCTCTGTGTTCTGTGCAGATCGACTGCTTTTGTCGTTCAGCACTTGAGCAGTGATCCTTGTGAAGCCGTTTCACACATTGGGCTGTGTTTTCTCTTGACTTGGCTAATTGCTCCCCCATGCGAGATTAATCAATCAGATAAGGAGAGTTGGATTAAATTTTCACGCCGTGTCCCTGTGGTTGGTCTCCCCATGAGGAGGTGGAGGCAGACGCACTGATGGAACGGCGCATTGATGCACCACGTGGTAATGTGTCACTCCTATTGAATTCGGTTTGACGGATGACAGATCATGTGTTGGAAACCAGCGCCGTTCAAAGACTTTTTTCCGAATCACATCTGACACCCCCTAAGAAGAATCCAGGTTGCAGCGACGAAAAGATGAAGATAGCGATTTGGTCCGTGCTCCAACAACTACAGTTCCAGGTCGTGAAAAGGGTGTCCAAAAAAGTCAGGGACTTTGTAACAGCGCCTTGTGGTTCCTCAACACTGGGTCAAGGGGGATCGCAACACAACGCACCCGTCCATGTTCATGTGCATGCAGTCGGAGTTGTGGTGCTTGAACCTTTCTTTGTTTGCGATCATAGCAGACAAAAGTCGTCTGTCTTTGTCCGTGCCCAATGTCTCTACGTTTCTTCATCATCTCGCTCAAAAAGCGGTGTGTGTGGCGAGACGACCATTTATGATCATGTCTGATTGTTTTGATGTTTGGAACGAGCACTTCATGCTCCTGAATTTGAACTGGTCTGAGAGCCATTTGCCTCAATTGCCTCGACTTTGGAGATCAGGTGTTAAGATTCTCATTTCAAGCATTGTTTGTTTGTCTGTCGCCTTGCGCAGCTCAAGTCATTGAAGCTGTCGGCTTTGCAACATTTTGTTGCACGTATGTTTTTGTCCCAAGAGAATCTGTTCGAGACCATTTCACAAGTGGCGGGGTAACCAAGAAAAAAACGTCTGCGTGAAGTTTTCTTTGCTGAAGCAATTTGTCGATGTCATTTTCAAAGATGCAACGGGGCTATTATGGAGATGACTTGACGAGAAGGGGAACTGCATGGGAATTGAGGTTGTCTTAATCAATGCGAGGGCTTAATAACCAATTAATCCTTGAAGATGGCAGATAAATTAGTGGGAATTAGAAGCGCATCTTAATGAGCCTTCTTCTCTGCTGATAGAGGTATCAGTTTAACATGTCTGAAGCAGAACAGCTGATAAGCGCTGCTTCTGCCGCTGCTGTGCGGGGGTCTCCGGTCTCGGCGGTGGAGACAGTAGAGGAACGCCGCTCGTCCTTCCTCTCTCTCCTCCTCCTCCGTTTCCTAATGTGTCAGTAGATCTTCATTACAGGCGCACGACGCTCAAGGTCGCGCCGCGTTCTTCGAGACAAAGCCTGAAAAAATGTTTTTCTCCCTGACTGGACTCTTCGTGGGGCGACTGTCCCAACTTGTCGTTTCCTGTGGACTGAGTTTCACAATTGGTTACGCGAAGGAATTGCATGAGATCAAGGCAACTTGCCCAGACAGTGTCAGTTTTGCGCAGGTCACTTGCAAAATTATGAATTATTTCCTTGCATCCAAAAAACGTTGTGCGAGGTCTGGCCGTTGGAATTTTACTGAACTCGAAGCCGGACAAGGATCGAGGCAAGTTTGAACCAAGCATGCTGCTTCTGCAACAGCACAAAGTTCCTTCACTGTCGTCAGGATCCTGTGAAAACTGAAACAACAAAAGGTCACCACACGTCATTCCACGCAAGAGTTGGGGCATCACGTGCTTTTCCTCTGAGACAGGTCCGTGGAACAGTGATTTTCATTTGGAATGAGCACTGAAGGAACGCAAGAAGGGAGGATCTGTGTTGCGGTTTTCCAGACACTCATAGTGAGACTGACCTCATGGCAATTTGGTGCACACGTCTGGGAACACTGCAGCTTGGGCCGAACTTGAATCACACGAAGTTGTGCGCGTCGCAACTCGATGGTCGCGTCAATGCGGGGACCAAGGGTTTGGGCTTGAGGGTTGAGGTTGGAGTTGCAGTCAAAAGTGGCGAGGAAGCAGTGTACAAGGTCGGGTTGAGATGGAGCAGAGGCTGGGCGGATCCAGGAAAATTCTTTGGTGATGCCAAGGAATCTCTTGCCGCAGGAAAACAATACAAGTGAGTCAGACAAGTTTGGAGTGGATCTGTGCACATCTTGCCTGGGAGGGATGTCCGGCGAGGCGGGGCCACCCTGGTTGTGTCAAACATGAAACATGCATATTTGTAGGAACCTCCCTCCCCAGGGTGTTTCATGTGGTTTTCTCTGTGGGGAACGAACCCCCTGGATCGAGCAGATTGAGACATCACAATGGAAAGTAATTGCACATTACCTCAGTAGATTACCACCTCGTGCACTAAGACGATTACCCCATCACGCCTCCATCCTCCAAACTCATTCCAACAGCTTATTCGCTCTAATTAGTTCGGCGTTCTGCGGGAAAAGCAGCATCTCAGGAACGAAGGAAAGTGCTGACAATGCCACATCTTCCTCCAATCAAAATCTTTGTTTCTTTGCACGTTCAAAACTGTGGTGGACGCTGCTGGACCCAGCGCACATGAAGTTCAGAAGCCACACTCCTTGCAGCAGAACCAAGATTCTGACATCAAAACACGACCAGGAAAAGCAAGAGGCTTTGCACACAAAGCTCGCGCAGCAGAACACGGTTTTTCTCATCACAACAACGCTCTCCTGACAATGGGATGAAACGCACCGCCGACCGACACCACAGCACCGACGTTGTTCGTCGGAATACGACAGACTGCGCAAACAGGAGCCCCGCCCGCGAGCCTCGGCTCAGCATTACGCACCGAGCACGGGTTCCATTCATGCTCTCTAATAGAGGGATTTGCCTCAAGATTCAGGCGCAGCGTCGAGCTAAATGGTTCTGTTGCCGAAGAATATGTTTCCCGTCCTGTTCTATTGATCCGTTCGCTTCATGAAAAACATTTTGCTTCTGACGGGGGCGGATCCTCGGTTTGGTGAAATGGGCGTCGACCTTCCCAAAATTTCCAGGTGTGTGCAACAGCGCAACGAGTGAACGCTTTGCCAATCCCACACGGGCCCAGCCCCCTCGACCGTTCCTTCCGCCTCTGCTGTGTTTTTCTCTCATTTGTAGAGATCTGAGGCAAGCGCGGCGGTTGTGGAAGAGAAGACGCAAAACTCATTTGAGGAAATTGATTCTTCGCTGAAAGTTGAGAGTGGTTGGGTGCAACAGACAGAAAGTTGTTTCGCATCCAGAAACCTTCTTCCTTGTGAAACTATGCTGCAGCAAGGTGCTCGTACGAGGCACGAAACCAGAGAAAACGTTTGTGCTTTGTTCGGGGCAGGGACGCTTGTGGTTCAGCCAGACCAACGCAATTCCAGGTTCCACATAGGACGGAAGCCGCGTGCTGATCCTCAAAACTACCAAGAGATCAGATTCTGTCAAACAGAAAAACACGTCTTGAGCAACGGATTCAAGTTTGCAGTTTCCAGGGTTTTTGCTCTGACTCCAGGACTTTCCACGCAAATGCAAGACAGTCACAACCGAGGTCCACACCCATCCCAGCAACGCTTCCCTCACCCTGAAACCATTGCTGCAGCCTGTGGTGTCGTGAGGCCTCCAGCACCCCACGGGAAAAGACCCATAAATATTGCAAGTGTAACTGGAGAGATGTTTGTCGCAAAGAATCGTCACCTTGTACGAGTCGACCAACACCACCCTGAGAGCTTGGACGTTGGATTTCATCAAATCCACATCACTGCCTTGTCCTCCTTTCGTTGCACAGACAAATTCTCACCTGTCTCACTTTGCCTGGATACCGGTATATTTTTTCAAGGTGTTCACTTATAGTTCAGCAAAACTGCTCTCAGAATCTTAGCAAAACATTGCTCTTGTCCACCGTGAATAAACAAATACACCAGGAAAGAAAATGAAGGCAAAGCCCTGCAACTCTCAGAAATCCAATCATATCGTGTGCTGTCTGTTGGGTGGGTTGCACAACTTGATGCTGTGAATTTTGATGATGTTCCTCTGTCTCTCATGCTGGGATCAAAGGACCCAGAGTCACACCTCAATCACTGTGACTCAACTGCAAACAACGACTGAGAAACTTTTTGAAAGCGCGATGTGAAACTCGGAGGAGGCTGGTGAAGCTGGGGGTGAACAGCACAGCTGACGCACAGGAACAGCGCTCGAACCTGACGAGCCATGCAACACTCGGATTGAGAAAATGTTACTCGATACATTTTGCGTTAATTTTTTTCTTGAACAAAAACGTGAGAGTCTGATGGCTGAAATCGTGGTTGACGTATTCGGTGAAGATGTTTTCATTTGTTTGACCAATGCCAGTCAAATTAACTGGGGGGAGGAGTCGAACAAGTTCTGACAAAGACAGATTTTCTTTGATATTTGATGCAATTTTGCTGAAGAAACGAGTCAAAACCTCACCGCAGCCAGACAAAGATCTGATCTGCTTGTCCGAAATCAATTTCTGATTTAATATCGTTCTGCAAAAACAAAAAAGTTACTCTGGGAGTTGCTCTGATCCAGTTCTGAACAGACTACCCACCCGGATTAGTTCTGACCGACTTTTATGCACTTTACTCCGAACAGATATCTCGCAGGCAGGCAGGACCAAGCACTTTGGCTGGATTTTATTTCTCATTTGGGCACAGAAGCATTGCAACGGTGGTGTGACAATGGAACATAAAGGCATCAGAATTGTCACGGTTGGGAATTTGATGCGAGAGGCTAAATGTACAATAAATGCATCGTGAATAAATATTATGGTTTCCATGCAAAGCTGTGTCCGGGTGGAGAAATATTTGGCTTGGAAATGTCTGAATGTTTGCACCAGAAACGGGATGAATTTGAGATTCCTCCACTGGTGGCTCAGGCATGACTGAAGGATGTTCCTGTGGCAAGAGTGGAGCCGAGGCACGAACAATTGGGCCTCTGACCAGGCTCTACACACCTTGCGCGTGGATCTCTGAGATGGGTCCAACGCTTCTCCCTGATTCAGTTTCAAACTTCCAACAAAAGTAGTCTCAACAGCAGTTCCAATGGGGGCTCCAAGCTGGGCTAATTTTTTCTGCATTCACTTTGGCCAACCCTGACCCCTTCACGCTTGGTGCTTGTTCTGGCGCACAGGAATAAGTTTTATTCAGGCACCTGAAACACGTAGGAAATCAGCTGCACAAGAGGATCGGCCAGTTCTTTGCAAGGAAGGACTCAGCCTTTGACGTAGTCGGTATCCTGTCATCAGAATAGAAGATATGCATTACTTACTTCGTCAGAGCCAAAACCTACAACAGTGTCAGTCTCCGTTTCTTTTTGGTCAACTTCGTCAAGGAAAAGAAAGGCAATGGTAGGGCTTTCTTTAAAGGGTATCAACAAGCCACATGAACTTTTCTCTGAAGAGTCAGGTGAGCGGGGCAGATCTCATCTCATCGCTGTGAGAAGCCGAGGTTTTGCTGGGATATCAGCACGGTGAGAGGCAGGGACAGCAAGCAACAGATGCGACTTCTTTTTCTGCACTCTCAGAATCTCTCTGAGCTGTGCACACATTTGTCTTCGGGCGATAGTCACACAGTCTGGTGGGCAGCCACCTGTCTCCATGACCGAGCTCTTTGAGATTCTTTATACACAGCAGTTTCCTATCATTTCATGCCAGCTCTTCCCAATTGCTTGTGTCTTGGCAGAACGTCTCAACTCATATTCTGTGGAGAACGAAAGCTGGCTGTTTTTGTCTGTCTTTGAACGTTGAACGCCGTTTTTGTGGGTTTCACAGCCCGATGAAAACGCGTCAAACTCCGAAATTTTGTGAAGAGGAGAAAATTAGTTTCAGCGTCTCCGACGTCACCTGATTTCTGGGTTGAGACGTGAAAACCACACATGATCCAGATTACTTCAGCAAAAAGACCCATCAAAAGGGACAAACATCTGAAACACCAGAAACTGGGTTGACTGTGCCTGGGAGAAACGTACCTTGAGAAGTCCGTTGTTTTGTAAGGCAGGTGAAAATGCTTATTATGTCAGTGATTGCACGCATTTGATCAAGAGTTTGTCACAGTGGGAATCAGATGAAGACACATTCGTCTCTTCCAAAATCATTGCATTCAGTCACACCAGTGCAGAACAATTTCCTCAGCAGGCGTCTTGGGGTCCGAATTGCTGTTCACTTGAAACTGACGCAACAGGCACAATGTTCCTCTTCCACCTTTGCGCTGCCTCCAGGTGACTGGAAACTGATGTTGGAGAATCCACAACAAGAAGGCAGCAGTGCTCCAGAAAACAACCCCTCCAAACATGTGCAAAACAAAATCGGTTTCCTTTGTGACAAGTGAAGAAGAGATCGGGTTCACATTCCAGGTGTCCAACACCAGCTCAGACTGCCTGACAAACAACGAAGCCCCATATCGAGGGATTTCTGGGTGGTGGTTGGTGCGAGGGGCACCATGCACGGATTCCGTCTTTGGTGGATACTTCAGTCCCTGAGGTCAGGAACCATTGTCTTTCCCAGAGGGGTTACAACACAAAGAGACAGGCAGATCTGTATTCTCGCACACCTTTTCTGTTTCGTCTCTAACTCCACCCTGTTTTTCCTGCTGACCCAGGCAGACACAATTCCCCGGGTTCTTCACTCAGCACGGAGGTATTGGAAGGCAGACAGCATTGTGTTCCCGTCCACAATGCTTCTGATTGCGCCGTCTGACTCCCCGTCACCCCGCGCACTGCGCATGCGTCAGGAGACGCATCTGCGCGATCAGCGCTGAGGGCTTTGCGCCGGATGCGGTCTCCCCGGAAACGCAGCGGAGTCACCAGGCACCGCATCGTGCTGCCAACCGACTATTGTCCACAGGACTGTTTCGTGTCGGTTGGATCCTGTTCACAGGCGATTCGTGCAAATGGGTCATGACTGAAATTGCAAGACGTGTGGCAAAAGGACCAAACTGGACCAAGCGACAATTGTCAGACGCTTGTCTGTTGTTCATGTCTAGGTTTTATCTTTGATTTGCGGTGGTTGGGAGAACATTGACAACACCTCAACAAAGCGTCTGTTTGGAAGTAAGTGACTTGGCGCAGCGTCTGAAGCAGCAGCAGCAGCCGTCCTCCCTCCCCCCGCGGAGACTGGGTTTGTGCAAATTGGCTGCGTACGATAAGCATCTCAGTGGCTTATCGTTCAAATTACCCGAGAAGCAAACACAAAGCGAAGAAATCCAACCTCTCCGATTTGAAGCCCTCGACGGAAAACTCGGCATCTGATATGATTTGATTTCGCTCAGTGTCGCCTGCAGTTGACTGCAGGAGAAGAGAAAATTGGCCAAAAGTCGAATCGTACTTGGCACGGTTTCCCTGTTCGATATGTGAAATCACAAAACGGACCGTTGCTGAATTTGGATGCCTTTTTGAAAACAAACGAATGTGTTTTCTAGGAAAAGTGCACAAAACATTTCATCATAGAAATTTTGTGACGAACAATGCTGGACGCATGAACAACGCCCAACTGGTTTGAGGGAGAGGGGATCGAAAACTTCGCTGACACCTGTGGTGAAACGTCTCAGCTGCGAAGTTTCGTTTGCCGTCACAGTTCTTCCATTACCTGCCTCGGCTTTGGACACGTTAATGGTTTGTGCTTGGTGACACGTCAATCTGTTGTGAGTGAAATAATGAAAACCGCTTCAGACTTCCTTCAAACAACTTGTGTGTGACTGCGAGGCCTGGAACGTGCACTTGTTCGGCTGCGGTTTGCAATTCTTTTCCCTTTGCAATGTTTGTGGAAGAAAAGCAGCGTCTGCCAGTCTCAAAGAAAAAAATCCTGCCTTTTGAAATAATCCATTTCAGGGATCAATCAGCACACTGTGAATGAAGAAGGCAGAATCTGTGCGGCTGGAGGAGGCACGGGGTATCACGACTGAGAACACAGCATGTGGGAAGCCTGAAAAATTAGCATTCGCGCCCATGTTTTGTTTGAAAATATGAGGATTTTCATTCAATTTACATTGTGCGATGGTTTTTGTGTCGCTTCGCTTGTGGGTCCAACTCCATTGTTGAAAGCCGGTCGTGACACTGAGTGAGGCACAAAGTGAGCTGAGTCTTGTCAAACTTCACGTACTGACCACTGAATGAGGGATCAAAGGGCGGACTGGCCACAGTTATAGTCTTATCCAGTGATCCTGAACGAACAAGCACCGACCCCCAGGACAACCTGTGGTTGAAAATGGATGATTTGGTGTTGGGGGGGGGAGCATTGTCGGTTGCGGTTCGCGAAACTTCGTGGTTCCCGTGCAGCTCTGTAACCACGCAACAAGCTCCGTCACCACGCAACAAGTCAATCGGTCGTCCTGGACACCTGCAGTCAGTGGTGTTAACCTCGTGCTGGTGTTTGGCCTCGAGTCCCTGGTCTTGATGATCTTCAATCCCTTCCTCGTCTTCCACCGGTTTGTGGCGAATGTGACGTTCCTCTTGGTGGCGGACGAGTGTTGGAACCAGCAAACATTTGTCTTTTTCACCGCACGCAAATCGAAATGGAATTGCATTGAAGCAACTTGTGTCACGCAGTTTTCTGTCTCTGAAAATGTCTCTGAAAAGACAAAAAGAACGTGTTCATTTGCTTGAGCAACAGTTGTCTCTAGGGTATTTCAATTTCTCTCGCAAGGTTTCTGGTTCCTGCCTTGGTCTCCAGTTCCTTTTCCCGTCAGGAACCAGATTTCCAAAGCGAAAAAACTCTCAAAATTACAGGAATGATTTACATTTCTGCAAAAGTTTCAGATCTCTTCCCTTTGCAACATCAAGCTGGAGATCCGTTTTCCTCCGCAGGATTGGCAGCAACCGCAGAGCAGGCCTTCATTCTGTCCATAAAGGAATCATTTACCACTCACTGTATCTTCAGCAACAATTTACAGCCCTTTGTGTCGTAAATTTCCATTAGTTTTTGCAGCCTGTTGTGCTTTGTGAGGCTTTGTGAGGCTGCAGCATGGGTTTTGCTTGGAATGTGCTGTGGATCTGCAGAATTGTTCCCGTCTGAACTCCTTGGATGTCTGGTGGGAAGATCAGTCGCAGACGTTTCTTTTTCTTCTCTTTTCTAAAAGTGCAAAACATTTCAAGTTTCACCAAAAGAAGTGCGCTGCATTTGCGAAAGTTTATTCATTTGTTTAACGGATCAGCAGAAGTTGAATGACATTTATTCCTTGAGATGAGGATTATTCCTCTCACAAGTGGATTGAGTTGCGTTTATCTCTTGGCTCAAAATTCACGTGTGACTGACGCTAATTCGCTAAAACAATGCGCAATGGCAGATTTACTGCAACGTAATCTCAACACACGGTGTTTGTCACAAAATTGTTTCCCAAGACTCGTCACCAGGTTCTTCTGTTGAGAGGATCCTCAACTCCAGGTTCTCTCGTTCACGCTCTGATTTGGAATTTGAATCCTTGATTTGGCATCCGAACAGAGGAAGTTCAAGAGTGTCATTCAAACAAGCAGGGCCAATGCCAAGATTGTTGAAGTTCTCGTTACTCGGAAAAGTTCTGGATTTTGGAGGGAGTCCTTGCCATGGGATGCTTGGATTGCACGGTCACACTTTTGGCGACTTTGGGACAAGGACCACCAACCAGGACACATTCCATACGCGTCGAATCTGGTTTGCTCAAAACGACACTTCATGCACTCATATGGAACACTAAATGCGCATTCGGCGTCGAGCTAATTGCTGTTTACGGCCTCATGAAAACGCACTGAGTCTGTAATGTGCACATTTTATGAACGCGCTCGTAGTGGGTCGTGCATTTTCGCAAATGTGTTGGACTCGTGGGAATATCCGCTCGTGCGAAGCTGGCACCTGCTGGAGCAGGATTTGGTGTCATCCCTTCGACTTGTCATCTGATTGTGCCATTGATCTGGAAGTTTATCCAAATGGGCTGGTCCATGAGGGCCAACGGCCGCCCCCTTGGAAATCTGTACTGGGAACTTCTGTCTGTCTGTCTGTCTGTCTGTCTGTCTGTCTGTCTGTCTGTCTGTCTGTCTCTCTCTCTCTCTCTCTCTCTCTCTCTCTGTCTGTCTCTCTCTCTCTCTCTCTCTCCTCTCTCACTCACACATCTGGCTCACACATGCACGCCCACACCCTGATTTTGTGCTGCCGAGACGCAACTTTCTATTTACATGTCCAAAGGAGTTGCTCCCGCTTTGACCAGACAGACGCGCCCAAGCACATCAACCCCAGTTCACCCCATCTCTCGTTCTGCCCTGCAGGGAGCGTGTACGTGCGCAGCGGCCCGGAGCACCAGCGCGTGCGCGCGGGGCAGCCCGTCACCTTCGCGTGCCTCGCCGCCGCCGACTCCCTCCGCAACGGCATCCCGTCCATCCAGTGGCTGCGCGACGACAAGCCGCTGCAGCTCGAGAAGAAGGGCAACAAGGGCCGGCTGCGCGTCGACCCGCTCGACAACTCGCTCACCATCTTCAACTCGAGCATCGCGGATACAGGGCTTTATACCTGCATCGCCACCCACGGGTCGTCGTATGACTCGGCGAGCGCCCAGCTCATCGTGGAAGGTGAGTAAGAACCGAGTCGTGCTCGACTGGCGAGCTCTCGAAAGCGTGTTGATCAATGGGATCTTCTCGTGAAGAGGACGCGTCGTCAGAGTCCCTGAACTGCAGAGCGCTCCTGAAGTCTTCAGGTCTTGCACGCTGTCAAGCTGGCGCAGTTCAACAGCTGACTTCCGGTTTGTTTGGTGGGTTGTGTTCTGGATGAGAAATGATGGTGTTGTTGGTGTGAGGCACGTTCAGGCGATTGAGATAACAAAACACGAGGACAATAGTGAGTTTCAGCAAAGTGTTCCGTAGACGTAACACGTACACGTAGCACGTAGCTTACAGACACATCTCCCCTCATCTGGAAGAGTCCACAATCAATTTTGGGGTTAATTCTAGAGTCAGAAACCTACATTCTTTCTCTGAAAATTTTGACAAGCATCAAATTTTGAGATGGCTCTAATTCAGTTTGGTCTTGTAAGTGTTGTCAGTTTTGTTGGCTTTTATATCAGTGGACTACTCCAAAATAGGGGAGTTGCATCAACAAGCTACGTTCTATGTGTACGTGTTACGTCTACGGAGCACTTTGCTGAAACTCTCAAATGGAAAATGTGCAACGCACACAAGTCTGAGCAAAAGGGACTCAATATGAAAACGGGAACTGTTTGTGCAGTCGTTGGAAGTCTTTTCGCATTCGTCCTGGATGACCAAAGCTCCTTCAATTTCACAATGTTGAATCGCAGCTGCTTCGCTGAAACCATCCATCAACACTGCACGCCGGCGCAGACACACCTAATTTGTCTTCCACACAAAACAATCCACATTGTTGCTGTTGATGGGGTGTTGTTTCACAGTGAGAGCGCTGCCGTTATGGCGTCGAGGGTAATGGGGACAATTGCCTCGGTGAAATCACTCCCGATCAGCTGTGCGATCTGAAGCGGATCGATTCCAATCGGGGCCGATTGATCTCGGATTCGAAACCTGAGCCGATGAGCGGTGGGTGGGAGGGGAAAACGATACTTTTGATCGGTCCGTTCACTGCAGACTCAGACTTTCCTTGATCCCACTGAAAACATGCTGCAGCAGGAGACACGTGTCTGTGCGAATCTGTCAGCAGAAAGTTTTTTTGCCTGGTCACCTGTGTTTTTTGGCGCTTTTTGTCTGAATTGCAAGAAAAATGTCAGTCGGAATACAAAGGTTGAACTTTATTCCAAAACCACCCACAGAAGTCTTGGTCTCCCTTGTGACGTTTGCCGCCTACTCGAGTCAAATATATCAATTTTTCACTTTTGGTATTGGAACAAAAATTGCACATGTGTGGGTGGGAAGACACATTGTCATGCAAGGCAGCATTTTGTAGATTGGTAGTTTGGGCCATAACTGTTGTGCGTCGACTTTGAAGTCTGAGCCAAGTTCCCTGAACCCGCTGTTATTGTGTACTGATGTGGATCTGAAACAGCGTCTTTATGTCACAGAGTCAGGAGTTGTGCGGAGGCGGCGATCGATGCAGACACGAGCACCGTGATGAATTGAGGTGGAGAGCGTTTGTCATGGATACGTGTCTGTTGTTTGTTGTTGCACAACGGAACATCTGAGCTGGAGTGAGAGTCGGATTGACGCAACTTCGCCGTGTCACTTTGAAACTCGAGTTTTGTGGGAGGACCACGGATCAATTTCGCAGCTGCTTTGGACCATTGTTCTCAAAAGTTTTACTCATCCCACTCTTTGTCCAAAAAAATTTAATGAGTGCAAAGCCCCAGAAAGGAAACTGGTCCGCTGCTTTGTGCAAAGAGTTTTGGAATTGGAAAGCTGCTTCGGATCTGTTAAAGGATGTAACTTTGCGTTGTTCAAAACGCGCCACGGGTGGTTTGTCATGCTCGGCGGAAGTTGTAAACGAACGGTGCACCAAAGGTATTCCGTCGTCAAAAATTGGCGCTTACGTTTTGCGCTCAGGTACGGTAGAAGCACTCGCCTCATCAATGTTGGGATCGATACGGTGCCAATCATACGCGTTTGATTGGTGCGCGGTCGATGCGACGGTTGGATGTGGCCAATTTGTTGCGCTGACAATATGTCAGATTCATCGGATGATAATTGACTGAAGGCTTCCTTCCTTCCGTTAGAGTATGAGGCACACGCGCTGCACGCACACACGCACACACGCACACACGCACACACGCACACACGCACACACACGCACGCACACACACGCACAAACACGTACACACATGCCCACACACAGACAGCCCAAAGAGACACACGTACACGCCCACGCCCACACACACAAACACGCACACACACGCACGCGCTGTCTTGTTCATGGTCACCGTGGTGCGCGCTGACTGACCACATCCGGTGGTCTGGTGTCTTGTCCTGATAAAACAACCAATCTCAGAAATTTTGTGCGCAGACCCAGCACACCAAAACAAAAATTCAGCGATGTTCTGCACCATTTGACACAGAAAAATCTCAAGTACACATTCAAAGGTAACACGCACACATTTAGCTTGCAAATATTTGGCGATGCCAGAGTCTGGCCCTGTCGAGACCTCGCCACAGCACTCCTCATCTCCACAGCGTCGGGCGATCCATCTCTCGGCTGTGTCCTGCCCTGACGTGTTACAAGCACCTCTCGTCTGCAGCAATCCGCGGACTCTCCGCTCCCCAAGTGCGTCGTATCATCGCGTCGCGATATCGTCGCTGTCACGTGGCGGAACCACGTGGGGTGCATAGAGGGGGTGGGAACTTTGGGTATTGGTTGACACGGGAGGGGGCTGAATGTTGGATGACCTCTTGCAAAATTTCTGAAAGCTGCGAAAGTTGTGGTCACTGCAGGATCTGGAACCTGGAACGTCTGCTTCGTTTTGCACTTGTCATGGTTCCACCTCGAATCTTACCAAGTTGCCTTCACAATCCACCCACGTTGTCTCGACCGGCTGTCCTCAAGTGCTGCGGTCTGTATGTAACTCGGGATGAGGAGGAGCGGAGGAAGATGTCACTGATACATGCTGTTCTGATTCTTCTGCTGCACACTTGAGCACGCACACCGACCCTGGCAGACACTCATCTCAAGAATCGTCCTGTCTGACCAGTTTTGGTGAACGCAGGAGCAATACTGCTTTCCCTCGGATCACCAACACCTTCCTTGTGATATAGGAAGCAATAAGTTTGAATTGTCCGCTTCCTGATGTGTGCGTTGCGTCCTGAGAGAAAGTCAGATTCAGACATGAAATTTTGTTTTGAGTAGAAAGTAGAGCCAAAACCCATTTTTCCACAAGCACGTTTTTCAATTTGTTCTGCACTGCAAAATGAAACTCGTGATACATTTTCTGCCAACGAGCACTGCTGGACTTGAGAAAGTTTCACCACGACCAATGCAAGAATTCACTGTCACACCCAAGACGCACGAGCACAGAATGTGAGACAGGACTGGAAATTGGACATCGTGCGCACGAAGCTGAAAATACGAGAACGAGGAGGAGGCAATGTTGAAACGGTGTTCGTGTCGAATTGTGCAAGTGTCTCAAGAAATGTGATGCAACATTTCAAATGAAAGAGAAGATACGTCCAGAAGTTTTGTTGAAAGGAATTTTTTTCTTTTGTTGTTCATGTCTGGTGAATGATCGTCTTCTGATAAAAACTTTTGGGGCGTTTGGTCCACTCGAGAGAAGAGTAAGAATCATAAGTGCAGCTCGACAACGGGCAAGGAACACTTCTGACGAATGCACCAAAAAGCCTCTTTCATGTTTTGATATGTGCACTGTTCAAACCAGGGGTTTCGGAGATTGACCTCTGCCAAATCAGGAGAGACTTGCCCTGCTGGACCCTGGATCGGCCGGAGGGAGAAACTTGGGAAGAGGTTGAAGATGATGCTTTCGAGCATGGGTCAGTCCAAGGGAGTGTCACCCCTGGGACCCTCTCTTGTGAACGCTTCATGAGTTTCCTGACCAGAACCTTGAGAAGCCATAAGAAAGTTACCATTCTGACACCCAGAATGACGAAGAGGGAACATGGGACTATCACAAAAAAGGCCGATCCACACCTCAAGCCTCAAAGGGCAGCTGCCACACAGAAAAGAAATATTTCGTGGAAAAGCTTCTCACAACCGTCACAGCTGGAACAAGCTACTGGTAAACCACCTCACAAACACAGGTGAAAAACTCACCTGGTTCACCAGTCTCTCCGCAGAGCCTTGGTTCTCATCGGTCAGCTGCTCTTGACAAGATGGCTTCCCTTCCCAACCTTCATTCAGCTGGAAATGTTCCCTCCTGAGCTTTGTATTGTATTTCTTCAGTTCTTGCGTATGTCCAATTGGAGCTGCCATCACTGAATTCAACCCGTTGTTCCTCGGAAGTGTCCAATGTCTCAGCATTTCTGTTGACCTTGTTTGTGCTTTCTATCAGGGAAAACCAGTGGCCACAAAAATTGGGTGCTAGAACCTGATAGCTTTTGTCGCTGTCCCTCTCAGGTGTGAACGATGGTCCCTGCTTCAGTGGCCCTGGAACTGCCACAAACACCTGCGAATGTCAGTAGCAAACACACCTGGGCAGAAGACACGAAAGATTTCGTTTTGACCCTGATCGTTACTCAGCTGAACAAAGCAAGGGAATTCTGATGTCCAGAGGTGTCAGCACATCAGACGTGTGTTGTGTGAGGACAAGGCAGACAACACACATCGAAGGACTGTGAACGAAGGCGATGCTTCGTTCCTTGGCAAGTTTGCCATTGCTGAAATGACCTCCTCTCCTTGCACAAGGCAGCTGTTCACCTTTTGGTCTCTGCGAGTGCAAAGCGAGCGTGCAAAGTCCAAGGCGGCGTAAGTCAGGCGACCGTTCCCAGGATGTGACAGCTCATGTTTGTTGACATTCCCCGCCGCTGGAGGCCAAGTGAACGGGTGCACAGATTTGGAGGCACCACCTGAATGTAATTGTCATTGACATACGGGCCAATGTATTCATAACTTGGCTTCTGGTCGAATGAACTGCGCTCGGTTTGTCAATACGGCGCAGAAGTGAACCTGGCGACCTCGTTCTCGTGATCTGTTGGTCTCGGCAGGAGCATTGCGGGAGCACACGGGACTCTGTGTGTGTGTGTGTGTGTGTGTGTGTGTGTGTGTGTGTGCGTATGCGCGTGCGTGTGCGTGTGTATTTGTGTGTGTGTGTCTCTGTGTGTGTGTCTGTCTGTCTGTGTCTGTGCATGTCTGTGTGTGTGTGCGCGTGTGTGTGGTGTGAGCCTCATGAATGTTGGGCTACGCGGTGCTCTGTGCGCCCGCGCGCGCGCGCGTGTGTGTGTGTCGTGTGCGTCAGTAACCATCTTGTTCGGCCTTGAAGTGTTCTGATGCTCTCACTGGAGGGACATAACTGATCTATGCACACAGCTCACCATACGTGTGTGAGCTAACCATGCACAACTGTCAACACTCCAACTCGTTCAACAAGCCTTGCGCACAGAAATCCCATGTGCTGTGTCCACGGAGTGACGCTTCGTCCGAATGTGCTGTCTCATTTCCTTGCAACACAATTACCCAAACAAACACTCAACAGACAAGACACCATCATGTCAACAGGCTGATGTGTCCATGTGGAGTTTTCCGTCCCCGCCGCCGCCCGCGGTTTGTTCTGGATAGAGATGGATTGTGTAAATAGGTGAATCCAGATTGAGCCGTGCACTTTGATGTCACGAGTAATGAAGGTAATAGATGAAGAGTAATCACGGATCAGAGCCGCTCAGCGCAAACCTCAATGGTAATTGCTTCTCGTGCGGGCCTCGGTGTCATCCTCCTGCTCATGCTCGGGGACATGCTGCGCCTGACGGTGCCGCAGCGCCGCGCTCGCAGCTCGCAGCGCAGACGGTGGAATAGTCTGTAGCTGTACCAGGGTAAGGGCAACCTCAGTGTCGTCTGCCATCCTGATCCTCGGGGGCTGAAGGGAGGGGTCTTGTGGGGGGGGGGGGGGGCTGGGACCCAGGCGGCTGCCTCACGTGTGTGCTGACGACGTGTCACGGTCAGCGCCTTGCTTGCATCACGGGAGGGGAATTTGAATGAACGGGTCTCCAGCTCTAGCCTCACACAGTCAGAATTTTCTTCATTGTAAGATTGGAATGACCGACTTGAACAACACTCGCGTTAAGTTTGCTCAGATTTTCTGAAATCAGCACTGGTTCAGCAAAGCAACACGGCTTTCTGAACTCAGGACTCCTGTCCCACGCTGCCAGGACGGCGCTGCACCTTGATGTTCCTTCTTGGCCACAGTCGCAATCGACTGCGTGCACAATTATGAAGTATTTTGTGGGCAGCAGCGAGTGTCTTGTGAAGAGCTGCATTGACACGAAGATTGCACAAACACATCGCATGCAACGGATTGATCCGCATAAATTTCAATCCAGCAAACCCAGTATCGGCCAAGGGGCAGACCTGGTGCCAACCCTCAGAAGTTCAATGTCAGTATTTTTTGTGCGGGGGCGGGGTCGGCAGGGGGCCCAACCTCAAGACAAAAAATTCAAACTTGCGCCTGGGGCAGATAAATTTTCAGCGTGGGGGGGGGGGGTCAGGGGCCCACCCCTCTGAATCCGCACATGCGCATCGCGTGCTCCCTGCGCACCACCGCTCCTTGTTCTCCTTCTGTGGATGTGAACGGTCGTTTCTCCTCAACCTGCATTTTTGGATCAGTCAATGGAAGGAAGCGATGTTGGCATCATGCGAGCTCCGTCCACCTGTGATTACGTTGAGTCTGCATGAGACGTGGAAGCCGCAGAGACAGACAGACAGACAGACAAAGTTACTGATGACAGATAATAGTAAATGGCTCCTTCTGATGACATGCAAAATGTCTGCCCAAGACTCGGAGAGTCAGACGAGATTGTGTTCCAAGATTCCAACATGGACAATGGCTTCAGATAAGCTGTATCCGAAGCTATTTTCTGCTTCTTTTTGGTCCAATTGGATTGCTGCATTTTGACCAAAAAAAAGTCAAAAAAGTTTACCTCTTATTTGTGCGAAAACAACTTTGCTGTGTTGGTGTTGAAGGTTCCATAAAACACATAAAAATTTGGCATTTCGTCAACAATCACTCAAATATTTGAATGTCAAGATCTGAATGTCTGTCTTGTTGGAGCAGAAACTGTGTCGGCTGAAAAAATCTTCTCCGATTGGTTGTATTGCTTTTATGGAAATGTTTCCACGAAGCGAGACTGAAATTGCGCTTTCATGAAAAAGGTCGGTTGAGCTGTAATGTCTGAACAAAGTTTGGTTGCAAAAATATTTGAGCTTTGTAGCAACAGCGAATCCAGAGGCAGACTCCACGGGCTTTCCAATATCCTGACTCAACCTGCATGATCCAGCAACATTCCAAACTGAACCCACATCATTTGAGAACACAGATTTTGAATTTTCCATCTGTGTTAGTGTCTCTCTGAGGAATCAGTGCGATGCGTCAGGAATATGTGGGTTCAGTGAGGCGAGGACTGATGGATGGGGTGGGGTGGGGAGGGTCTGCCCCATCACAGCCGACTATCCGGTGACCCGACCCATCAAACCCATCGCTGCGTGTGTCGTGCTCAATGGGCCGCGACTAACACAATGGCCGAGGTGACAAAGGGGACGAGATCCGATTTAGCGTTTGGTGGGATTCTTGTGTAAAGCCTGCGATCAGAGGGCGAAGCTTTGGGCGATAATGTTACACGATGGAGCGGGAAGTGCTGGCCTCGGCAGGGCAGAGGGAATCCTGTACGCTCGGCTGAGTTGTTCTTCCCTCGTGGACATGTTGGCCTAGATGATACAGGAACAAGGGGTCAGGTCTGTTCGTGTGTGATTATCCATGGACAACGGATGTTTGTCCCGAAACGGATACAACAAACGATCAAGACTCGTAAGAACATGAGGATGAATTCCGCAAACTGCTCAGTTCTCTCTCAGGAGGAAAATTCTCTGCATTGAACCTTGTCAAGGAAAGTTCAACCTTCGGCACGGAAACACTCGTGAGGAAGGCTGACTGCACTTCGTGCACTCTCTGCAGCATTGTGCTCTGGAGTGCGCGAGTACAGAGCAATAGTCGCAGATCTGCACTGCAGAAAAGCGGGGTGATCAGTGCAAACTCTCCCTTTCATGTTTTCGTAGGTGTATCTTGTTTGCTGGGTGTATTTTGCAGATCTCGCACTATCAAGAGAGAAAGTAGGCAGGTTTAGGTGAACACAGACGGCGTGTGGCAGTGGCACGTGGCGGTGACGCCGCTCACGTTGGTTTTGCCCCACGCCGACGGCGTTGGTTGCGTCGCTCAGTACGGAAGAGAACAGAGGGGGAAACTATGAAAACTATCGACTTCCAGAGCACCACCAATCCAAACACGCAACAATGTCCGTCGATGTGCATGTCTCACAAATCAAAGTTTCGGAACTTGCACTTTGCAGATGCGGACCCTGTGCTGCAGCAAAATCTCACTTTTCTCTTCAGATACACAAGTCAAAACAAAACAACTCAAGGCGGGATTCAAACAAAAGCAAAAGGAGCATTCGACACCCTCATTTTCTCAAACAAGAAAATGGAACCCGAAAGGAACATGGCTGTGCGAGGCAATCAATAGGCAGCGCTCATTCCCGGCCGGGTTGTCTGGAGTCGGTGTGATGTCTTCTGAGGGATTTTCTTACAGAGATCAAATGCTGCTATGGATTTTTCCAATATCACTTTTCACACCTTACACAACATGGTTTCCCTCGGCGGAAGCATTAACATGTCTTCCCGGGGCTTAGTCGTTCTCCCCTGTGATACGTAAAGATTTGCGCAAAGTGATCACTCTGAGCTGTGAAGGACAAGACCCGGACAGTTACGTTTTTCCACAGGACAGCCGGATTGACATCAAGGCGATGAAACTTCCTACGTCCTGCTGTGTGTGCGGTTGATCAGTGACCTCCACCAGTTTGATCTGGCTTTGCATTCCATGACAATGGATGGACAACTCTTGATCTTGCTGACAATTCTGACATGCTTGAATTTGACGGAAAACGGGGATTTTTTTCGTTGTCTGCAAATCCAGAACTTTGGCCATCAGTCGATAAGACCTGGCCCTCTGTTTGCTGTTGCTACGTACACGTTTGTTTGAGATGTTTTGCTTCCCGTGCGTGTTCTGCTGCGAGTTCACCGTTTGTCATCGCGCTTGTTGACTCCTTCCACAGTGTCGAGAGCTTTGCTCGCGAGAGAACCGCGGAGCCTTTCCTTCCGTCGTGCGTCCTCGGGATCAATCAGTGCACTTGGCTCTGTTGGCAGAATCGAACTCCCATAAACAAACACTTCCCCTGGCTTCAAAGTGCGCGTGTGTTCTCAAAATTGAGCGAAAGGGTCCAGGCGACCAGACCTGCGTCTGTCCTCTTTGTGATCTCCAACTCACGAGGAGAAGTGAGGAGCAGCCAAGACTTGAGTGCTGCACAGGGTTCACTTCAGCTCCTGCAGTAACAAACCACGAGGCATTTTCTTCAAAGTTCTGCGCGTTGTACTATGGATATCGTGGTCATTTATGTCTTTACTGAACCATGAATGTCAACAACGTCTTGATTTGATTGTTCTCCTTGGGTTCTGCTGTTGTCATGTTCGCTCGTCCCAGTAATACGGATCCAACCCGGTGCAGTACATTTGATGTACTCAGTACATTGTTCAATAACTACACCTGTCAAAGGCACAAAGCAAAGTATTGATTCTGTGACAAGACGTAGAGTACTTCCTTTGTTTCTGAGGCATCTGAACAATATTTGTTCAGAGTCCCCCAAAGCATGGATCTTCCATGTCGCGAGCTGTTGGTTTCTTCGTGCATTGCCTGCACTGTTTGCCTCAGGTTGAACTGAGGAAGCCATGCGAGCACACACCCACCATTCCACCCATTGTATCTTGCAGCGTTTTCGACTCGCAAATTGTTGTTCAGTACACACGAGTCCCAAAAACAAAACATTTTGCTCGTGTTGTTCAACCACGCATGCCAAGCACAGAACGACTGCAGAATGTTGGCTCTGCTGCAGAACATTTGAGGTCAATAGCCCTGAATGACAACTTGTCATTTACCAGGGATTTCCGTGCCCATATTGGATTCTTCAAGCATGTGTGCGCCCCAATCTCCCAGCGACAATGATTTTTGCGATCTTTAACCTCTTCCGTGCTGGCTGAAATGTAAATATGCTGGGTGGTCTCAGTTGGTGGGAGGATTACATTCTTCACGAGTCTTTCCTTCAGCGAAAAGGAAGGGAAGCTGCTGGGGTGTTGTGCGGGTTTTTCTGCCCAATGTGTGTTTGCGTCACTATTTGATGTCGAACGTTCAGCTCTCTTGATAATGAGAACACTGATAAGCAGCGTTCTTTCAGAGCGAGAAAGTTTCAACTTGAAAAAGTGAACAAAGTCACTCTGGACAACAAAACTTTGGGGGCAGTGCCAGAAACATCTTGAGTCCGAGATCGGTTCCCAACCCTGACCTTCGAAAGAAACAAATCTGAGGGCTTCGTGGAGGACGGGCTGTGCCATTTCGTCCACGACAGTCAGCACAAGAACAAACCTTGAGACCCAGGTGAGCTGCTCACAAGGTTTGTCTTGCAACCTCTAAATCTATGAGCTGGCATGACAGAGGTGTGTTTGGAGTTCACCGACAGAACAATTGACATGTATTCTCCAGATAAGTGGCTTCGTTCGATTCATACAACTGAAGCACGACCTATTGAGCACCCAGTTGTTCGAGTACAATTCATTTTGTCGCAATGTAAATCAATTTTGCAGCGTATCACACACACGTACACCAGACTGTCGACTTGTCTGAAGTTCTGTGCGAATTTTCAAACATTGTGGGTACACCAAGCATTGGCCACATGTGGGAAACTTGGGTCGGATGCAGAATTGAGCCTGGACAATGTTTTGGACACCACCCTGAATGGAGTCCACGTTCCCCTGGGGTTTTGATCATTGCAAATGTTTCATCTGACTTTCAGTGGGTGATGCTGTTGAACCTAACAAAACCAGATTCAGATCTGCGCAGAAAATATCACTCAGTGAAGAACAACTGTGAGATGTGTGGATCCCGCTGAAATGCACGTGATGCACTAATCACGTGACGCTAATTACGCCTCCCTTTCATGCGCAGAGTGCAGAGTGTACTCGATTCACTCCGCCATTCATCCCCGAGTAGGAGGGGATTCAAAGACGAGAGGCATGCGAACATTTTTTTCTCAGGTTTCTTTCATGTTTTTCCTGCAGATTTCTCCGCTTTGTTTGATGAGAACAATAGGATCGGATTCAGTTGTGAGGCTTCGGTGACGGATTCTCCCAGCTGAGCTTTGAGTGCTGCGCATTGTTTGCGTCAGACACCCGAAACCAACTCGAGCCGGAAACACAAGCTGTTGTCTTCCACCTGAAAGTGTGTGTTGACAATTTTTCAAGCTTTCAACACAAATCTCGATCTGTGCCACCTTTCATCAGGCAAAAAACATTGTTTGGAAAAACGAAAGCAAATCTGAGCTTCAAACTTCAAAGAACTTTGTCTTTGGAGGTGTATTGCTTGGAGAGTTGTGTCAAGAGGCTTGGGGCTGAAACCCGAAGATCCTTTGGTTCCTCAGAGAACGGCACGATGGTGCTTGATCCATTTGGCTTCCCAGGGTCGCTGGGTGCACATAATTCTTTCACAAGAACTCCAGAAGTGTTTCAAAACACACCCGTTTTGATTGATGACATGGGTGTTTCCATCTGAAGACCATTTTCCACACACCTGAAAACTTTTTGGCACAACAAACTTAAAATTTCTCGCAAAAAATCATTCACAAAAAAAGAGCAAAAATACCAAGTTCCGCACCTTCACCCCACATCCAAAGGTTTACACCTCAAATTATGATCGTAAAGAACATTGTGTTTGAAGGTTGGAATTTTGTCGTGCCAAATTTTCCGAATTTTCTGTTGGCGAGAGCCAAGATCAATTGCAACATGAAGTGAAGAAGATTGATCCGTGACGCTCTTTCGACGAACAGCAGCCAAAAATTGATTCACAAATTTCAAACTTCACAAGATCAGTTGCCTCCAAATCGAAATCAAATCCTTTGCGTGGGAAATACAAACCATGACTTCAAAAATGAGTCATTTTCAGTTCAACGGACCTAATTTTAAGATTAACATTGGTGCAGTCTTGAAGGAAAAGGTGTGTTGAAGCTGCTTTTGATGACGTTGATTTTTGCCCAAGAGCTTGACCTAGAAACCTGAGCTTTGAAGACAAACCTTTTCTCCTGATTGTTTTCTTCTTCAGAACGACACGGGGAATTCGAAAATTGTGGATCCACTCGGGATTCTTGTTGTTTCGATCCCTTTCTACTTTCCAAGAGGCCAGAGGCGAAGGTTGAGTCACAATGCCAAAAGAAGCCATTCTGCTCCCATTAGCATTGATCAAGCAAAACCTGCATGTCACCAGAATTGAACTTGAACAGAAAGTCTTTTGACGCCGTCATTCTGTCATCGTCTGTCATTCTTGCAGACGTTACCGCTTTCCACTTGAATGCCGAAACTCGTACTCTGATTTCTATGACCACACGTCCCTGCCAAATGAAACTCAGAGAAGTATTTTCGTCAAAAACACTTGTCAAAATTTGAAGGCTGCCTCACGGACAACTATCAGGTGTCAAGAGTTCCTGGGGCACCAAAGACATGGTGAAACAGACAAATCTTAACATTTTGTTGTGAGACGAATCCGAACAGGCGAACAGTTCTGTTCACTTTGGGTCATCTTGGTGCGTGGTGTTTCGTTTGTACAGAGGCTCATTGTCATTGACAGTTTCCCTGATCTCTTTCAAGGAAAAGTTCTATTTTAATCTGTTTTGAGATGTGGTGTTTGACCATTCGGCAATTCTGCAGCACCAACCCCACATACCCAGCTGCAGAGAAAACGCAAAACAACGCACCCTCCCCCCGCCAGTGGTTAACAGATTCTCACAGATGAGTTCTCTCACGCACCCTGTTGACTGGATTTTGTGACTGGATGTCTGGTACTCTCGTTACATGAAGCGCGACCTCTGCGGCCGCAGTATCCTCTCCGTCCAGGTGTATTCTGAAGTCACAGTGTGACGAAACAATATGACATGTACTGTTCACGGAAAGTTATCAATTGTTGAAAGAAAAAATAGCAGGTCAAAAAGGGCAAGATTCACAGCTCCCCAATTCGCACTGTGTTCTGCGCAACCAACGGAACCAGGGGAACGGTAGAAACCTAGCAACGTTTGACATCTCTCGTTTTGACTCCCCAATGTGGCAGTGTTACTGCGGACGTTTGTTCTGCCCTGCCTCCTGTCAACACTGTCCATGGGAAAAAACAGACATTGAAAGCCTCGTGACAACTAAAGCAGCAGAGGTTCATTTTCCTGTCCAGCTCGACCACAGGTGGCTCGCCTTTGTTCTGTCCACGTGCACTAAAAGGTTTTGGCAGCCAGCAGTTATTTCCTGGCCAATAAAGACAATTGCGTCCTGGTCGGTCGTCAGGGGACATACCTTCAGAAGGAAAGCAGTCATTCAGTGGGAAGTTGTAACCTTCAATCTGTGCTGGCCCAAAGTGAACACGCAATTCTCTGTTTGTTCACCACTCAACCTGAGCAAGAGTGTTTGAGAGAGAGACCAACTGTCGTCTTTGAATAGCTGATAATTCCGTGTTGGTGGTTTGTCAAGAATTTCCGCGTGGATGGAATTTTTGACTTTCTTATTGAAAGGACGCAAACGGCATCGTTCCACAAGAAGGGAACTCGAGTCATAACTTCCCGCAACAAAAAATCTGGAAAGCAGCAACTGAAGATGTTGACGCGAATACAAGTTGTGTTCCCTCTTCTCCACTTGCAGCTGTGCCTGACCCTCCCGTGGAGGTGGAGCTCACCGGCTGCGACTCGCGCCTCGCGCAGATCCAGTGGAAACTCATCAGCGAGAACTACTCGCCTGTCGAGGAGTTCGTCATCGAGTACAACACGTCGTTTGATCCGGACAAGTGGCGGGTGGCGAAGGGGCAGCTTCCCCGGGACAGGTGAGTGAGGGCAGCTCCCCCGGGACAGGTGAGTGAGGACAGCTCCCCCGGGACAGGTGAGTGAGGGCAGCTCCCCCGGGACAGGTGAGTGAGGGAAGCTCCCCTGGGACAGGTGAGTGAGGACAGCTCCCCCGGGACAGGTGAGTGAGGGCAGCTCCCCCGGGACAGGTGAGTGAGGGCAGCTCCCCCGGGACAGGTGAGTGGGGACAGCTCCCCCGGGACAGGTGAGTGGGGACAGCGAGACTCCTCAAAGTGCTGAGGTGCACTCAGCGTTGATCAAGGTGGTTGTTCTCTGGCCACAACCACAGGACATAAAAGCTAATTGATTCATTCTTTCTGAACAAAGAATCAAGGAGATAAGGGACTGACAAAGTTCAGTGGTTTCAAGTGTATGAAGCAGGCACAGAGTGACACGAGGGGTGCGAGACTGGAAACGTGGGGGGGGGGGGGGAGATCACGGTGCCCCCAGTGAGAGGGATGAGCAAAGGGCAGGGGGTAAAACATCTCAGCACCCCTCTCTTCTCTCGTGATCTGAGGGGTGTGGGACTACGAATGTGAGAGGAGGGGGTAACGGCTCCCAGTGAGAGGGGTGAGCAGAGTGTGTGGGGTAAAACACCTCAGCACCCTCTCTTGTGTCACCTGTAGGCACTACCAGCGGATCATGCTGTCTCCGTGGGGCAACTACAGCTTCCGGGTTCTGGCCAAGAACAAGCTGGGTACGAGTCGCCCGAGCAACCCGACGGCGCAGGTCTGCAGCACTCCCCCCGACGTGCCGCACCACAACCCGCGCCAAATCTGCAGCGAGAACGTCAAGCCGCGCCAACTCGTCATCACCTGGGATGTGAGAATCTTCTTCACAGTTCTAAAATTTTTTTGGGGGGGGGGGAGGGTCTCACAAATTTTACTTGCGCGATGTTCGTCCACGGAGAATGGCTGGTCTGAAAACGCTCAAACCGTGTCATTGTTGTTGCGCTCCAGCGGGAAAGTTTGTGGACGACCCTCAAACGCTCGTGTCTCTTGGAAAAGGTGTGTTCATCGTGCTTGATCTATCTCGTTCTGAGGTCACCATCATGGGCACATGGGAACGAGTCAAGGCCACAATGTAAGCATCATTTTCTTACCCTGCAGTTCTTCGATCTCGAACAGGAACTTAACTCTGAAAACATTTTTGAGTTGAGAGCAGGGACCTCAGAAGCACTGAGACACGCGCATGCGTCGTGCAGCGATCAATGCGGCTCTGATCTGAGAACCCGAAACCTCCCGAGCTTCCTGCGCGCTGTTTGATGTGTTCGATGTTGCACCACTCGAGCCCTCAGACAGACAGACAGCGCCTCCAGAGCACGCAGCGACGTCCACGAGTTTCAAATGACACAGTGCACCAAGCACAAATCGTTTGAAATTTCAGATTCAAAGGGATAAGAAGAGCTGTGTGCATCTCTGAGATTCCATATGAGCTCGTAAACACTGGTGTACTTGGTAAAGTACTGAGGATCTTTCAACGCTCAAATTTGTTCAGCGAACATTTGAATGGGAAAATTGAGCTGTTTGGTTGTTCACCCTTCACAAGTTCATCATGTCTTGTGTGAAGGAAATCCACTTGTGCTCCTCCTTCCTGAGACGACCCTTTGGAGATTGTTTTGTTCAATTTGCGGAGGTTCAGCACACAAGTCCGGTCCTTTTTCGACGTGTCCCAATTGCCAGATCAGTAGCACAGAAATCATTTGGTCACTTATCATTGGCTCTGGGAGCAAATTCAGGGTAAATGTGGTGACCTGGGACACAGATCTAGCAATTGGAGCATCGGCCACGTGAAAAATTAGCATTGCTGAACCTCGTCAATGTGTGAACGCCGCCCAGGCAAAAGCACGTCGTACCTGACGAACACGCCGTTTCGTTGCAGCTGATGGACCCCACGGAGCACAACGCCCCTGGATTCCACTACCTCGTCAAGTGGCGTCGCGCCGACGTGAAGGGCGCCGACTGGGAGAAACAGGTACGTGAGACGTGCTGAGACGTGCTGTTCCCAACACGCAAAACATTTCTCTGACAGCTGTTCAGTCTCTTTTGCCTTCTTTTAAATCTGGCATGGGTAAACTAACGGGAATGGTGATTGGACGACACGTCTTGTGCACTGCAGCAAAAATAACCCTCCTTGGACCTGACTTCCTATATTTGATGACCTGGGCCTGGAGCCACTGGCGTTGACTTCCCGCACAGGGGCACCCAGTCTCCTCTATTCCCACTGGATCAACCCTCCTGCTGCTCAAATTCACACTCTTCTACTTTTCTGCCCGTATCAACAGGTGGTGGATAAAGACACGCGCACGTACACGGTGCGGGACCAGCCTGTCTACAAGCCGTACCAGGTGCACGTGCTCGCCATCAACAGTGTGGGCGAGGCCGTGCTCAAGCAGAAGGTCCGCATCCTCCACTCGTCCGAGGACGGTGAGTACTAACTGCGTGTGTGGATGATAGGGTTCTCACACTGTACAGACACAGTTCCTGTGAAATCACACAATGACTTTTCGAGGCCATTGGTCACGACAAGAGTTGTGTGATTGAACAGGAACCATGTTGGTTTGGTGAGAACCCATTTCTACCATGATGCAAGCACTTAGGACAGGTTTTGTGTCGCAGAGTTGTAGAAGGGACAATAGTTGCCTGTTCTGAGAACAAACAAATCGTTGTGGGGGTAAATGTGACACGAAGTGGTTGAACAATCTGTGTGCTGCAAACTGGACATGAGGATGAACTCGACGTGGAAGAAAGTGAAAGTGAAAGTGAAACTCGTATATTTTGCTATTACAACGGGATACACAACTGATTTTGCTCGGGCGAACCAGGAATTCACGTCTCGGACTGACTGCACGCGTGCAGACAGCAGTCGTCTCGAATGACGAAGGAGAAAAATATTTTTCATCAAGCAGTAGCATGATTCACTCAGAATCGTGATCAGTTCCGTGGTGCCCGTTTGGGAAAAACTCCGTTGTGCCAGGCTTTTTGCCAGTCGCACACCATTCCACGCCTCTCGTGACTTCGTGGTCGTGCCAATTCCAGTTACATAATTGGCTCCTGCGCCAAGTGGCGTCTTGTGTTTTGAATCTGCTGGTTTCTTCATCATGATGTACGTCTGTTGGGGCCAAAGAGGCAACGGTCGCCCAGGCCCTGATGCTCTCAGAACAGATTTGTAGATTCTTCTTCCAGTATCTCTGGAACAGTTGACAAGATTTGGGCAGATCCACATTGTGTATTCTTCACCGCAGAGAACAATCACACAAAGGACGACAGGGCAATACACATGTGCATTGATGGTTTCCTGATGGAGCCTTCCGTCTGCACACATGAGGTGCTTCATGATGTCGAACCCGAACGCTGCCTGTGAAACCTTCGAATTATCCGACAATTGATCGGATCCGTATGACACACACACGTCGTATTGACGGGTACATTCGCATTGGCCCTTCTGTTCATTCCTGAGAGATGACACTGACAATGCAACATGTTGTCCCCACAGAGTGGGAATAGGACGGAGAATATTGTCTCGCATGTCTCCCTCGGGTGTAGTAAGAGGAGGTGTGGGTGTAAGAGCTGACAGGGTTAACGCACTGTTCGCGAGTGAGAGGAGCAGATATCAGAACTGGCAAATGGACATGACAATCCCAAGATTGAAATGTCTGAACACTCGAGACATAGTCAAGAGTGTTCATATTTCAATCAAGGGAGAGTCATGTCCATGATCCTGTTCATTTGCTCATCTCACAAGGGAACTGTGTGTTAACTTTTTCTACAGTACAGTGTGATTTTTGAGACTGTTCTGTTCTGAGGAGTTATCAGAACTGTCTGTGCTTCATTGCGATGTTTGCGAAACGTTCGAGAAAATCGCACCGTGCTGTAGGTGGGGTCTCACTGTGAGATCTGCTTGCTGAATCCAATACAAATGCAGTCCGTCGCATCAAAGTGTGCATGGGGAGGAAATTGTCCGACAACATTTTTGCTCTTCTGTCGGATTTTGCGGACGACCAGTTGTGTGTTCCCATTGCAGTGCAGTTGGGTTCGGAACATGTTTGTCACAATGCAATGTGGATCCGCTGGGGAGATGTGGATCTCCTTCAATTGACGCGTTCCTCATGCGACTAATGCGCGAAGCTGCGGACGCTTCGCGCGCCGCGCGCAGCTCCGCGCGTGGCCCGGGGCCTCGTCCCATGATTTATCCCTGCGCGCGCGCGACGCGTCGAGCGGCGCCGCGAGGGGAACTCGAGACACCAGGTTTTGAGTGAGGTGTGCGCAGTGGAGTCTTGAAAACCACCGTCGTACGCACCTAAAGAGATGATTCAAATCCTGGCCTTTCAAAATGTCGGAACGCACCTGGCTAATGCAGGGGTTGAGCACAATTAAGGTTCCACTTTTTTCGCACTCTTTTTGTCTCCTCCTTGTCTTTCACTGGGTTTGAAAAGGTTGGGTGGAGAAGAAGATCCTTTGAACTTGAGAACATTCTCAGGGAAGTGTATCTGTTTCAGACACTTGATCTTTCGTGCACGTCACATGGGGAAAGATTTCTCTCTCTCTCCCTCTCTCTGACTGAAGACCTCTCTCTCGCTCTCTCTCTCTCTCGCTCTCTCTCTCTCCCTCAGTCTCTAACACACACTCGCACACACTTCTGCGTTTTTATCTCAGCAAACCTGGTGTGTGTGTGTGTGTGTGTGTGTGTGTGTGTGTGTGTGTGTGTGTGTGTGTGTGTGTGAAGTGCATTGTAAACGGACTTATACAACTCGTGCGATATCTTCAGACATGAAATCTAAGAGCATGACCGTTCATTCTCTGGCCAAGAATCTTCTCTTGCAGTTTTGACTGTTGTTTAAGTCAACTATTTCACTCATCATTGTTCAATATGTGAAGAAAGAACTCGTGCTGTGCATTCGTTCATTCTGAACACATATTGAACGATGATTCGTGCAATATTTGTGACAGAACAACAAGGACCTGTGAGGCCAACGCAATGCGTTCTGTGTTGCTGAGATTCTCCATGGCGACTCATTTCAAACGGACAACTACAATGTGCTGAGCTCTGATCCAAAGACCTCGAGGAAAGAAAATAAGAAGCTTTGTGACATTTCTGCTGGTTGTTTGGGGACACAACGAGGTGACCCAATTTTGTGGCAATAAAGAAAGCCTGACTGTGACCTCAACACACGGAGTGTGTTGGACAGTCCCCGTCTTGTTACCACTCCTTCTGTCGTTTTCCAAGAAGTTTAACACAACGTACATGTTGTGCATACGTAAGCTGCAAGCCTTTTGAGGAACGTGAGGTCGCTGTTCTCGCACCTTCGCCTCTCTCTTGCTTCAGGAAGGAGGCTGAGTGCCATCATGTGTGGACCAACATGTGTTGCGGCAGCCCATCCATCAATTAGGAGAACACTGCGCTGATACAAACCGACTAAACAGTCTAATCACTCACTGTTGGCGCGGGACACATATTTAGCCTGGCAGCTCTCCGCGTGATCTCACTCTGCCCTCCCTGTCTCGCTTCTCAGTTTTTCATCTCCTTCAGAAAAGATCGTTTCTTGGAGGAAAAGTCAGGTGATGTTTCAGTTCCCCGGAGAACGCACCCGCTGCGAGGTTTGATGCGGAGACTGTACTCGACTCACCTGAGTGGGAGGCAGATGAGAATGGATCAAAAACTTGATACTGCCTCAGAATCTGCAAGCCATTCTGCTGCTACTGCCGAGTTCTCGACAAGAAAAGATAAATTTCCACGCCGATTTGATGATGGATTATCGCTCAATGCGGAATCTCATGCCACGAGGCCTGTTTCCGATTCTGGTCACAGAAAGAAAAGGCAAACTCAACCGAGCCTAATCCCAGACCGTCTATTAGCAAACATTGGTAGTCTCTGAATTTAGACAAATTACTTTGTCACGCGGTGGGGATGGTGCGGAATGCCAAGTGGATCTCCGCGCTGAGGATGATGATTTGTCAGATACGTGAACCACTGGGACTCTCGGCAATGAAAAACTCTTTTGGGATTTGCATGGAGCCGGGGTCGTTCACCGATGCAGTTGGGCCCAGGGTACGAAAATGGTGGACTGTCTTTTTGCTGGATCTTGATCGTCGCACCTGATGTTGTTCTGGCTGCGACACTTCGCGCAAAAGCAGGGCCAGGCTTTTGGACAGATGCTAAGCACGCATTCGTGACTGGAATGTTCAAATGGTCGCTCAGATGTGTGTTCGCTGAGACAGAGACCGTCATGACAGGGAAAGTGGCTTTTCCCTCAACGGATGCGCTGGGAAAGATTTCGGAGCAGTTTCTCCTGAACGAGTTTTCATTTGTGCAGTGGTCGTTTTCTGTGAGATCCGTTTGAAGCATTTGATGTCTGTTTCCCCACAACACCTGTTGTGGAAAGACGCAAGGTGATTAGGCAGATTAAGCACGACGTTTGAAAACGGCTGAACGTCGCGTCGCCGACGCGACGCGTGAACGTCGAAATAGCAATTTTGACACGACGGGGCTCCGACGGGTGATTTCAAACGTCGCGCTTAAACTCCCCATTGTCTTCCCTGCCTTTGGCCCCTCCCTGACGTTTCCACGCAGGGCCCACTGTGCATGGCTCGTGCTTGATCGTAACACTGCATGTCCACCCACTCACAGAAGACTTCTGGGCAGATTCCTCGAGAAAAGACATCATTAATCTCGCTGAACACATGTGGCTTCGGAATATCTGTCAGTGTGACAACTTCCTGCTGCATGTATCAGTTCTCGTCATCTCGCATCCAACATGCGTCCTTACCCTCCACCTTTATGGGTCACAGTCGAACATGTCAAACGAGAAGCAGTTTCTACATCAATGGGCGACAAAGCGATTACCGGGCTTTTTATCTGCTTATTTATGAACCACCTGTGACCAATATAACAGTTTGTTTAATAGTCACAGGGGACAGAGACAGCCACATGGCTTTCCTGACTCTGTGACTTCTTGTCATGCATGCGAAGGGCGTTTTTTGACGCTGGGTATGGAGGCTCTGACGCTAGACTGTGCACAGTGAGTGACGGGGTGGATTGTGAGTGGGTGGGTGGGTGAATATGTGCTTCGTTTTGGGGGCTTTTCTTCCCTTATTGTTTGTGCGCAGATCAAGAAACATCTCTGTGTGGGAACATCCAGTTGATAACCCAACACACAGAGAGACACTTGAAGTTCCCTATTTCGGTAGTTTCAAAAGGGTGTTGAAACAATGTGAAGCCGCAAGCCAACAACAACGGCGTCATTTCCAGCGCGCGCGGTCGGTCCTCTGTGTGGCCTCCGCCTCCGTCTGCAGCGCATTGAGTTTGAAACGTGATGCACATCCCCATAAAACAGCTTGATGGCGATCCCTCATACGTGCTCAGGGCTCCGCGCTTTTTGCGTAAATCAGACAGGAAGTGAAAGAGCGTTGTGGACGCGCATGCGTTGATTTATCACGTGTGACTAATGCCCCAAATTGCGTCTTCCGGTTTGCGCGGGGTTCCGAGCCCTGACCGTTTTTCACCACTGAAAGACACTCATGCAGAGGCAGCCAGCAGCCTGAAAACAAAGATGAAGAATAGATCCACTGAAGGACAAAAACAATTGACTTGTCACGAAGAAAGTATTCAATTGCAAAAAAGTTTTTATCGTGACAATGGACAATTACGTTTCAGGAAAAATGCTCTCGCACGAAGGAGCGTGGAATGTCACAGGTATCGAACTTTGGATCCGTGGCTCTGCAAACGGGCAAAGTACCCAGTCGCCCCACCACCCACGCCCACCGCCCACCGCCCACCGCCCACCGCCCACCGCCCACCGCCCACCGCGAGCGACACGAACAGAACGCGTTGGGAAACCCGACACAGTGCGCATGTCGCCTCGTGATGGGTCTCGCGGGGGGCGTTCGTATCGCCGCATCCGATCGACACGATCTTCCCATACCCTCCCCCCGCCCGTGCGCTGACTGCTGCAGGCCCACGCTTCTGATGCTTCTGCGTCTCTTGAGACGAACGCGACATATTTCAAACATTTGTGTTCCTTTTGCACGTTGAAAATGAGGTATCAACAACTGAACGAGAGCTTTGCCTGTTTGCATGTGCGTCGTGCCTCTGACGTCAAAAGTGAGGCCTGTGCCGTGTTTCCGTCTGGAACGGTGCGTCATCATTCTTGACTCGAACCCTGAGCACAAAACTGCGCGTCAAACCACGACACCTCAGTCTTCCCCAAAATGACAAAAAGGTCTGAATGAACCTTGGCCCCGCTCGGTGCCCGGCCCGCGCGCACCCTGTGCTCCCCCGGCCGCTCACAGCGCGGGTCCAGCCCGGCGGTGACGGCTCCCTGTGGCCCCATTGCGACGTGGCGCTGTTAAGTGGTTTATGGTGACCCGCGGTACAATAGGTCGGGCCTCGGGTTCCCAGATGAACGACTCAGCATCGCGCGATATGTCACTTTTCCTGTCAGCTCGCTCTTATTGTCACTTGGGTGGTCTGTGGTGCAGCCGGATGTACTTTTCATTTTTGCACCCAACCCTTTGCAATGCAATTTTCGTTTTTGGACCGGACCCGCTGCAATTTGACCAATAAATGGACACTGCTCCATTTGAAAACAACGCTGCTGACCGAACAACACAACTAATTAGTCTTGTCATTGTTGCAGTAATGACTTATTTGATTTACTTTTTGGTGTGAAAATATGTCGTTGCTCGGTCAATTCTGGGAGAGACCTAGAAAACAGACGTGCTTCTTTTCACTCGGAACAAACGTGCAGCATTGTTATTCGTTTGTTCCTGTCACCTGGCCTCTCTTGTTATTTTTCGCCAGATCTGTCTGTCTTTGGCACTTGTGCCACCAAGATGCATCACACAAAGTTTGAAACAGCAAGTTCTGTGACGAACCTGCGCAATTTCGCACAAATCCACCTTCTGTTTACTTCACAGATTGACCAGTGAGAAAATGGTTCTCTGCACCACGTTGAAGTTCCTTTCTTCACTCTTCACTCTCGCAGTTTGTTTCCTTGGAGAACAACACCTCATCTTTCGTCGTCTAAGTTCCTTCTGTCTGTCCTTGTCCTGTCTGCTCTCGAGTGTGAATCTTATTGCTGGATTCCCAACCACGTTCAAACCAAGAAAGTTCCGGTTCGCAGAAATGGCTGAAAAAAGGGGCTGGTTCTGAAAAACAATTTCACTGTGGTCAGCTCTTCTCACAGAACTTTCGAGCTGATGATTGAGACAGATTTGTTGATTGTCCTGTGTCCTCCAAAGTTTAGCTGAGAATATTGAGGGCATTTTCTGACTTTTTTGCGCGCTATCGCCTTCTCAGGTGAAATAGGAGCGATCTGCAGATAAGAGTCGTCTGGGTGTGATAGGCAGCGCCCATATCTGCAGCTTATGCGGATGAATAAAGCTTCATTGGTGTCAAGTCTCTCGGCTCAACTCCATATCCTCTGTATCTTCATTTGTCGCTCTCAAAATGTTGACGTCGTCCCTCCAGCCATTTCGACGGTCTTAGCAAAGCACCATGTTGTTTGTCACGTCAATAGAGTGAGTCTCGCGGATGAAAATTTTCTTCTCTCATTTTACTGTTTAAAAAAGAAGCAATTTTTCTGCTTGTGTGAACGTTGCTCAGCTTTCTATAAAGCCACGGGATCAAGATGACCAAGAAAACTGCGCTCAATTCAAAAGTTCCACACAATTTTGCAGTGCTTCACCTGCTCAATTCCACCGTCCACCGTGTCTTTTGACAGTAAGTTTGTCTCTGAGCTTTTCTTCAGTCGAATTTCGGCTGAAAGGTCAGTGAGTTCAGGGAAACTGCTGTGGAGGGAACAGTGGAGTAAATCCGGTGTGCGCTCGTCCAGTGGGGACGTTGAGCCCGGCCCCGAGTCTCGTCAATTTGTCGCTGTAATCCCGCGGGATCAGGACGTGTCAAGCTTCTTACTCCGGAGTGGCAGTTTGCAGACCAACTGGATACATTTTCCGTCTTACACGAAATCCATTCGCAGAAAAACGCGACGCATTCTCGTAGATTTTTCAACGCGATCCGTGACTCCGTCCCTTTGATTCTCCGCACCTCTCTCCTTCTCTCTTTCTTTCTCTCTTTATCTTTCTTTTCCTTTGTCACATGCACGTACACACACACACACACACACACACACACACACACGAAACTCTAGTTTCTCTGTCTCTGTTTTTCTCCTCTCATTTCTGTCACTGTCCAGTGAAAAGTCATTGTTTCTCTGTCTGTTGCGTGCGCTTGTGTTTGTGCGTGCCTGGCATTTTCTGTTTTGATGGTTCGACGAGAACCTTGTTTGTCTACCTCGTACTCACACGCTCCACAGCACCAGAAGTTTTTAAACTGCGAGGGTGACGGGTCTGTCCGTCCTGTGTGTGCGTTGGTGCGTCCCACCCCGGTCTACTGACCGTACATTTCCCCAGGACGGAGGTTGCGAGGGGCGGGAAAGGTCAGTACTCAGGGAAATCTGCCAATTCAGTTTTATTGTCCGCTAATTCATGTGGAACAAACACGACTCGTATAATTCCTTCGGCGGCTCGGGGACGAGGCTCATGTATCGCCCATTTTCAAGAGAAGTGTGGCAATAGGAACTTGGTGGGCCAGAAAATTCTTGGAAGCCTTGTGTGGTGTGTGTATGAGGGAACAACGGTGACCATGACAGAAGGTAATGAAAGAGTTTTGTCGAGCGTGCCAGGGTTTGCAACATGTTCAAAGCGACCAAGGTGTGGAAGGTGTACGAAAATGAAGTAGTCCGTGCACTTTCAACAACACAGCAAAGCCAGAATAGCAAAAGAAATTCTTCGTCAACGTTCTGCGCAGTGCCTGTCCCCTCTGTTCATGTGACCGGATGTGCCAGCGCACACACGCACACCAAAGTCACAGTGCACCAAAATGGTTCTCACACAGGTGTATGGTTGTGTTCACACAAACACACCAGCTTCCACAATATGTGCCACCATGATCATGGATGTGTCCCAACCTCAACCACGTGCTGGGCATAGTGCGTTGTACGCTGCGCACGCCGAGTGAATCACAGGTGGGGCGCGGTGAGTCACACCCCCGCGCACAGCGCAGATCCCCCGGCATCTGCGGCGCGACTCGGGGGAAAGGTGGCTTCATATAGAGAGATTTTGTGCGGCATGCGTTTTGCAGCATGCGTTTTGCGTCAAGAATTTTTTGTTTTGCCGCAGATATTTTTCTGTGCGTCAACACTTCCGCAAACGCACAATGCAGAAAATTTTTTCCATTTCATATAAGTTTTGCGCTTTTACGCGGAATGTAAACAAAGCCGGTCACGTGATGCGTCCTCTCACTCCGCTGCCATCTTGAAGAAGGTAAGACTCTCTCGTTATGCGCGAATTTTCATAAAATGTAGGAATAGTACCAAACAATTCAGAAAAG